>Ga0315280_10003886_pt1 | contig 22548 bp, 24 predicted proteins | sample YL17G06_40_MG_FD_203697 | JGI IMG/M metagenome (GOLD analysis project Ga0315280, IMG submission 203697) | Sediment microbial communities from Yellowstone Lake, YNP, Wyoming, USA - YL17G06_40 | ecosystem: Environmental > Aquatic > Freshwater > Lake > Sediment | place: USA: Wyoming | collected... | reverse complement strand
CTTCTACCCAAAATCAAACCCAAAAACCACCACCGGGCTCCTGGGGATATTTCCTCCACATCCTGTGGATAACCCCTTCGACTTACGTCCAAAAAAACTCTTGCTTTGCCCTTAGGAAATATCCTGTCCGGTCTTTCAGCAGCGCTTTCGGAATTCGAAATCGTGGGTATGTTCTCAAAGCGCGCGCCGATAAAAAGTGCTTGACGGCTCTGTCTTCCGATATTACTGGCTGTCTTATAGAGTAGGCATGAGAGCAAAGGAGGAAGGGCGATGACTGGGAGGAGGAAGGTAAGGGCGTTTACACTGATTGAGCTGTTGATTGTTGTGGCCATTATCGCGATTCTGGCGATGATCGCGGTGCCCAATTTCCTCGAAGCCCAAGCGCGCGCCAAGGTCGCGACGGAGAAGGCGGACCTGCGCACGATTACCGTCGCCCTTGAGGCTTACTGTGTGGATTATACTCAGTATCCGCCTTGGAGGACGCTGACAGGGGGCGCCACTTATCCCAATTCATACCGATTTAGATACCTCACAACTCCAATCGCGTATATGACGTCCGTTCCAAAGGATCCTTTTTCCAAGTATAAGGAAACGGATTCGGGCGACGGGAAACTGCACTGGGACACCTATGACTTTGTGAGCTGGAATGGCAAGCTCGACGATGATCCCCATACGTGGAGCCATTGGTGGCGCTGCAGTGGTTTCGGGCCGGATTGGGTGAACCAGTTCGCCGGCGGAAGAAGTGACCCCAGATGGGACATAAACATAATGGCCATATTCCCCAACATGATCTATGACCCGACCAATGGAACCGTCAGCTGGGGCGATATCGTTCGAGTCGGGCCGCGTTCGCCGACCACCACGAGAGGCTACGCGCCGATTGAGACCTTACCGCAATAGGTCCGGCGGTCTCGCCAAGGACAGTTTTTCGACGCCCTTTCGCTCCGTTCATCGAGAGCGGACACCACGAGGAGCGAAAGGGCGTTGTTCTTAAGGATGAAGGGAGAAGGATGAAGAACGAAGGATAAACAAAAGCCAAGGCGAAAGATTCCAGGATGCCTGTCAAATGGAAATTCATTGCCTAATCCCCGAATTCCCGAATTCAAAAAGAGGTTCCTGCCCCTTCGTTTCGGAACGATATCATTTCAGGCTCCATAGTGGGACCGGTACCCATAGTATCTGAAGGTATGTGCGGCCGTTTTTCGTTCCGAAGGCAAGAGCGCCGAAGGCGAGGCCGGAGGCAGTCATTCGGTCGTATTTAATTTCCTTGAGCGTCCTACTTGTGTCCAGGTACACGTGCTCCTGTTTTGGTGAGGCACTCGCGCGAAACTGGACAGTTGAATAGGGTGGATTTGCTCTCCAAAATCAAGCGGGAAAGGAGAGCGGATCATGGGGCAGAAGCGACGGCGGTTTGCGGCGGAGTTCAAGGCGAAGGTGGCGTTGGCGGCGTTGCGGGGCGACCGGACGATCAACCAGGTGGCCTCGCAGTATGAAGTGCATCCCCACCAAGTGAGCGCGTGGAAGAAGCAGTTGGAGGAGGCGGCCCGGGAGTTTTTTGCCGATCGGAGGTCGCGGGGCAAGAGGCGCGAGGAGGTGGATGTGGGGCCGCTGTATGAGGAGATCGGGCGGCAATGCGCGTTGGTCGGGTTGGCACGGTCGTCATATTACTACCGTCCAGCCGAGCCTGATCCCTACGTCCAGGTGCTCATGCGTTTGTTGGACGAGCAATACACCAAGACGCCCTTTTATGGAGTGCCGCGGATGACCGAGTGGTTGCGACGGCAGGGGTATGAGGTCGGGGCCAAACGGGTGCGACGATTGCTGCGCCAGATGGGGCTGGAAGCGGTCTATCGCAAGCCGCCTCAGGCGGACTGTCGAAGCCGGCGCCGGGGCATCGCGTGTATCCGTATCGGCTGCGGTCGGCGCGGATCGAGCAACCCAACGACGTGTGGGCGATGGACATCACGTATGTGCGCATGGAGCGAGGGTTTGCGTATCTGACGGCCGTCATGGACTGGGTGAGCCGCTATGTGCTGGCGTGGCGGCTGTCGCAGACGCTGGACGTGGCATTTTGCCTGGAGGCCGTGGAAGAGGCCTTGTCCTATGGGCGGCCCGAAATCTTCAACACCGACCAGGGTGCCCAGTTCACCAGCGATGTGTTCACGGGACGGCTCGATCGAGACGGGATTCAGATCAGTCCGCCTGAGGCGGAGACAGTCGCGGGCGCTTCCACGACAACATTTTCATCGAGCGGCTGTAGCGAACGGTCAAATACGAGGAGGTGTATCTGCACGACTACGAGAGCGTCTGGATGGCCGAGGAGCACGTGAGGCGGTATTTCGCCTTTTACAACGAAGACCGTCCTCATCAATCACTTGACTGGAAGACCCCGACCGAGGTCTATTGGGGGGGTGAACGACAGAGAGCAGTCCACCTTAAACAACTAGCGTAACTGTCCAGCCAGAGGGGAGTAGCTAATTTTATACGGATCTTCTCCTTGAGCAGTTCAAGGAAATCCTTTTCGGAGTAAGACTGCCCCGCTATGTTAACCGCGAAAAACTCTTCCCTAAAGCTTCGGGCCTGTGAGTTCTCATCCTCCCCGAAGCTCATTTGGCGTTTGAGTTCATTGATATATTGGATCAGTTCCTTTTTGAGTATTGTGTCATCCGCCATCGCGCGCCCATCGGTTGAGGGCGGTTGACTACTTGCTTGCGGGGTAGAGGAAGCCGATAGCCCTCCTGGCGTTTCGGGCTTTGGCGGTATGCTCTTCTTGTGTAAGTCCGTATTCTCCTGTGACATCGTCTATCCCCTTGACATAGACTGTGACTAGGGTTTCCAGGACCTCCCTGTGGTACGCGTCTGGCACGTCCAAGCCAGCGAAAACGTATGCAATTTTCCCCGCGAGAATCTCCACATATTCGAGGTTTTCCCTCACCATCGTGGTTTTTGGTACATATCTATCCCTGCGATCGAGATACAGTTCGATGCATTGTCTGTATAGTCTGGCCCCTGCGTGCAGCAACGTCACATTGTCGGAGCAAGAGAATTGCATCGAGCCCCAACCCCAATCACAACCTAACCTTCGGTAGCTTTTTCTTTTGACGCAACAAGCTTGTGCTGACCAACAACAGGAACAGGCAAGATGCCTATACCACCAATAGAGAAATCCCTTGAGACGGTGGTATAGGCTTCCAGCCTGTGTTCTAGGTGGGTCAAACCAAACGAATTTGGCCCCTTAATTGTGTTGGGCTGTACTTAGGGATCTCGCGGCGCGAGGAGATCGAGGAAGCAAATGAAGGCGCGGGGCTGAGCCGGCCATTCGTTCGACAAACCGAAGTGACGGGAATCAACCGGCAAGGCCAGATGGTCACCGTCGTGGTCAAGCAGCTGGCCCCTTTGGATTGCGGCTGTAGCCCGTTGGTCAAGCAGGCTGCCGGGCGCTGCGGGGCGTGTAAGGCTTGGTGGTGTGTGTCTTCTTTCTCCAGGTGATGGCGCTGCTCAAGCCTGCTTTGCCTCTGGCGTGGAGAGTGCGAATTGCCGTTCAGGTCTTCGGCGGAGGAAAGCGAACTGGGGCCGTCACGGCGTGTGCAGGATACTTCAGCAGTTGAGGACTACAATCATGAACGTGCCATTCAATGGTGATCCAGGGCGCCCGCCGCAGGGGTGAGTGGAACGCGGTGTGATTGCCGAGGAGATGTGGCTCGTCAATCCCATCACGGGCGAGCGGTTTCCGGTGGTGCGCTTGCACGTGACAACGGCGGACCCGCGAACGGGGAGTGTGGTGTGCCACGACAGGGAGTTCCCGGTGCAGTGCCAGTGCGGCGGCGACGTCATCACGCAGCCCGAGTTGCTGGCGTTTTGCGGGGAGTGTTCGGGGGCGGTCTGCACCCGGCACAGTGTTGTTGATACGATGTGCGGCCGCATCATTTGCAACCAGTGCTCGCGGATGATCGAAGTGAACGGACTGACACTGCGGCTCTGTCGGCGATGTTACGACTCGATCCGCATGGGGTGGCTGCGGCGGCTGTTCCGGCGACTGATGGGACGCGAGTGAGCCATGAGCATGAAGTGGGCCAAAGCATTTCCGAAGATCGAGACACACGTCCGGTTCCTGCCCGAAGAAGAGGCGATCGCCATCGTTCGAGATCCGCGGCTCCGCGCCAGGGACGATCGGGTGCTTCAGAATCTGATTTCGCTGGCCCAATCCACGGGCCAACCGGCGCACTGGAAGCTGCTCACGAGAAGAGTCCGGCGTGGTGTGCTGCAGGCTCTTCGTTATCCCGAGCGCTACCTGTTCAACTATCCTTCGCCCGGCCAATTGCGAATGCCGCGGCCCGGCGATGCGCCGCTACTTCGAATGCCAAACGATCTGATTTTTTTTGTCGGCATCGGTTTGAACGGCAGTTGCCTCAACATCATCATTGTAGTCCGCACCGGCGCCGGCAAGACGACGCTGCTCATGGTCATCCTGATCGCATGGTCGGGCTTCGGGACGATCATTGCATTTGAAAACAAGCGCGAACTGGCGCGGATCGCCAACTACGCCCAGCCCGGCGAGGTTGTGTTGCTCGATGCCAAAGACATCCACCTCAGTTTGAGCGACGGATTGGAGTTCATGTCGCTCGAAGAACATGTGGCGCAGATTTCCGGCCTGTTTGCCGGCGCGTTGAATCTTCATGCCTCCCAGCGGCTCTTCACGGCGCTATGCCACGAAGCGTTTCGCCGCCAGGGCCCGAGTGGCCTCAGCCTGCGAAATCTTGTTTCGCTGGCCGAAAAGATAAATGCCGCGCAGACGTCGAAGTCTGGAACCTATCGCGATTCGCTGCTGTTCGCACTGCGCGACCTTCTGCAGCGATCCGGGTCGGTCTTCGATTCGGCGCAAAGCAATTTTTTGAAGCAGATGTTCTCCCAAGGCCGCACCTACATCATCAACTGGGGTGGTCTGACTACCGACTCCGCGACGCTTCTCGCCAGCCTAATGTATCGCTATGCTTATGAATGGCGACGCGCCACCGGCAAAAACCATCCGCCAATTGTGATTGTGGCGGATGATGCGCTATCATTTGTCAGCGGGAGCAAGGCGCGAGAATCGGAAGGTCATGCCAATCCTTTTGCGGTGTATTCGCACATGGGACGCTCACTTGGCGTGGGGCTGATCACCGTGGCGCACAATTACTCGCTGATCTCACCGACGCTTCGACACAACACCGACACCGTCATTTCGCTGGGCAGCCATGGCGACGACGCATCGGCGCTGGCGCGCTTTATGTCTTTGACGCCGGAACAGGCGGAGATGTTGCCACGCATTCGGCCCGGCACGGGCATCGCGATCACGCGATCACTTTGGCCGTATGCCGTGATGGGCGCAGTGCCGATGATAGTGTGAACGCAGTAGGACTATGAATCCTTGGGTGATCCAACTTTCGAAGCGCGGTCCGGAAGCTGTGGATCTGATGCGCCGGAACTTCTTGGCCGAAGTTATTCGCGAGTGTGGCCCGCCCGAGGCACCGTCCGATGAAGCGCCGGCGCCGGACGCCCTCGGTGCAGGGGAGCGCGCCCTATTATGCATCGCTGCAATCAGCCTTGGCGACGAAGTCATGGGGATATATCGCAAAGCGGGCTTATCGCCCACTCAAGGGAAAGCCGCCATGGAGAATCTGGTGGCGAAAGGACTCATCCGCGTTCACCGCCTTCCGCGCGCAGGGCGCGGCGCTCCATGGAAAACCATCGAAGTGTTGCCGGCGGCCGATGTGGAACTGGCCAAGGCCGGCTTGAAGCGAAAAGAGCCGCCGCTGAAAGGCTCCTGGTTGCACAGTCTGTATGGATACTACGTCGGCCGGTGGGCAGAAGGTCAGGGCTTCAAGTCAGTCCAGTTCGAGAAGACCTACGGACCGAAGACCTTTGACCTCGCTTGGCAAAACGCAGGCGGCGAGATCGAAACGGTCGAAATCTGTCTCACCGGCGCGCCCCAACGCACCGCCGAACAACTCCAGACCAGCGCGTCCAACAAAGGCATCGCACGCATTTTTGCTTTTGTCGAAAACCGCAAATCACTCGACCAAACGCGCGAAGCGCTGATCCAACAAGACCGCGATGGGATATGCCGCGATCGCATGGACTTCCGTCTTATCGGAGAAGTCATCGAAACAGTCCTGGGCAAAGCGAGGTGAGGGAAAATGAATCCAATTGGAGAATTTGGCGCCATGCTTATAGCCGCGCTCATCATCGCGGGCGCCTTTCTCGTCGGACGTGGAATTGGGCTGGGCATCCGATCCTGGATAGAATTCTTCCGGGATCGGCGTATGGAGAACCGCACTAACAACCTCCCGCAAGCACCACCGCCACAAATCATGCGGCCCGTCGGACCGGGACCGCTGTGGCAGAACTCGCGGGACTACGAGCCGATTCTTATCCATGGCCGGATGGCACAGCAGCGAGCCTTCCGTCAAACGGGCCCATTGCCGGAGATCAAAACTGTCCGCCCCGGCGCCGGGCAATACTCGCCAACGGAATCCGACGACAAGTCCAACGTGGGATTTACCAATACGGACGACAGTGACCAGTGGTAGCAAACACAAGACACTTTCTGCGGCAGGAAACACGGAAGGCAGATAGAAGGAGGAGGCGGGTGTAGCCGGTTAGGCGGGATACATACAATAGAGGGGCCGCAGCGAGACGCGTATCCTTTGGCGGGGAACCGAGTCGAACCGCTCTGAGCCCAAACGAATTCAAGCACAGATTCCGGCATCCAGCCGGAAGGCCCCTCTTTGTATTTCTGGCGTGGGATAGCGCTGGATCGCAAGCCCAAAGTGCGGCCACCGACCGGCTGCTGGAAGCGAATCCGGCGATGGATCGAAGCACGTCCCCCGGTGAACGGGGACATCAAAAATATAAAAGCAAAGGGGTGAGATGAAAATGTCTGGAAAGAGCTTCAATTCAACCGTGGTGCGCGCATTGCAGGGCGCTGCGTTCCTTGTCGTCGCGGGCCCCTTGTGCGGCGTTACGACGTCAACGCAAGAGCGGACCGATTCTCCCTACGTTGTCCTCGCCTTGGACTGCTCGGGGTCCATGGCGCGGAACTTCGCGCAATCCCTGGGCATGGCCGAAAACCTGGTGGCTGCGCTCCCGTTGGAATCGCGGCTGTCCCTCGTTCGGTTCGATGAGCAGGCAGTCGAACTGGGTCGGACGATGTACCTCACGGCACAAGAGCGCGCGATCATTCTCCAGCGGCTGCGGTCGCAAAAACCGACGGGACGATGGACCGACTTCGGATGTGCCGTGGAACAAGTCAAAACAGCCGCCGGCCAAGTGGGTGAGCCGACTCTGGTCGTCATCGTCTCGGATGCGATCAGCGATCCACCGGTGGCAGTAGCGTTTGAGGATCAGGTTCGCCTGCCCCCCGGCTCGACCCGCAATCGAAGATGGAGGTTCTATCTCTCAACGACTGCTCGCCGGAAGAGATTCTTGCCCGCCTGCCAAAACGACCTCAAGCGCCGGTTGTGCCTCCGGACGCGCCGGTCATCGTTCCGCAAGCACCGCCCAAAGTTCCGCCATCGGTTCCCATGATTGTCGTATGTATAATTGCGGCGCTGGCTGTTGTTGTGTCGGTTCTCGTTTACGATATGAAACAGATCCGGCAAATCCAGAAAGCAGCCCAGCAGGAAATCTCCGAAAAGCCGTCCTCATGGGATCTTGTCGTCCGGCACGATGGGCGATCGCACAACCTCGGTCCGGTTGAGGCACTGAATGAGGCTCGCCTGGGCGGCGACACACGGTGCGACGTTCGGATCTTCCCACCGGACGGCCGTAGCGATGCTCTCATTGTGCGGCGAAATGGCCGTCGGTTCTTTCTTCACAACCAGACCGCCGACCAAGTCGAGGCCAATGCCATAGAGGTCAAGCCGCACGCCGCGGTACGGCTCAATCTGGGGGCGCAAATCCGCTACCACGGCAAGAGCACCGCGTTGCTACTCGTTTCCCGAAAGCAGGAACAACTGACAAAGCCTGACCCACGACCGGCTAGGGAGGTAAAGCAAAATGAAAACATTCAACGCACTTGAACGCCGCGTATGTGACGCGGTGGTGATCACGGAAGGCACTGAGGCGGGACGGTGCCTCCAAGAGTTTCAGCAGCTACAGGCCATGCACGGCCTGCCGACAGATGAAGAAACCCCTTGACCCTGATTCACTTCGATCACTTGCCCCCCGAGGCCAGCGACGAGATTGATCAGGTGGATCGCCGTCTGCTCAACATCTCGCTGCCGACTGGTAGCACCATATCGGCTCGATACCCCGACCGGTCAACGATCGAAGAATTGGAGGCGCAGGGCCGGCTCGGTCACATTCCCCCGGAGCTTCTGCACAATGGCAGCGTGGCGACGGAAGGGCTGGGCAGCGGCGGTCATCCCCGGACCGGCGCGCTGCTTTTCGAGGCGAGCCGCGAGCAGTTTGATAAAAGACTACGAACTGCCTTGCGGAGGACGCGCGTGGATGCGCGCAGATGGGCGCAAATCAAAAGCGGCGAGGCCAAAAGACAGCGGGGTGACAAGGTGATGGTGTTTGTCGTCTTCAACATCGTTGGAGGGATGCACGGAGCGCTGCCGGGCCATCTGACAAGCATTTACAAGGTGGCGGACGACCTCGGCGTGGACGTCAAGGTCATCCTTGTTGCGCTGCCCTTGGGCACGATCGAACCCGCCAATCCTGCGCAGGCGCGCCGAAATCAAGAACGGATTCTTTCCTATCTACTTGCCGAGGCGACCGGGAGATTCTTTTCGCCCCATGCGCAATCCGAATCGGGACGTCGGACCGCGCCACTTTGCGACTCGCTCATCCTGCTCACCAATCGCAATCGCCATGGGGAGATTTCGCAGTTGGCCGCCCTTCGGCATATGATCGCGCAAATGCTGTTTCTTTTGACCCAGACCCCCGCGGGGGAATTCTACCGCGAGCGAATTATTGATCTGGAAAACAACACCGAGGCCGACCGGTGTGGTGCTCCCCGTTGCGCCTCGACGGCTTCGCTGTCGGTATTCAGCGCCGACCGAAACAAGGCATCAGCCTATTGCGCGAACCGCCTTGGAGAGCGCTCGTGCCGCACACTTCTGCAAACGAGCCCTCGCGAGCAGATCGCGGAGAACGCGGTCGCGCTGGTACGCCGGCATCAGTTGGTCGAGTCCGATGACGAATCGTTGGCAAGTGAGCGCCTCTCGCGGCCGGCGGAACTTCGGGGTGAAAGCACGGTGGCGGGTGCAACGGCGCAGTTTCGAAACCGTCTGCGTGATTCCCGCGGATGGGAGCGGTTTGTTGCCACAGAGCGAGCCTGGCAGTTCGTCATCCAAACATCTATCCCGGCAAATCTCCAGCCTCTAACTCAGGGGCAAGCGCAAACTTGGGTGGCGGAAATCCGGCAGGCGCTCCGGAGCCAGACACAAAGGACCCTCCGAAGCCGGCGAGGTCCCGCCGACCTTGTCACCACGCTTCGCGGGATTCACACGCTTCTGGGGCAATTCGAGACGGCAAACAAGCGGAAAACTGACATCCTATTGCAGGCTCAGAAACCGCGTTTGGAAGGTATTGAGCAAACCCGCCGCTGGGGCGAGCGGCTCAAGCGTCGGTGGTGCATCGTTTGTTAGTTTCAGCCGCGGACGGTACGGCAAACGACAGCAAACCTCGAGAGCGATTGCCAGGACGCCGTGACGGCGGAAGCCGAGATCATGATTCGACGCGTTCTCGACTCCGACGTCTACCCTACCCTGCAAGACTCCGTTTCCGAGTTGCTTTCGCAGGCCACTACGCTGGCAGATCAAATCCGGGCCATCGGAAACTCATACGGCCAGGAGGCCGAGTGCCTTGCCAATATGTCGGGTTTGGCAACGGCCCCCATTGGCATTGAGTTGGTTGATGGAGAGTATCTGCGGCAGCTCTACGATCGGGTGGTCCGGGAGGCGGGTGGGATCGAAGCGATTGAAAACCAATTGCTCGAGTCGTTCCTGGCCAAGTGCCTTTCGCCCGGAAGCATCACCGAGCAAAACCATGAAGACATCCGAGAGAAGATTCTCGAGATCTGTGAGCCGATTTTCGTCGGCCTTCTCCAACGGTCGGACGTGGAAAGCGCTCTCAAGGAGGCGGCGGGCGCCCCAGAGGCACTTGGCGAATATGTGTTGCAGGTCATCCAGGAAAGTGCGGGCCGACTTCCGATGCCGCAGGTGTACGGGGATGAGTCCAAGTGCCTGGAGATGCTGGCCGTTCCCCAACCCGCACGCTTTGAGTGGCTGCGAACCCTGGCCAATGGACTCGACCCTGAACCCGGCGAATGGCACCTCGTCAGCAATGGTAACGACGCAGGATTTACTTCTTTCAGTGCCGAACCGCCCTTTCGCTAGCCCGTTGGGTCCTCGCTTCAAGAGCGGACTCCAAAACCAGCGACATCCACACGCTGGCCCAGCATGGGCCGGATCCCGTCTCCGCTTTGCTTCCTTCACCCAAGCCGTCTCATCTCGACATTGAGGTATGTTTGGCGAAAGCGGCGGCGGTGGGAGCGATCGAAAGCGCTGACGGTGAAGGCCTCTACCTTGCCGCTTCCGGGCAGCGCCTGTTTCTCGGCGCAAGATGGGAGGAGGCCAAGGACCGTCTATCTCGCTCGAATGGCAATCTTGTTGCCATGCACTCGCTTTTTGCCAAGGCGGTTCTTGCGCGAGCGGACAATTCCGCGCTGAACGCCGAGGCGAGCCGATCCGTACCTGTAAGTTCGGCGGCTAAAAGAATTGTCCTGGCCCAAGCGGCAGAAGCAGCAATCCAGAGCGCGAGGAAGTAATCATGCCACGCCTAACAAGACTCCTGAACGGCCGCATGGTTGACGAGTCGGTGGTGGATCCATTGCTCCAGCTCTTAGGGCTACCTGTGAACGAGGCTGTGTGGGCTCAAGCCGCAAACAGTTCGCGGGATTCCCAGCGGCGTCGGCCCACATTTCAAGTGTCGAGAATCGCTGGCCTTCTCGAACCCAAGTGGATGGCGCGACGCAATGTGACGATCATAGGGGGTCGGGGCTGTCGGCTCTTGGATAAGCCTCCTGCTGGCTCCGTTGGGCATGCAGTAGATCTTAATCGATGACGACGTGGTCGAAGCACCGAACGTTCGGCATGGCCGGACGCTCTATCGCGAAAACGACCTTGGCGTGTTCAAGGTGTTTGCCCTTCGCGGCAAGATCTTGTCCGGCAATCCGGAGGCCGAAGTTGTTGTGCACCCACGAAATGTCAACGACTTCAGCGACCGCGAACTCATCCGCCTGGCCGAGCGAGTGGATGCCGCAGTTATGGCCATTGATGATGGCCCCGCACTGATACGGTTGAACAGGCATTTTTATCCCCGTGCGGTCACCTATTACCCCGCCGGCCACCACCCGGCACGCACCGGCCAGATTATCATTACCCGTCCGGGATCGCCCTGCTTTGCGTGCTGCATGGGAGCTCGCTCGGGCACCGAGATCGAGACGCTTCACGGCGAGCCCAGCCTCGGAATTCATTTCGCTGCGATCTCGCAGCTCTGTGCGCAACTGGTTGTGCAGGAACTGGCGTCACGATGGGGTTCGCCTCTCGGCCCACCCCTTCGGCCAGAAGTCAGCCTCATTGCCATCTCCAACATGGCCGGGGAGCTCTCTCCCTATGGCCCGGGAACTCGATTCTTCAGGGCTTCCCGCGACCCTGACTGTCCGGTCTGCGGGCAGCACGCGGAAAGGAGGTGAAGTTCGCCATGGACGCCGCAGTTACCCCTTACCCTCGGCTGACGCTGCTCCCGACGGAGGAAAGTGGTCGCAACGAGTCAGGGCTGCTTAGCCGGATCGAACGGCTCGAACGACAACTCGAGAAGCTGTCGTCGGCACCTTTGGCTGTCCCAGGAGATGGAGGCAACGGTCGCCATGCACTGTCGCCCGTCTCCCCACCGGCCGAGCAGAGCCATGTCGGACAGGTCGTCGAGCATCTAATGAGAAGAATCGTTGATTGAAAGGAGCAAAAAGGCCGTCAGGGGGTGGCATCTGCCGCCCCCTACGGCTCCAAAGAGATGTGACATGAAGTGCTTCCCAACAGATGGAAACAAAAGGACCCTGTGAGAACACTAACCCGACAGCGAGCAGGAGCGTCAAGATATGATGCGATTTTTTTACGACCTGGCCGCCTTCTTTGCAGGTCTTTTCCACGCCATCATTTAGTTTGTCGTCCTGGTAGCGCTGCTCCTCACCGCCTACTGCGCGGTCCGCGGTATGGACATGGCCTATGACTACGTCAATCGCCATTGGCTTGAAGGCGACGATTCCATTAAGCTCATTCTGGCCGCCGCCTTGCTGATGGCGATTGGGGCGTTCATTCAAGTCCTTAAACGCTTCCGACGTCAGCGCCGCAATGAACAGCCCGAACGCAGGTGGCCTCTTGTTGGCCCACCGAGGGACGGGAGAAGATGAGCCTTCAGCAGGAGATTCTGGCTGTGGCCAATGAAAAGCCAGGGAAGCGAACCGACGTGACGACGTATTCCCGGGAATGAGTCAGGGAAAAAACATGGGGAACAAAGGAATTCTGGGTTGAAAGAGCCAAACTTGCACCACGCGAGAGACGCGGAATCACGCTCAGCAACGCTGAGACAGGGTCAGGTCCCGAGCTGTGACAGGGTCTTGTAGTCGCAGGAAAGTGTAGCGGACGATCGTGTCAGGCAGGTCGGGAACATGCGAGTGGCAGGGAACGGTCCGGATAGAGCCCAACGCGCTGTATCGCCCGTCGGAGATCCGCAGCTTGCTCGGGGTGCGCTTTCTCAGCCGACTGACGAGAGCCGGGCTTCGAGCCATCAGCGCCTGGTATTCCGGGAAAGCTGTCCTTGAAATCATCGAGCGTGTCTGGCAGGAAAATGACCGCCAGCGTGTTTCGGGGAAGGAGGTGGACGATGAAACGAAACACGCGCAAGAAGAAGACCACATGGAAGAAGGTGGCAACGACCGAAACGTTCACGTTGCACGAAAGCGCCGCCGACCCGATGATCTTCTCAGTCAGATGGAAGAGATCGGACGGGACGTACGGCAACAGGAGATTCTCGGCGATCTCGATGGCGAAGGCGTTGGAAGAAGCCCCTGTGGTGGCGGGACTGGTGGTCCGTGACCGGCAGAAAGAGGTCCGCGTCGTGGACGCGTTCAACGAGGCCCTGTCGCAGACCAAGCGAGGCGAGAAATCACGCCACGATTGGGACTATTACGTGACGCGGTTCATGACGTGGCTGGGCAGACACCACAGGGACGCGACCCACTGGCATCTCCTCACCCGTCAGATCATTCGGGAATACCTGGCGACGTTTGGTGGCAGGAGTGCCACCATGAGACGACTTGCTTTGCAGCCGATCTGTCAGACCAGCGGCTACATGCACCGCGAGTATGGGTTCGTGAACTTCGCCGAGCGGCTGGGAATCGGTTCGAAGCTGGAGAGAACACCTTGCGAAGTTTACCTTGAGGATGTGGTGTCCTTTCTCGATTGGCTCAAGGAGAAAGAACCCCGTCTCGAAGTCGGTGTGGCGCTGCAAGGGCTGGCAGGGCTTCAGCGTCAGGAGGCAACCCGCCTCACCTGGGACCGGGTTGATCTGAATCACGGGTTGGTCGAGATTTCGGGCGACGTGAAAAACGTCTACCGGAATCGGGTGATCCCCGTCGCCGAAAGGGTGCGTGACGCTTTGAGAAGAGCCTACGTCTCACAGAATGCCGGCGATTCCAAAGTGAAGACCCTGGGCGGACACGTCCTGCTCAGCAAGAAGGGGTGCGCGTACGGGAAGTGGTGGGAGAACTACACGAAGGAAGTCCTGAAGGCACTTCGAAAGTGGAATCCGGGAATCGCCTGGAAGCCCAAGGACCTCAGGAACTGCCTGCCCATCTTTGCCGTGACCCACGGTTTGCAGAGTGACGTGTGGGAGCAATACATCGGTCATGCCCCGAAGTCAGTGACGGCAAGGCACTACATCCCTCGCCTTGCCTCAGCAAGTCTCGGTGAATCGAACGCACTGGAACGCCAGACGGAAGTGTTCCGATTTCACGTGATTGAGAACGTGGATCGGGGTGTAACGACAGGAGATGCCCCAAGAATTTTGAACTTTTTTGAACCGACACCCCATCAACCTGCGGATGAGTTCAAAATCGCCGGGCGTAACTCTTGAAAAATCAATGGCGTGCCAGGAGGGATTCGAACCCCCGACCTGCGGATTAGAAGTCCGCGATTTCGCACGCAATGAGCGCTTTTTACAGCAGCAAGGCCCATTTTACAGCAGCAGACGCGTTTTACAGCAAGGGACAGCAATAAAAAGGGTGTAGGAAAAGGGTGTAATAAGGTGGGCAGACTCGCTTCCCGATAACTCACCTCGTGCTTCACGACCCTTGGCGATGGCTTTCGGCGGCATACGAATAGGCGACAACGCCGTTTTGTCGGGCCGTATTCTCATCCGCGGGAAGACAGGAGAGGACATAATCAACCTTGGCCTTGGCTCCGTCCACCCTGATGCGCAGATGGCCGGCGCCGCCAAGGATAACCCCTTGGATATATCCATACTCCTGGGCGTTTCGCGCAGTGCCGTATCGTTGCAGCCCCGGTTGGGGAACGAGTTGATAGACAATGCCATCGAGGTCTTGTTTGGCAAAAAAATGATCATGGCCGTGGAAAACGATGGACGCGTGGTTTTGCACAAGCAGTTGGTGAATCGGCGCGGGCCAGTCGGGGCGATGTTCTCTGAAGCCATCGCTGCCGTCTGCGTTGCAGCCGCCCCATTCGAAGAGCTTCGCGGCTTCCGCGCCGCCGCGGCCTTCTCGGGTCCCACTGCCAACGAGGTGATGGATGAAGACGAACTTGAACTTTGCGCTGCTCTGTTCGAGGGCGTGCTTGAGCCACCGGTATTGCTCGGCGCCGAGCGAGCGATTCCAGTTGTCGCTGCCACCGCGCTGTCTTGAGGCAAACCAATATGGGTCAAGCACGATGAAGAGCGCATCGCCCCACTCCCACGCGTAGTAATCTTGAAGCAGGCCGGCAAACGGATCCTTCGTCGCATTGCCCGTATAGAAGTTGTCGGGAACGGGATTGGGAAAGTAACGCTTCCGCATGGCATTGGCCCAAACGGCAGGGCTGCGCGGCGTGCCGTCGCGCTCGCGGCTGCTTTCGCCGTCGTGGTTGCCGAGCGCAAGGAAAACCGGAGCGGAATGACCGAGGAGTCCGAAGTAATATCGCTGCGCGAGGTATTGCCGGGCGGCTTTCTCGCGGGTGTTGTGCTTTTCGGTCATGAAAGTGTCGCCGAGATCAATATGGAAATCAGGACTGTCGGCCAAGGCATTGATCATTGTTTGCTGATAAAGCGCAGGATTGGTGCGTTCATCCAAATGCGAGTCGGCCGTGACCGTGAAGGTGAATGCCATGCCCGGCGACCGCTGCGTGTGAAATGTGTATTCGGGACTGTTGTTGAATGGACGGTGCGGATCCGGGCGTGAGCGGAACTGGTAGTAGTATCGAGTATTGGGCTGCAGCGAGCCGATCACCAGTTCCTCCGGTTGTCCTTTCTTCAATCTCTTTGTCGGCGTTGTGCTGGAATACTTTCCCGGCTGCACGCCGTAGGCGAGGCAGCCTTCTATGTCTTGCCAGGCAAGCACGTTGAGCGTAACGGAATCACGCGTCGGTCGGCCGAGAATCAAATCGAGCGGGTGCGCCGGTACGTTGGTAAAGAATAGATTCTGGGCGGGGACGCCGGAGGAGCCCTTCGGGACCTTGTCGCGACCTCTCTTTCCTCCTTGTTCAGCCAGAGCCACACCCAGCCAGAGAAAAACCAATGCCAAGACAATTACTAACCCCACACCGTGCAGTAGGCGTCTGCTCCAATAGGGCATACAGCGAAGACCTGAGTGTCGCATCGAGCGTTTTTCCCATCCTTTCGTTAATCATGCCGCCTGTTGCCGTTGTCGTCCCGGTTTATCTCGGAGGTTTGGGCGGTGTGGATTCCGACGGCCATGATTCGGGCAACGGATGGTCTCCCGTCATTGTTGTTTGCTTTTTTAATACCGAACCCAATTTCGAACCGCCAATCTGCTCGGGTCTTTCTGAACAGTGATATTGAGCGTCGCCTGTGAAGAGGAACCGGCCGCGTTCTTGGCGCGCACAATAAAACTGTTTAACCCCACGTCCGGCAGGGACGGCGTTCCAGCGAGCGTGCCCGACGTGTTCACCGATAACCATGTCCGGCCGTTGACTCTGGAGAACTGGAGCGTGTCGCCCGGATCGGGGTCTGAGGCGTCGCCGGCGATCGAACTGCTATATAGGATGCCGACCGTCGCGTCCGGCTTCACAAGAGTATTCGACGTGAACGATGGCGCGCGATTGGGCGGGATTGTGTACGTGTAAGAGACTTGTCTGTTTATTCGCGTCTCTGTCTCGTCCGCCGGGAGGTAGGCGCGAACGTAGTCAACACTCACCTTCGATCCAAAAACTCTGACGCGAAGATGACCCGAGTTCCCCAGAATAACTCCGTGAGTATAGCCATAGCCCGCGGCGCTGCCCGTGGCGTCATAATTCCTGTTACTGGGCTGGGGGACTTCCTGATACACAATACCGTCGAGATCCTGCTTCACGAACAGATGGTCGTGGCCGTGAAAGAAGATCGTCACATGGTTGTCAACCATCAGCTGGTGGATCGGTTTTCCCCAGCCGGAGCGTCTGGTGTCGAATCCCCAACTGTCATCGTGGTTCTTGCCTCCCCATTCGTAGTAAGGCGCATACTCGACGCCGCCGCGCGCAGCCGAGGTGTATCCCCCAACCAAGTGATGACAGAAGACAAACTTGAACTTGGCGTGGCTGTTCTGAAGAACCTGTTTGAACCAGTCATACTGCTGATGCCCGAGAGTCCAGCCCCAGCTATCCGTGTTCGGCTTGGGCGCCGTATACCAGAAGGGATCCAAGACGATAAATAGGGCGTCGCCCCACTCCCATGCGTAGTAGTTCTCACGAAGACCGACGTAAGTCTCCGTGATCGAATTGCCCGAATAGAAACTGTCGGGAACGGGGTTTAGGTAGTAGAGCTTTCGCACATTGGTGGTCCAAACGGCGACGTTGTCGGGCGTGCCGTTCAGTTTCCACCCCAGCTCACCCTCGTGGTTTCCCAAAACCAGGAATAAAGGAACCGAGTGGCAGAGCAGCCCGAAATAGGAACGTTGTTGGAGATGCCCCTGCACGACCGCGTTGTAGTCAATGGGGGCGGGCAATTTCTCGCTCATGAATGTGTCGCCGAGGTCAATATGGAAATCAGGATTGTCCATCAGTGCATTTTGCAAGGCGACTTGGTAGAGTTCGGGGTTGAAATTTGGCTCGGCAAGATGTGAATCGGCTTGCACAGTGAACGTGAAAGGACTGCTTGAAGCTCTTGCAGTTTGGAAGGAATGCTCTTGCCCTTGGGTGAACGCACTGTCCCCCGGTTGACGATAACACATCCGGTAGTAATAGCGTGTGTCGGGCCGGAGTCTATCCATGACCATTTCGATGGGAGTCCCATCCGGAAATGTCGCTGCCCCCTGTCTGACTTGTGTAAACCGACGATGCCACACCATACTCGAAATAGACCTCAAGGGTTGCGGTAGAAACCGCATTAACAGTAACGGAATTTGTAGTGGGCCGACCGAGCAGCTCTGGCGCAATAAAAGTCACCCCACCAGGATTGCCACGAGGCGGAATGTTTTGGACAAAGGCCGAACCTGTTCCTGAATTCTGCCTTGCGTGGCTCTCGGAGGCATAGCGCGCCGTGTCTTGCGACTGCTGCGCGGAAGCAGTCCATGCGGTGAAGACCGCCGCCAGGGCTAAAATCCAATAGCATGCTGCTCTGTTATTCACGATTCTGCCTCTTTCTCCACTTTATTCGTCATAGCGCGTCCATCGGCGGGGCGACGACGTTGACCGGGTCCCGAACCATTCCTTTGTGGGCCGCCGGGTTTTAGTCGCCGATCTCCCGGGGACCTGTCTCCAGGCTGCCGCGGTCCTTTGCCGTCTCGCCCAAGCTTTCCAGGAACAGGACCGGTTCTTTCCTGCGGTCGCTGGCTAGATCGAGGCCCATCGTCGGGATAATCCATGACGACGCGAAAGCCGACGTGATACCAGGGGTGGTTTGGGTCCTGCGGGCCGCGGAAATAGGCAGGGTCGCGATTGGAAACACGCGAGTGGCCCTGTGGGCCATTATACCAATTGCCGCCGCGAAGCACATGATAGGGCTTGCCGTCCGGCATGGGGGTGGCGCTGGCGGGACCCGGCGGATTACTCTCGGCGCTGTAGCGATAGTAGTCGCGGTCATACCAGTCGTTGCACCATTGCCACACATTGCCTGCCATATCGTATAAGCCGTAACCATTTGCGCCGTTTGACGTCTGATAGCTCGCTTGCTCGCCCGGCCAGTCAAAATTCTCTTTTCGATGCGGCTGGCCATTGTAAAAACCAACAGGCGTCGTCCAGGGATAGGGACCGGCTTCATACGGGTCGCCTGAGTTGGGCCAATTGGCCTTCGTGTTGTCCGGGTCGTCGCCCCATGGATAAACGCAGTATGGATTATGGCGCCCGCCGCGCCCAGCATATTCCCATTCCGCCTCTGTGGGAAGACGGAAGCCGTTCTGAGAGAAATCGCATTCCCACGTCGCAGAATCATAGCATGGGTGGAGTCCCTTTTGTGCGCTCAGCCAGTTGCAGTATACCGCGGCTCCCTCCCACATGACGCCAACCATTGGGTGGCTCTCGCGCTTGTCGAGAACGGAAAAGACGCGGCCGTCCCATCCGATTCGGCTGTAAGGAATAGACGCGCGCGTTTCGCAGAAAAGATCGTTTCGGCCGGCTTGATAGACGCGTCCGTTCCTCACTTGGATAAGACGCTGTGCAAGGGCGGCATTCAGGTAGTCGCAATACCGGCGGTTGGTGACGTCGTAGATTCCCATGTAGAAGCCATCGAGGCGAACGGTGTGGAGCGGTATCTCATCACTAGGATGACCCGGATCAACAAAGTTGTGGTGATCTCCCATTTCAAACGAGCCGGTAGGAATCAGAACCATGTCGTCTGAGGTCGGTGTGGCTTCACCTTTTGCGGGAGTCAAAATCGGCGTGGCGGTATCGCCGCGATCTGGTTTTTCCCTTCTCAGCCCTCGCTTGCCGGGCCGCTGACCGCTGTCCGGTTTTTCCTCTTCGGGCCGACGCCGGGGGCCTCGGGCAAATGCTTCGGTAATCGTGCCCTTCGGCGTCAAGTCTCTGCCCTTCAGCGCCGGATGGTCGGGCCCGTAGCGGCGGGCGCTGAAGACGGAGTTGGTCATTGGAAGGGCGTCGGGCATGACTTTGACCGTGCCGAGTTCCTTTGTCGTTGGATTGATATATTCCCACGCGAGCTCGCCGTCAGCGGCCACTTCGAAAAGATGCCCCTCGGTGTCCGAACAGATCAAGGTATTGCCGTTTGGGAGGCGCTGGGCGCTTCCGCCGATGTGGCTAAAGAAGCCCTGATTGCTCTTCGAGCCATAGGACCACACCACCTGTTTGGACACGAGTTTTTCGGGCTTGTGCGTATCGCGATGGAACCGGACTCTTTCATAACCGGCATCGGGCGGATTCACAAACTGGCCCGTGTCCTTCCCGTTAGAATCAATGAAGGGATTGATCTCCATGGCGTAGGACTGATTGGTTCGTTCGAGGAGATACTGGCCGTTGTTGAAAATCAGGATGTGGCCCGCTCCGGACAGTCCGGCCGCGATCCAGCTGACGTCATGGGCGCCGCCGATCTGCTTGTGGCCGCTGGTCACGGCGGTCCAGTCCTCCAGAACGCGCGGCGGCTCGCCCTGCCCATATCGCGCCGGATCGCCGAAGCGATACAGGAAATCTCCAGCCGGACCGGCGGCTAGCGCAATGCTGGCTTTCAGATCGCCGGCCACAAAGGTCTTGTCGTGGTCAATGACATAGAATTCGCCCTGCACGGAGTTAATGACGATGTGGCCGGACTCCGGGTTGTAGTCCAGCGAATTGCAGTGTAGCCAGTCTCGCTTCAGCGGCCTGCCCGGTAGATTGAGATTCAGTTTCCCCGGGTAGTCGGCGATGGTCTTTCCCTGCCCAACGTAGTTGGGCTTGTTGGGGGCAATGTCCTGGACGATGTGGTTGAAGAACCACCACTCCCACACAATGGCGCCTTTCATATCCACTTCGATAATCGCGTCCATCTGCGCGCCATCGTAAGGACCCTTGGCGGGATCACAACCCGCAGCGATGGCTTCGTCATTGGAGATGAGCCGGTTGGCGATGTAGAGAGTGGTATGAGCCTTGAGCGCCTTGTTGTAAACGCGCTCCCAGTCATGGTGGGGAGCGTAACCCGGCCGCTTCTCGTGGTACTCCCATACGACGTTGCCGTCCCAGTCGAGTTCCTGAAATCCCTGGAATCCGCTGGGATCGTCTTTCGAGGCATCCAGCAGGTGGCCGTTATCCAGCAGTCGTGGATTTGTCCCGATGCGCCATGTGTGGACGACCTGCCCCGACATGTCAATCAGGTAGGATTGCCCAGCCCCGGAGAACAGCGCGTACCCATTGTAGGCTTTCTCTTTGTCCCAATAACGCAGTTCCGTCGGCCCTTGCAGGGCTTCGTAAGCTTTAGCGGGCGGCGCCGCAAACGCCCCCAACAGGCCCAGCGTCAGAAATGTCAGTGTTTTTCTCATGTCAGCAACGCCTCCAGGGATCAATTCAGCCCGCCACGCACAAGGCGGACGAAGTTGTAGATGCGGATAACGTCGCCCTGCGGTCCGCGGCCGTGCGGGAAGTTGCGCGGGTCACCGGTTTTCGGATCGCTGCGCTGGGCGCCGGCACCGTGGACGTCGGTGTAATGGTAGCGGACGGAACCGGAACTTGGCCGGTCAAAATCAGGCGGGCCGCCGATGCCGGGACCGCCCGGGCGCGGGCCACCCGGTCCCGCACCACCCGGGCCAGCCGGACCACCCGGTGGCGGTCCGCCTCGGCCCGGACCGCCGCCTTGCCCCGGCATTCCTGTCGGCCAACCGGCAGCGCGACCGAAGGCGATGTAAACGGCATTTCCGCCCGCGATGATTGACGCGTGAGTCGTGCTGGTCCAGTAGTATGGATAATCGGCGTTGCCGATTTCATTGGTGATCTGAGTGCAATTAAACAGCGGATTGACGGCCGGCGAACCGGTTGTGTCGGGGGACCGGGTGTAGTCCACGATGCTCTGTAATTCCTTGGCGTGCGGCAGTCGCCAGTCGTTATGGCCGAGATATTGTTCGGTGTTCTTGGCCTGGACCCACGCCAGCGCGGCCTCCCAGTTCATACCCTTGCCGCTGTCGGTCTTCGACCACATCAGGCCCGTGGCGCGGTCGGTGATGGTGCCGTCGCCGTTGTCGTGAAAATCGTTCGTTCCATAGCTCGGGTTGCCGCGGACGCATTGCACGAAGAACGTCTTCTCCATGCCACCGCCCGGCATGAGCAGGTCGTAGCCTTTAATCCGGCCGTCGGCGAAGTTGACGCCGAAAAGTTTATCGTAACCCTTGAACGACTTGCCGACGTACTTGGTGCTCGACGCGTACTGGGAGTCGATGAGCCGCTCGCCTTTGCTTGTGTCGCCGTAAGCAAACTTGAAATATTTCGTGTGGATGAACGGCGTCAGCCGTGCGCTCTCCGAACCGGGTCCGCTGGGATCGACGCCGCTGAAAATGATCAGCGAATAAAGTTCCTTGATCGTCGGCAGCCGCCAGTCGCTGAACCCGCCGAACTTGGCGGCGTTGAGTTTCGCCGGCAGTTCCTGAGCTTGGGCCAACGTCAGCTTGTCGCGCCGGCTGAGCGCACCATCGCTGTTGGTGTCCGGGCTGCGTTGCCAAGTCAGGCCGGTGTTTCGGTCGCATACGGTGAGGCCATCGGCACTGATGACATAACTGAAAGGGTGGTCCTGGAACTGGGCGTCCTGACCGTAGAACGGTTGCCCGGGTTTCGGCGGAGCGATTTCGTTTCGGTTGTCGTAGCATCTTGTCTGGCTGGTATCGACCACGCAGTAGGGCAAAGACGGGCGTTGTTCTATTGTCTGCAACTGGGCTTGGCTGACCATGGCGGAACCCAGAAGCAAAATGGCGGAGAAAATCGCTGCGGATATGTTTTGTCTCATCTGCCTGTTCCTTTCGGCTGGTTCACTTCACCGCGCTGCGCAAATCCTTCAGCGTTTAAGGCCAGACGCTGGAGCTTATTGATATACTCTCCAGTCCTTCACTGCAGTGGTACGAGAAACTGAACCGGAGATGGTAAAGTTGAAGGGATTCTCGTCGGTATCGTTGTTTGCAAACGACAATATCCCGCTGTAGCTGCTTGCCGTTATCGCGTTAAGCTGGACGGTGAACGTTGTTGAGGCATTAGGCGCCAGAGTCGTTGAGCCAAAGCTCGATGCAAGCGAGAAGCCGGCAGGATCGCCCCTCCCGCCGGACACAAAACCGAGGGCGCGGAGGACAACGACCTCATCATGACAAGCCACAGACAACACCAAAACACCAAGGGA
>Ga0315280_10003885_pt1 | contig 22549 bp, 22 predicted proteins | sample YL17G06_40_MG_FD_203697 | JGI IMG/M metagenome (GOLD analysis project Ga0315280, IMG submission 203697) | Sediment microbial communities from Yellowstone Lake, YNP, Wyoming, USA - YL17G06_40 | ecosystem: Environmental > Aquatic > Freshwater > Lake > Sediment | place: USA: Wyoming | collected... | reverse complement strand
TCCCGCTATTTCCTTTTTCCTCTATTCTAACCCCTCCCGCCCCGGGAGGCTTGTCGTTTTAACCATACCATTACGAGGCGGTCAAACGGGATATGGAGGGGTAGATCATCTTTTAAATCCCAATTCACTTCTGGTTTTCTGTTAAAATAGCGGGTTTGTGTGCAAAGGAGGCGGGGGAGAGATGCCCAGTCTGGTCATATTCGGCGCCCAGTGGGGCGATGAGGGCAAAGGCAAGGTCGTGGATGTCTATAGCGAGCATGCCGATGCCTGCGTGCGTTTCAACGGCGGCGGCAACGCCGGTCACACCCTGGTGGTGGGCGGCAACAAGGTCGTCCTTAAGCACCTGCCATCGTGCCTGCTGCGCCCCAAATGCCTCGCCATCATCGGCAACGGTGTGGTGGTTGATCCCGCCGTCCTCCTCGCCGAACTCGCCGGGTTACATGACCTCGGCTACAGCATCACCCCCGAGCGCCTCATCATCTCCCCCATCTGCACCGTGGTCATGCCGCATCATCGTGCCTACGAGGTGCGCATGGAGAAGCTGCTGGGCGGGCACGCCATTGGCACCACCAAGCGCGGCATCGGTCCCGCCTATGCCGACCGCGCGCTGCGGGTCGCACTGCGCCTGGGCGACCTCCTCCACCCCGACATCGTGCACGAGCGCATCGCGGTCAAGCGCAGGGAGCTGGCGGCGCTGGGCTTGGATGTGGACTGGGCGGCGGAGGAGCGCGATGCCCTGGAGTGGGGTCATGCGCTGGCTCCATACATGGGCAATGCGGCGCAGACCATCCGCAACCTCCACGCCGAGGGCGCCAACATCATCCTGGAGGGGGCGCAGGGCGTGCTCCTGGATGTTGACTACGGCACCTACCCCTATGTGACCGCCAGTCACACCACCGGCAGCTATGCCCCCGCCGGCTGCGGCATCCCCCCCCAGGCGATAGACAATGTGATGGGCGTTTGCAAAGCCTATTGCACCCGGGTGGGCGCCGGACCCTTCCCCACCGAGGAGAGCGGCGATACTGCGGTGTATTTGCGCAGTCACGGCAACGAATTCGGCAGCACCACGGGCAGACCCCGCCGCGTGGGCTGGCTGGACCTGGCGAGCCTGCGGGAGATCGTGCGGGCAACCGGCAGCGAATACCTGACCATCACCAAGCTGGATGTGCTCACCGGGATGCCCACCATCAAGGTGGGGATGGGCTATATGCTGGATGGCGAGAAGCTGACCAGCCCGCCGGAGGACATAACGCTGTGGAGCAAGCTGGAGCCGATCTATGAGGAGCTGGAGGGCTGGAACGAGTTCCCCGCCGGCATCCAGTCACCCGACGATTTGCCTGCCGCCGCGGTGAAATACCTGGAGTTTGTGACGGACTATGTGGGAGTGAAGTTGGCGATGCTCTCGCTGGGACCGGCACGGGAGCAGGGCATAGTGCTGAACGGGGTGTGGTAGGGACTATAAAGGGTTTAGGGAAATGATCGGTTCGTGAGAAAGCATGTCACGGAGTGGCGTTAAATCCGGTAAACCTAAAACCTGCTCAAACAGCCTGTCTATTCTAGCTCGTGTTTCATCTAATGCCATATCAGGTAAAGATCTGAATGTTTCCTCAGAAATTGAATTGAAATCATTCATTATTGTACTCAACTGTTCATTACTGAGATCAGTGATGTTTATGACAGGCATTGAAAGGAGCATAGGTTTTTTAAAACTTACCCAAGGACCTTCTGTCTGTTCACGGTTAATAAGCAATAGAATTTGACCAAGAGTGGAATTTAGCCACATAGCAAGTATTTTTTCTATTGTCTCGTCATGATTTGATCGAAAAACCCACCATACATTTGATAAAACTGGTTCAGATAAGTAAATAGATAATAAGTTTAGAGTATTCAATCTCACCCTTTCTGCTATTAATAAACGTCCTGATTTTGCCCATAAATCCGTGGCTTTTTTTAGATGTCTCCCTCTTTTAGGCTCGGTCAGAGCATCAAGATAAAGGTTAGGGTTCTGTTGAATCCTAGTAATACTTTCATTTTCTCGCCCCCAAAATGCTTTATAAACTGAATAGTTCTTAGTAATATTAAAACCGTCATGCACATCACGACGATCAAATCCGATGTTGCCTAATTCACTAAGTGGGCAGAATGGGATTTGAACCGACTTTTCCCCTGGAAGCTGCACAACACCATTTTGCAGTTTCCAAGCTATATAGGTAAGTGCGTTTTGTGCAAATGCTGCGGGTAAAAGCCAATTTGGTTGGTTCCGTAAAACCTCCCAAGGAATACTCAATGCTTCTCCCATTTTGCGTGAACCCATCATTAAAGGTAAAGCACCTTGGCTCTCTTTTTGGGTCAAGTCTGGAATTTGCTTGTTATCTATAAGCCGTGATGCAACTGATAGTGCTTCAAATATTGTATCCGGGTTTTGCAGTAAACTCACAAATCGTGTATGGCATTGTGAAGGTTTATCTCCCACTTTTTTTCGTAAAATAATCAAAGTCTCGCTAAGATCCGTATTCTCGGAGAAATTCCAAGCATTAGGATCATGGCTCACAAATACATATTCAAGTTCATAAAAACGGTTGAATAATTTCCGTGATTTTCCCCAGGCGACCCCGGAAAGCAAGGCATGTGGAAGAACCAAAGCCATGCGTCCGCCCGGTTTTAAAGCTTTATGCCCAACCATAATAAAGGGTGAACCCAAACCCGCCGTTATGTCTATGAATTCGCTAATATTCCCTTTATCGTTTCTGACTTTTCTTTGTAATTGATCTTGTAACCTTGCACGTTCTTCTTCTGAGAATTGACCAAACAGAAGATTACCACCCACCGATCTTGTAAATGGTGGGTTCATCACGCATAGATCAAGCTGCGGGAGGTTGACCTTCGTTTCTTTATCTTCTTCAGGGCTTACCTCTGTAGGCAATTTTGGTATATCAAACAACTCTATCGGTGCTATAACTTGATTTTGGAAGAGGAAATCAAGCGAACCTAATGCGTTGCTATTCCCACCTATGGGCATTGTATATAACTGCAACTTATCAACGGCTATTTCTGGAGAACGAATCATCAAAGAAGAGGCAACCAAGTGCAAAGCTGATGTTAGAACATCATACCCGTGAATAATATCCTCGAGCAAGTAACGATGTAATTCTTTGATCTGGGTATCCTCGTAGTGCTTATTAAGTTGAACTAGATAGTTATTTTCAATTGCTTCTGCTGCAGCGATTAACAGAGTTCCTGTACCGCAGGCGAAATCAGCAATTTTCAGATCTTTAAGAGTTTCAATCTCCTTCCAATCAATTTTCCAATTCTTCTTGTTCAGTGCGGTTTTCAGCAGCATAGTCGCTGCAGGCAGCGAAGTGTAATAAGCGCCCAAGTATTTGGCGTCTTCTAAAAGAATGTGGTAAATCCTTCCCATAAGGTCATGACGGAGAGCGCTTTTATTCTGTTCTATGTCTCTTGCGACTTCAATATAGCTTTTTAGAATTTGCTCAAATTCATAACTTGTTGTTATCTTTGCTAATAATTCCACTGATAAATTAAATATGGGGTAATAATTTATTTCTTTTAATATGATGTCCCATTGATTAATAAACTGTGCTTGTATATCTTTATTTCTTTCTATATCATAAATGTCCTTGACCTTTTTAGCATTACGTGAAAGTATTTGGTGGAATAATACTGCATTAAAAATAACTAATGAAGCTATTGATGCTACTGCAAGATTAGCTCTTTTCCCGTTATTATCTTGGTTATTTATAATATTTAATTCATCGGCTATTCTCCCAAATATACCGTCATATTTTAAAATTTCATGTGCCATTTTTTTAATTACGGCATTAATTTTAGCTACATATTTTTTAATTATATCCTGATCAATTAGATTCTCTTGGGCTTGTCTTAAAAGCTCTACCAAAGTCTCGATATTTACCTTAGAGAATTCGGTTTTACCGTTCTCAGTCACTACAGCAACACTGAACTCAGTTTCAGAAATTGCTTTGTGCAAATTCCTGTATTCAATTGTCCTGAGTGTACTCGGATAATTTATCGCCAGTGCTATGTGAACAAGCCCATCCTCAATTCTTGAGGTTGCATCTCTTAAAACCTGTTGTTGGTTCTCAATCTTACCCTCAATTATTACGGTTAAACCTTCAAACTCAACGACGATATCAGGTAAGCTCCTTTCCGGTGACTCTATTCCTTTTATTATTTGTTCTGGAACAGAGATGATTCCCCTCTCGCTTAATATCGTAGCGAGAACTACGTTGAGAACCTCTTCTCTATATCTAACGGTTTCCATTTCCCCTCCAAAGAACCCATATTATCATTTTTTATCCAAGCTTTGAAAGTATGCTTAGTTTGAACCATCAATTCATTGTTTCTGCTAAAATATTCCAGATGACCACCCCCATCCACCACTACAGCGCAGGCAGCGCATCGCCACAGGGCACCCGCAGGCTGGGCAGAATCCTTGCCCGCGCCCTCCTCCCCGGCGATTGGGTGCTCCTCGTCGGTGACCTGGGCGCCGGCAAGACCGTGCTCGCATCCGGCATCGGGCTGGGGCTGGGCGTCCCCGACCGCTTCCATTCCCCCAGCTTCACCATCTGCCACCTGCACCAGGGCACCCTCCCCGTGGAGCATTACGACCTCTATCGGGTGGGGTGGAACGAGTGGCCCCAGACCGGCTTGGCAGAGCCTTTTCCCGGGGGCATCCGCATCGTGGAATGGGCGCCCCCCGAGCTGGCGGAGGAGCCGGAGTCGCTGCTGGTGGAGATCGCGGTGCAGGACATGCGCCACCGCAAGTTCCGCCTGCGCTCACCCCGCCCCCTGCGCCTGCCCACCTGCTGGAAGGAAGTGCTGCCGTGAGGAACAGCGAGTATGTGATTTACATCGTGACCAAAGGCGGACGCAGCCGTGCCTGGGCGCACCAAAAGGTCGGCGATGTGTGGCTGCGCACCGGTCCCGACGGGCAGCTCTATCGCATGACCGCCGAGCAATTGCTCTCCCACCTGCTGCCGGTGCTTGCCGGCGACCAGCCCGCAACGCAAATCGTGGTGGAGCACAGGAAGGCGGAGGACGATGCTACTACTGTTGGATAGCTGCACCAGTGATCTGGTGGTGGCAGTGGTCAGGGACGATGCCATCGTGGCGGGGCGTGCCGAGGCGGCGGGACCGTTGAAGGGCGCGCGGCTGCTTCCCCTGGCGGAGGAGGTCATGGCGGAAGCCGGGGTCGGCTATGGCGATTTGACCGGCGTAGCGGCGGGGCGGGGACCCGGGATGTTCACCGGGATACGCACCGGGCTGGCTACCGCGCTGGGCATCGCCATAGGGCGGGGGATAGAGTGCTGGGGGTTGTGTCCGCTGCTGGCGCTGGCGGCGGACATCAGCGACCGGGCGCAGTTTCCCGCGGCAATCCAGATAGACGCCCGCAAGGGTTCTGTCTATTGCCGGCTGGTTGATCGTTCACCCGACAACACGCTCATCCCCCTCAGCGAGCCGTTCATCGTCCAACAGGGTGAGTTGGTATCGCAGATGGTGCTATCCATCCACCCTCCCGGCACCCTGCGCATGACTCCTGCCGGGCTGCTGGCAGCGTTCCGTTCCTCCCGGGCATCCGGCGCCATGTTGCCGGCGCTGCCCCTCTACATCCGCCCCAGCGATGCCCGCCCCCTCCGCTAGCCTCGTCTTCACCCCGCTGCGCAAGCGTGACCTGGGCAAAATTGTCGCCATGGAACAGGTGTGCTTCCCGGAGGACGCCTGGACCCACGAGATGTATGAGCAGGAGATGGCGAACGATTTCGCTACCTACATCGTGGCGTGGCAGGGGCACGAGCTGGTGGGATACGGCGGCGTGTGGCTGCTGCCCGACGAGGCGCACATCGTGAACCTGGCGGTGGCGCCGGGGTGGCGGAGGCAGGGCTTGGCGCGGCGGCTCATCCGCATGATGCTGGGGCTGGCGGTGGGGAGGGGGCTGGGTCTGGCGAGCCTGCTGGTGCGCATAGGCAATACCGCGGCGCAGAACCTATACCGCGCCATGGGCTGGACCATCGTGGAGATCATCCCCGGCTACTATGCGGATAGGGAGGATGGGGTGCTTATGCATTTGCTGCTGCCGGGACAAAAAGAATAAATGATAAAAAAATGCTTGACTTTTAAAAAATGCTTGTATAGACTGTATTTGAAAAGGATAGGTGATTAGAATGAAAGGATTTTCATTTGTTTTCATCTTAATTTTCATGATCGCAGTTTCAACCGCATTCTGCTATACCATCCAAGTTGATCCTTTAGATTTGCAAATAAGCACAGTCAAAATTCCTTCCTTTGGTGCCTTTAGTTCCCTTGATTTGAAGAAAGCATCACATTTACCGGTAAAACCAGGTGAGCCCCAACTCCCTTGTCTTCCAGTTAATTTGGCTATACCGCAAGGGATGGAAATTGATAGTGTGCAGGTTAATTACAAAGACCCAGTAAATTTGGAGGGTTATTATCTCGTTCTTCCACAGCAAGAAGACCAAAGTGAAAGTGAAAAGCCACAATTTACACCACCCAATCCCAAGATATATTCTTCATTAAATCCATTTCCGGGAGATTTAGTTTGGAGTTTTAATAGCTGTAATACGAGCGGATACCAAATGGGAAGTATTGCGTTTGCACCGGTGCAATATGTTCCATTAACCGGGCAGTTGATTATTTATAGAGAAATTGATTTTTCAGTAACCTATAGAGCACAAAGGATGGCAACTAGATACCCGAAAGAGAGATTGCGTTGGGTTGATGATTTTGTGCGGGAAGCAGTTTTGGCGAATGTTATAAACCCGGAGGAATTGAGTGGTCCGAGTTCAAGATTAGTAGAGAATAAAGACAGAACAGAGGCATATCCTTATCTAATCCTCACAGTTGAAAATCTAGAGCAAAGTGCAAATGATCTGGCATATTGGAAAACGAAGAAGGGGCTCAATGCGAAAGTAAAAACTGTTGAAGATATTGCAAACGAATACAATGGTGATGATATACAAGACAAGATTAGAAATTGCATTATAGATTATTACGAGAACTACAGCACAATTTTTGTTTGCATTATTGATGATGAAACAAATGAGAACTTGCCCATGCGGGAGGTTTATAATCCCTGCTATGATGAAGATGACGATCCATATTATACGATTCCTACAGATAATTATTATTCTTGTTTAGATGGCAATTGGAATGCTAATGCCAATTCATATTATGGCGAATGGTATCCAAATAATGTAGATGAAGTTGACTACGGTTATGATATATTTATAGGACGACTATCAACAGTTGATAACGACACCTTGGATATAGTGAATAATAAAATCGCTTGCTACGAAGGTACATCTCTTTCAAATGAAACCAATCCCTATAATTATCAAAACAATGTGCTGTTGGCAGGTGCATGGTTGGGTCCTTCAACGAATCTTTTCGAAGATGTTATGGTTCCGATTGAAGAAGATTATTTGACTTCTGAGTTTTGGAGCATAACTGAACTTGGCGATCATACTTATCAAGGAAGCGGACAAGGTATTTGTTTTAATCCCACAAGTTTTATTTCAAATATGAATGATGGATTTGGGATAATTGCCCACGGATCACATTGTGGACAGAATTGGATAGGCACGAATTATGCAATTTATCCTTACTATTCCGGCGCGCAAGTATTCGATTCGGATATTATAGATTTAGTTAATCAACCTAATTATACCGGTATCATGTATTCTTTAGGGTGTTATGGCGCAAATCCTGACTATGATACAAATTGTGCTACAAACTTTTTAACAGCACCTTATGGTGGCGGTGTTGGATACATTGGGAATGCACGTTACGGACAAACCACAGCTTCAATATGTTTTGAGAAGGAATTTTTCCATCAGTTATGTGAACTAAATGTCTTTGCGAATGGAAGGACTCTTGCATTTCATAAACAAGCTTGGTCTTTCCAGGTAAATTACCCGGACTTGCGTTATGTATATTATGTTCTCTACCTTTCTGGCGATCCTGATATTTGGGTTCCGAATGACACTATTGAAGAATTAACGGTCACTTACGATAATTCTATAAATACAGGAACCCAAGATTATTCGCTTAATGTGCAAAGAAATAGTGCAAATCTTGAGGGGGCACTAGTCTGTGTCTGGAAGGGGGAAGAGGTATATGCTTCGGGAAAAACCAATTCAAATGGGAACATAACATTCCGAAACATTGATCCTTCTAGTTCAGGAACAATGTATTTGACGGTAACTGCCGCTAATAGTGAGACGTTTGAGGCGAATATAACTGTAGGAAGCAGAGAAGAACTCCGTCTGCTTTCATTTAATACCAAGAGAAATACCAAAGGCATTCAAATATCCTGGCTAATAAAAGCTTCATTTCCGGTTGAGGGTTTCAACCTCTATAGAAGGAGGATTGAATCAAACAGTATTTCGGTTGATAGCAAAGGAAAAATGAAATTCAAAACTGAAAAAGCTAAAAAGCTAGGAACAGGTAACTCAAAATCATTTTTGGCTCAAGGAAAATGGGAGAAGATAAATGATAAACCTATAACCGGTAAAAATCCCTATCAATATCTTGATCGCACTGCTTTGGGAAAAGAGAAATATGAATATCAACTGGTGATTATGAATAAAAAGCACAGCGCGTTGCTTCATTTAGATGAAGACTATTTGGGAATAGCGACTGTTGATGCTGGTTCTGGAACAGAGGATTTTCAGTTAAAGATTGCCCCAAATCCAGCACGCACCAACATTCAACTTTTACTGACTTTACCCACTACTGAAAATTCATTGCGTATTATTCTTTACGATCTTTCAGGCAGGAAAATTAACGAATGGTCGAATATTAATTTTGTTACTGGTGAAAATCAGTTTTCCATTCCTGTGGACAAACTTGCTAATGGTGTGTATCAATTAAAACTAATTGGTAATGTTACTAATTTAACAAAGAATATTATTATAATGCATTAAGGAGAGTTATTATGAGACTATCATGTATTGTAATCCTTGCCATTTTTATTATTGCTATACCAGCTTCTCTTTCATGGTCTCCTTTACCAAATACATTAGTCGGTTGTTCTAGTACTGCTGGCACATATTTTACTGGGTCTTTTTATCAGATTTGTGGTTATTTGGGTGCACCATTTATGGATTATCAATATATACAAATATTTAATGGGGCAACTTGGATACAAAGCTCTTCATCTCATCCGGGGGGTGGTGTTCATTTGCATTCTGCAGCAGTTTGGAACGGTAAACTTGTAATCTCTGGTGGTCAGTCTCAAAGTAGTTTTTACAATTTTACTTCCATATATGATCCTTCCGGTTCTTCCTGGATTCAAAGTACGCCCATGCCAATTAGCAATTTGTGCTCGACGGCAATGGCATCAGTTAATAATAAGTGTTATATGTTCGGTGGCTTACAAGGTAATAGCTATTATAATACAACTTATCAATGGACACCTGGGGATTCAGCTATGGTTCCTAAAGCAAGTATGCCTGGTGCAAGACGCGGCTTGGCTGTTGCTGAATGTAATGGGCTAATTTATGCTTTTGGTGGTTCTTCCGACCCAACAACAGAGACTAATACGATATGGGTATATAATCCTATTAATAATAGCTGGGTAACAAAGCAGGCAACCTTAATATATCCGGTAAGATCTGCGACTGCAGTTACGATCGGAAATTATATATTTATACTCGGTGGTTTTGGTGGGCAACAACCGCAATCCTCTGTTGAAGTCTATGATACTATAAGTGATCAAATTTCGTTATCTACCCCATTACCAATTGCTAGTGGTGGTCACGCTTCCGCCGGTTATATCACAGAAAACAGCAACACATCCTATACAGGTCATATCTTTGTATCTGGCGGTAGCTTGGGAACAGGCGCATATATTGGCACAGTCTCGGGTGTTTACTGCAATAAGGTAGAACCTACAACATTGGGTAATCTCAAAGCGCTGTATCATCAATAATCAGCCGTTCCTATATCCAGCAGCCCAATTTTCTTGCGCACCCGGGCGTGGTCTAATCCTATAATAGCCCCATGAGCCTACCCAACATCCCCGTGTTCCGCCCCTCCATCACCGAGGAGGAGATCGCCGCCGTCGCCGAGGTGCTGCGCTCCGGTTGGCTGGGGCAGGGTCCCCGCAGCGAGCAGTTCCAACAGGAGTTCGCCAGATTCTCCGGCGTGCCCTATGCCGTGGGGGTCAATAGCTGCACCGCCGCCCTCCACCTCGCCCTTTCCTGCCTCGGGGTGGGCAAGGGAGATGCCGTGGTCGTCCCCGCCCTCACCTTCGTCTCCACCGCCCATGTCGTCATCTACCAAAACGCCCAGCCCATCCTCGCCGATGTTGATCCCGTCACCCTGTGCCTGCGGGTGCAGGATGTGGAGAAGGTCATCACGCCCAAGACCAGGGCAATCATCGTGGTGCACTACGGGGGGCAGCCCGCCCGCCTGAGCGAGCTGGTGCAATTCTGCACCGAGCGCAAGATTCATCTGATAGAGGACTGCGCGCATGCGTGTGGCGCCAGCTACTACCAAAAGCCGGTGGGCGGCTGGGGCGATGCCGGCTGCTTCTCCTTCCAGGCGATCAAGAACCTCACCACCGGCGATGGCGGCATGCTCACGCTGCGGGACAAGCGCCTGGCGAAGATTGCCCACCAGGAGGCGTGGCTGGGCATATCGTCAAGCACCTGGGAGCGGGTGGAGGGGGCGGAGAAGATGTATAGCTGGGAATACGCCATAGACCGCATCGGCTACAAATACCACATGAACGACATCATGGCGGCGATCGGGTTGGTGCAGCTCAAGCGCCTGCCGGAGATGAACGGGCGACGGCGGGAGATTGCCGGGCGCTACCATGAGGCATTTGCGGGGTTGGGCTGGCTGGATGTGCCCCGTGAGATGACCAATACCGTGCGCTCGTGGTGGAACTACCCCATCCGGGTGCCGGCGGAGCATCGCACGCGGCTGGTAGACCACATGCGCTCGCAGGGAATCAGCGTGGGGGTGCATTACAAACCGCTGCATCTGCAGGAGTGCTATAAATACCTGCACGCGCATGTGCCGGTCACCGACCGCGAGTGGGAGCGCCTGGTGAGTCTGCCCATCTTCCCGGATTTGACCGACGATCAGCAGCAGATGGTGATAAATGCCGTGGGTCAATTCGGCAGAACGCACGGGCTTTAGGCGAAACAGGAGGTAAAGATGCGTCCAACTCTGATTATTCTTGTGATGATGGTCGTTTTCGCACTTGGCGAAGTGATTACCGAGAACCAGAATATCACGATTAGCACCGGCTCGGGTTCATGCACGGTGCTGGCACCCAATGCCAAGCTGGTGATTTCCGGACCCTATGCATTCAGCAAGGCAGCCAGCGCCGAGAAGGGCAACCTGACCATCACCCTGGACGATGGGATACCCCAACCAAAGTCGTGGAAGGGCTCCGGCAAGCCATTTGTGGTGTTCAATCTGGCGCCGCGGCAAAAGCTGCCCCAAACTTTGCATATATTACTGACAGTTTCCCCTTCGCGTAAGATCAAGGAAACCACTATCATTTCGGTGATAAAGACGCAGGGAGCCACCGAGGAGGAAGTCGCCAGAACAGTGTGGAAAGGCGGACAGGTGGAGTTTGAGGTTCCCGGCGAAGCCGCGCTTTTAGGAGTGTTTGTCAAATAAGAATATGACGAAGCGTTTGATCATCCTAGGATTAGCGTTTCTATTCCTGTGGTGCGTTCCCATCGGCGCCAGCGAATACAGCGCCAATGCCTATCTCATCCCCGACCCCATGCGCTTTGGCGAGGACTATGTAGAGGTGAAAGCCGGCGCGCTCACCTTCGTGTTGATGGGCGGGTTGCGTCCCAGCGGAGATGTTCAGGATCTGTTCACCATCACACTGGAGGATGATGCGGCAAAGCTGCCTGCGAATAGCAAACAGCCGAAGGGGAAACTTGTGCTATGGGTTCGTTTCTCTACTGCTAAGAGCCTGCCCAAGCCGCTACGGGTGGTTCTGGTTACTGCGGATAATACATCCGACAATGTGCGGGCTTATCACGAAGAAGGGACACCCCCCCGATTTGCCGAGATCAACCTTACGAGGCAACCGGAGCAAAAGCTGGTGACCTTTGAGATAGAGAAACTAGAACCTTTGTTTTTCGTGTTACCCTAAATTCTGGAATTGAAATCGGCTATCAGGTGTTATCTTAAGAACAATCCCAAAGGAGGAACTATGAAAAGACTAATCGCTATCATCTTTATCGTCGCTTTATTCGGTTCAGCGCTTGCCTTTGATTTCACCGAGGCGCAGGTCAACTACGATGCCAAGGGCAAGGCGGAGAATGTCATCATGGAGTATAACAACATGCAGGCGGTTATCTTTGATTTGCCACAAACCAAGGCAAAGGTCAAGGATTCGGATGTGCTCATCTTCACCATGGGCGAAGGCGCACCCAAGAAGAATCCCACTGGTTTGCCGGGGCATCCGGTTATGTGGCTTGCTTGCAGCGCCGACTGGACCATGGACAAACCATTGTCGGTTACGGTCACCTTCCCCAAGGATACCACGCTGGACTTTAGCAAGAGTTTTACCTGCTACTTTTTAACCGAGGGCAAGTGGGAGGAGACCAAATTCACACCCCGGGTGGAGGCGAAAAACAGGACAGTCTCGTTTTGGATGAAATATCTGGGACCCTACGCCATAACCTATAAGTAGGACAATGAAGCAGTGAAGAGCCCATCATGGGCTCTTTTTTTATGTCTGGCGGCGGGAGAGGACTTCCTGGCGGTAGTCGGGGGCGTTGATGACCACGGTGCGGCATAGCTCGTAAAGCAGCGACCGCAACTGGGGGCTGATGCGATCGGAGAGCAGCAGTTGACCGGGGGCGCCGGAATCGGGGAAGACCGTGGTGGCAAGTAGCAGGCGGCGACTGGCTTTCTGCCTGCTATAGAGGATCTTGGCAAGCACATCGCGAGACCATTCCGTGCTCTGGGCGGCGCCTAAATCGTCCAGCAGCAACACCTCGGCATCATCGGCATCGCGAAGTATCTGCAGATTGGCATCGCGGTTATCAAAACCATCCTTCAGATTCTCCAAAAGCTCCCGATGATTGAGATAAAGCACGCGGGCGTTTTTCTCCAGCGCTAGACTGATGAGAATTGCAACTGCGAGGTGTGTTTTGCCCGAACCCGCTGGACCGGAGAACATCAATCCCTGATTCACCGCGGGATAACCTTTGATAAAGTCCTTTGCCGCAGCCAGGGCGCTGGCAAGAGTTTTATTATCTATGTAAGTCTTAAACCGTTTAATGGTGCATCGCCACAGCACTGAAGGTATGCCGGTTCCCAACAACAAACGATTGCGTTCGCTGCCCTGCTGACAGGAACACAGCCGCACAGCTTCCGTCCCGTTACTGGAGATAACCTGCCAGCCGGTGTCACCGCATTTGGGGCACTTGGGTTCCCCGGACTGCGGGGCAGGCACCTCCAGCAGTGTTTTCAAATCCTTGGGCGTTTGAAAGCTTTCCACCATGTTGAATAGCTCACTAATCTTCCCGTGAAGCCAGAATCCGTTTAGCAAGGTTAAGAACGGTTTCTTCAGCAACCGATTTTTCCATTCCTGCAATATCGTGCTGCAAAATCGCCTTAGCCATGGTCAATGCACGATTTCTGGCATCCTCGGCGCTTTTATCCCACATTTCCTCCCGATGCTTGATCTCTGCCTCGGGATCATAAGCCGGTGCCTGCGATGAATTGGAGTTGCCGGCAACTGGTGCAAATTCGGGAATCGCCTTGGCGACATAGGGGAGGCAGGTGCCCAGGCTGCGGGGCTTGCCTGGCGCCAGCGATGTAAACGCCCGTTCAATTCCTGCCAATGCCGCTCCCAAAGGAATCCCCCCGCTTTCCCAATCCAATATCTGTGCAATATCAAGCGATGTTACCATCGCAGCACCCTTTAAGGCAAGATAGCGATTAGCTACTGTCAAAAGATAATCCGGTCTTTCCACATCATTCATTTTACCATTGCCTGGGCAAGGGTTTGGGAATTTGAAGCGAAACCTTTCCCTGTTTAAATGAACTTTACTTTGTGATATATTCACGGGCTTATTAAACACTATGGAGGAAGATATGCGCATTTTCATCGTGCTAATAGTGGTCTTTGCGGTTGTCGCCGCATTAGCCGACAAAGCACCCATCTTCAGCCTGCAGGATACCCAGGGCAATAAGGTCAAACTGGGCGATGTGCTGGCGAAAAAGGGCTGCGTGCTAATAGATTTCTGGGAGCTTTCCTGCTTTAGTTGCAAGCAGGCTCTGCCCAAGTATCAGCAGATATACAACAAATACAAGGATCAGGGGCTGGAGATCCTGGCGATATCAGTGGATTCCGTGCGAACTGTAAGCAATGTCGCACCCTATGTATCAGGTATCGGCTTAACCTTCCCCGTGTTATTGGATACCAACAACGATGTTTTTCGGAATTACCATGTAGAAATTATGCCGACAAGCTTTTTGATTGATTGCACCGGTGAGATACGATTCACGCACACTGGTTATAAACCAGGCGATGAGAAGGAGATAGAGGAGAAGATCGTAGAGATCCTTAAAGATTATGCTGGACAGAAAAAGTAGAGAGGAAACCCAACACGATGAATAGAACTTTGATCCTTGTTCTGGTTTTGTTGGCAGCAAACGCAATGGCTTTGGATGTAGATGTTTCGGGCTCCAATGTGCTGGAGACACGGGTGGAGAAGGTTGATTTCGTCTCCAATCCGGATTCCGCTGAAGCATCGGTGGTTGATCACATGCTGTTTGATGTGCTCATCGGCAACAACTTTACCTTAGGCAGCGAGGTGGATGTTCGGCTGCCACGGCGCTCCAAATTCTCGGGGCTGGAGGAATATTCCACCAGCATCCTGGATCAATTCCACTTTATCTATCGTGATGATATCACCAATATCACCGCCGGGCACTACAGCGCTACTCTGGGCAAAGGTCTGACCCTGCGCGCTTATCGCGACGACGACTTGGAATATGACCATACGCTGACAGGCGCCTATGCACGCGTTATGCCAATAGAGCAGATAGATTTTGGCATGCTTGCCGGGCAGCATTTACGCTCCGATGAAGGCTTGTTTCAACCTGATAATGTTCAAGGTGCCGAACTCACTGTGCGTCCAGTCAATTTCATTTATGTTGGGGGCAGCATTGGGAATGAACGCAGATTTAGCATCACTAACTACCACGATAATATCCTGATCTCTGGTGGATATTTGGGCGCTACGATATGGAAGTTCTCACTTTATGGTGAAGTAACCGAGCCGGATTGGACTGTAACCAGCATTGATACCACTACACTGGCGCTCGTCAAAACACATGAAATAGGACATGGGCGCTATGGCAACCTACAATTCAATTATCCCGGCATAGGTGTTTCGCTGCAATACAAGGATTATCTAAAGGAGAATGGCGATTACACCAGTCCCCCGCCCTGCACCCACACCGGCAGTAGTGTCAACGAGGGGGCGGATGAAGAGGGTTACATGGGAGAAGTGACTGTGAGCCCGCTGGCAGGTTTGCAGGTTTACGGCGGTTATGCCAAGGGTGATGGGCAGGCTTTGTATACATATACACCTCTTCCTCCAGAACCACCTGTTACATATGTTCTCCCTTCAGATTTGACCGAGTATTGGGGGGGAACTCAGTATATGGGGATACCTGATTTGACGCTTAATGCCGACTATGTGCATAGTTTCCCCCACAACACTACACTTCCCGATTCCTGGGTAGAAGAAGGGCAGGATATCCCGTCGGTTTCCGCCGATTTAATCATCTCCAAGGTTCATACTATATCTTTAAGCACGGCATATGAGATGCGCCATGATAGTAATCAAAGTTTTAATGCTCAAAAAGGTGGTCTCGAATTAACCGATGACAAATACTATTACCTGCGCCCATCACTCGGCTATTCCTATAACAGCCGCATTTATGTAACCTTTGATTATGAACGAACCAATCACGAACTTGCCGTGGTAGCGGGTCAGCCGCCGGCGAAAACGCAGTGGCTGTTTGGGCAGGCGCGCTATGTGATAACGGATCAACATTCCATCACGGTTGGGTATGGAACGCGCCGCGGTGGCAAAGTATGCTCGGGAGGCATGTGCCGCCAGGAAGCGCCGTTTGATGGGTTAAAGGTCAACCTGACCTCCAGCTTCTAATATGAATCAGAAAACGGATAAGGAGCTATTTACAGCTCCTTATTGTTTAATCAAGACCAGCAAAGGAATTAATGCAAAAGGGATTACTTTCTATTTTAGCCTTGGGCAATGCGGCATTGGATGTAATATCCGTTGTAGAACGGTTACCCCTACTCGATGAAAAGATGCCGACGGAGGTGGTGCGGATTGATGCCGGAGGACCAGCCGCCACCGCGGCTGCAACTGCGGCACGTTTGGGCATAGATGTGAGTCTGGCAGCAGCAATCGGCGATGATGCGACCGGTATCTTGATTTGCGAATTGAATGAACAGGATGGTGTTGATGTCAGCCTGATAACCAGGCAGGCAGGTAAAACATCGCCGGTATCTATGGTGATAGCGAACCAAAGAAGGTTCCGCGCAATCGTTTGGAGCTATGGCGATACCGAGCCTTATCAATTTTCAACCTTATTAAATGATTACAATGAACTATGTGACATGCTGCTTTTGGATGGCAAGGAGATGGTATCTGGACTGAAGCTTGCCCGGATCAGACACAAGCGTGGAACATTAACCATGTTGGATGCAGGCACTCTCCGTGAAGGGATGCTTGAACTCGCAGGCGAATGCCGGCTGGTGGGGATGAGCCATAAGTTTGCCACACAGCTAGTAGGTGAGTTTAATCCCGGGCTGGCTTTGGAAAAAATCCGTTCTTTGGGTGCGGAGTATGCCATAGTAACAGCCGGTACCGATGGGTGTTGGGGGTTGGGACCGAATGGAGTGCTCTTACATCAGCCGATATTTCCGCTAGAGGTAGTGGATTCCACCGGTGCCGACGATATCTTCCACGGCGCCTGGGCAGCGGCTCAGTTAAAGGGGATGGATTGGCGTCAGCAATTGCGTTATGCTTCGGGGGCGGCGGCACTGGGCTGCCGATTCCCCGGCGGCAGGGCTGGGATTCCCACCTGGGTGGAGTTAGAGAAGTTCATAAGACAATTTCCTGATATAAAACCGATGGAAATCAAATGAAGTTGCCAGACCTACATATTCACACGACCTTTTCCGATGGGGATCTGGAAGCGCCGGATGCAGTCCGCGTCGTGCGCCATCGTCATCATCCGGTTGGAGTGGCGGATCACCTCAGCCCCTACCACATCATGTGGGATGAAATAAGCTTTCGCAGCTACTTGCGCGCGTTGGGCAAGCTGAAGTGTTGGCGGTCGGCGGAATTATGTGTGGGGTACCTACCCCAATTTGATCTGACCTTGCTGGGTGAATTGGATTATGTGATTGCCGGCGTGCATGCGCTGCGCATTTCCAATGGTAAATCGCTGTTTTTGTGGGATAACCGCGTCACACCACAGGACCCCAATTTGGTCGCCGAGGTTTATCTTGGAGCCATAAGGGATTTTGCAGAACAAATCCACTTCGATATCCTAGCCCACCCTACATATTTACCCAAGAATATCTCGGCGCCCAATCAAAATCCATGGACCGAAGAGCGGTTGGAGCAATTAATAGAGCTCGCTTTGAAATATGGGTTTGCTTTGGAATTAAGCGGGCATTGGAAGGTGCCGAACGAGTCCCTCATCTGCATGGGGCGGGAAGCGGGCATAAAATTTTCCACCGGCTCGGACGGGCATAGCGAGGCGATGCTTGCCGACCTGCACTACCCACAGGAGTGTATAGAGAAATACGGCATCAACGAATCTGAACTTTTTATACCCTCTCGTAAGTTATAAGCAAGAGTAAAGATAATGGACGGGAAGGTGAATCAATCATGAGAAAGCTAATTTTGGTCTTGCTATTATTATCAGCATTTATATTTGTGGGGTGTAAGAGCACATCTGAAGCCACCAAACAAGATGCATCCAAAAGCGCTCAAACTACTCAAAGCAACGAAAATACCGGCAGCACTTGAAAGTAGCTCGTGAGAAGTCATCTCATCTAATACCAATCCAAAACGAAAAGCTCCCAAAGAGGGAGCCTCGTTTTTGTGCATCAACCTATTTCTTTACTGGTTTCTCCCACGCGATTTCTCCCTCAATCAAGGTCAGATGGCAGCTGGAAGTCGCGTCAAAGGGCAGCCCATCCCACAGCCCGAGGTCGGCATCCTTGCCCGCCTCTATGCTGCCCTTGCGTTTGGCAAGCCCCAGCACCTCGGCGGGGTTGATCGTGATTGCCCGCAGCGCACCCGCCTCGGTCATGCCATCGCGAATTGCCCAGCCTGCACAGTTGGGCAGGTATTGGATGGAGATAACCGGTGCATCGGTAGTGATAGTCAACTTGACGCCCGCCTTTTCCAAAATACCATAGGTGGCGTATTTCATCTCCCGTAACTCCACCTTGCTGCGATGCCCTGCCGTCGGTCCCACCGAGCAGTAGATATCCTGTTTGGCGAGATAGTCCGTTATCAAATGCCCTTCAGTGCAGTGCTCCAGCGTTAACTTATAACCAAACTCTTTTGCGATGCGAATGGCGGTGACGATATCATAGGCATTGTGGGCATGGCAACGCAGGGTCTCCTTGCCCTCCAGCACCAACAGTAGTGCCTCCATGGCAAGATCGCGTTCGGGCGCCTTGTCGGGATCTTTCTTCGCCAACGCCAGCTTGCGCTTATATTCCAACGCCTTCACCCAGGCTTCCCGCATCACCAGTGCCGTTCCCATGCGGGTGCTGGGGCATTTCTTCTGCTCGGAATAAACCATCTTGGGGTTTTCGCCAAAGGCAGCTTTGAGCCCCGCCTTGCCGTCGGGGATGACCATCTCATCCAGTATCGTCCCCACCGTCTTCAGCACCACGCCCCAGCCACCGATTACATTGCCACTACCAGGCAGCACGCAGATCGTTGTGATGCCGTATTGGCGCGCATCGCCGAATGCCATGTCCAGTGGATTTATGCCGTCCAGCGCCCTTATCGCCGGTGTGATGGGATTGGTCATCTCGTTGCCATCAAAAGCAATGCTGCCGGTTCCTTCTCCAAAGTTACCCACATGGCAGTGCGCCTCCACAAATCCAGGGAAGAGGAATTTCCCCGCGCCGTTTATCACCTTGTAGTCCTTGGGGATGGACAAATCCTCGCCCACAGCCGCTATCTTGCCCTTGTCCACCAGCACTGTCCCCCCCTTGATTATCCCCTTGGTGACGGTATAGACAGTGGCACCCTTTATCGCTATTTTCATAGAGCCTCCTAGTATCATTTTAGAATTCAAATATCCACTATAATAAAATAGGATAGTATAGTTTGATATGGGTTTGAAGAAACAGGCATGAAAGACAAAAGGAAGTGGGAGCTATGAGTTATCAAGCCAGGATTAGAGTTGCTTTCATGGTTGCAATTCTGATGCTCACAACAGGTTGCGCTGCCGGTGAAAAGCAGGAAAGCAAGCCGACCACGCAAACAGTGGCAAACACGGGGGATGAGTTTACGGTCAGGCATCCGGCGGCGCAGGGGTTCTATCCCGCCGATGCGCAGGAATTGAAGGCGATGGTGGATGATATGCTAGCTCGTGCCGGCAAAGTGGGGGAGAAGGAAGTTGTGGCAATAGTCACACCCCACGCCGGATATCCGTTTTCCGGATCGGTGGCTGCGACTGCATTTCGCTATGCGGCTAATCGTGTCATTACCACCGTGGTGATCATCGGACCCAGCCATCATGTAGCGTTCCCGGGCTTTGCCATCTGGTCGCACGGCACCTGGGATATGCCCGGCTTTGAAGTCACCGTGGACTCAGACTTCGCCAAGTTATTACTGGATGATGGCGCGGTGAAAGCATCCGTGGAACCTCACCTGCCGGAACACTCCCTGGAACTGCAACTTCCTTTCATCCATGCTTTGTTTCCTCAGGCGCGCATAGTTCCCATCGTAGCGGGTATCACCAGCCACGCCGAGGCGCAAAAGCTGGCACAGAGCCTGGTTAAGACGGTGAGGAGTAGGAATGACGTCCTGCTGGTGTCTACCTGTGACCTTTCGCACTATCATCCGAGGACACAGGCGCAAAAACTGGATGACCGGGCAGCAGAGCTTATCGCATCCTTTGATGGGGACAAGCTGCTGGCAGCGGATACTAATGGCGAGATAGAGATAGACGCGCCGGAGGTCATCGCACTCACACAGGATTACGCCCGGGCGATGGGGGCACATACGGCAAAGGTGCTCATGCGCCGCGATTCCGGTGATGCCACGGGCGATGCTTCATCCGTGGTTGGATATGGAGCGTTCGCTTTTGAAAAGTGAAATTGATTCAAGTATTCGTATTTAATCACTTGAAAAAATGGGTGATTGTGCTATGATGGTTGATTAATTTTTACCGGGGCATTCTGGAAACCTGGATAAATAACAGAGGGAAGGCTTTGAGAAAGCATGTCTCCTGCAAGATCTGAAGATGAAAAGCTGTATATCTTCTACAATTGGTGCAAAAGCTGCGGAATATGTGTGGGTCTTTGTCCGCAGGATGTCTTTGAGCTAGGTCCCGACGGTAAACCCATAGTCGCCCATCCCGAAAAATGCACTCTGTGCGGCATTTGTGAAACACATTGCCCGGATTTTGCCATTGGGTGGTCACATGCACCTGAACAAGGTAACGGGACACAAGGCGAAGATGAGCCAAAATCAGAACCCCAACCTGAAGCGAAAACGGTGGGTGATAAGAAATGAGCACAAAAAAAACAAATCCCGAACCCCGGGAGGCAGCTCTATTGCAGGGTAATGATGCTGTGGCGTTGGGGGCATTGGCGGCGGGCTGCCGTTTCTTTGGCGGCTATCCCATCACCCCCAGCACCGAAATAGCCGAGGTGCTTTCGCGCAGGCTGCCGCAGGTGGGGGGCAAGTTCATCCAAATGGAGGATGAGATCGCCAGCATCTCGGCATGCATTGGCGCCAGTGCCGGCGGAGTAAAAGCCATGACCGCCACCAGTGGTCCCGGCTTCTCCCTGATGCAGGAATCCATCGGCTATGCCGCTATGGCTGAGATACCGGTGGTTATCGCCAATGTCATGCGTGCCGGTCCCTCCACCGGACTGCCCACCAAAGTGGCGCAGGGTGATGTCATGCAAGCGCGCTGGGGCACCCACGGCGATCATCCCGTTATCACAATATCTCCATCAGGCGTGTTGGACTGCTACATGCTTACGGTGAAGGCATTCAACCTCTCCGAACAGTATCGGGTGCCGACCATCCTCCTATCCGACGAGGTAATCGGGCACATGCGCGAGGATGTCATCCTGCCGAAAGCTGATGAGTTGGAGATCATCAACCGTCCCGTGCCGCAAACTCCACCGGAGTGGTATCAACCCTACGAAGAGACCAGTACGGGCATACCGCCCATGGCGTCCTTCGGCACGGGATATCGCTACAACATTACTGGTTTGACCCACGATCGCATGGGATTTCCCACTAACCGTCCTGACGAGATCTCTGCGCTGATGGATCGTCTAATCCATAAGCTTGCCCGCCACCGTAATGAACTTCTGGATGTGCGGGAATACATGATGGACGACGATCCCGAGGGTATATTCATCGCTTACGGTATTTCCGCACGTTCCGCCATGGGTGCTGTGAAAATTCTGCGCAGCCAGGGCATCAAGGTTGGTTTGCTGCAACTGGTCATCCTCTGGCCCTTTGCCGTGACCGCAGTCAGCCGGGCACTGGGCAAGGTGAAATGGTGCGTGGTTCCCGAGCTTAACTTCGGGCAAATGCTGCGTGAAGTGGAACGGGTCAATCAGGGACGCGCCCATGTCTATCACTACAATCGCAATGATGGCGAGGCAATTCAACCCAAGCAGCTTGTAAGCTATGTCAACGAGATAAGATGAGAGCGGATGATTTGAGACTATGACAACACATACGCATATATCAGAGATAACGCGGAATTACTTCCGGCAGACCAAGAAGTTCCCGCATGTGTGGTGCGCCGGCTGCGGCAATGGCATCGTGCTGGGTTCGCTGCTGCGCGCCATTGCCGAACTGGAGCTTGATCCCGATAAAATATGCATCGTGAGTGGGATTGGGTGTTCCAGCCGGCTGCCGGTTTATGTCAATTTCAACACGCTGCATACGGAACACGGTCGGGCGGTGGCGTTTGCCACGGGGCTAAAGTTCGCCCGCCCCGACCTGACCGTCATCGTCATCACCGGCGATGGCGATTGCACGGCGATTGGCGGGAATCATTTCATCCATGCCTGCCGCCGCAATATAGACATCACCACTATTATCTTCAATAACTTTATTTATGGAATGACAGGAGGACAGTTCAGCCCCACTACACCAACAGGAAGCAAAGCCACTACCGCTCCCTATGGTAATGTGGAGCAGGCGTTTGACATCTGCAAGCTGGCGGAAGCTGC
>Ga0315280_10003884_pt1 | contig 22550 bp, 19 predicted proteins | sample YL17G06_40_MG_FD_203697 | JGI IMG/M metagenome (GOLD analysis project Ga0315280, IMG submission 203697) | Sediment microbial communities from Yellowstone Lake, YNP, Wyoming, USA - YL17G06_40 | ecosystem: Environmental > Aquatic > Freshwater > Lake > Sediment | place: USA: Wyoming | collected... | reverse complement strand
GTTGAGCTTCTCCCGCTCCGAAAGGAGGTCGTCGAGATCGACCTGCCCGAGGAGGCTCCTGAGTGTGGTCTGGGCGAGCTGGGAGGTCGCGTAGAGGTAATCCTGGACGTCGATGATGCACTTGAGCGGCTCCACGACCCTGAAGTAGAGGACGGCGTTGACCTTCACCGAGACGTTGTCCCTGGTGATGACGTCCTGCGGGGCGATGTCCTGGGCGATCAGCCGGAGGCTGACCTTGACCATGCGGTCGATGGGGGAGAACACTAAGATGATCCCCGGGCCCTTGGGCCTGGAAAGCACCCGGCCCAGCCGGAAGATCACGCCCCTCTCGTATTCCCTGAGGATCTTGATGGAGTTCAGAAGGTAGAGAACGACGAGTCCGATGATGATGATGGGCGCCGTTAAGAAGTTCATGTTCGCCTCCTTGTTCGGATTTTGACTATACCCTCTTGCGGCAATTGTATCTTATGCTACATTTAGACAACTTGTCAACCTGAGCTCTTATTTAAAAAAGGACTTTAGTTTTTGACTGTATTTAGAATGCCTTAATTTTCTTATCGCTTTTTCTTCGATTTGCCTTATTCTCTCACGTGTAACCTTGTATCGCTGCCCGACTTCTTCAAGGGTGTGATCGTTGCCGTTTCCCAACCCAAATCTCATTTTTAAAATACCTACTTCTCTCTGGGTGTGAACTTTCAACGCTTCCTCAATTTTCTCTTTCAAATCAATAGAGATGACTTCATCGGGAGGCGAAAGGCTATCCTTATCCTCGATAAAATCACTCAGCCGGCTTTTTTCTCCTTCTCCTATTGGGGTCTCGAGTGAAGCGGGTATTTGGGCAAATTTCATTATTTTATGTACCTTAAAGACGGGCAAATCCATCTTTTTCGCGATCTCTTCACCTGTTGGTTCTCTACCTTTTTCCTGGACAAGGTTTCTTGACACTCTATTTAATTTGTTTATGACTTCGATCATATGCACAGGAATCCTTATCGTCCTTGCCTGGTCAGCAATTGCACGTGTTATTCCCTGTCTTATCCACCAATGGGCATAAGTTGAAAATTTATACCCTCTTTGGTATTCAAATCTATCCACTGCTGTCATCAAGCCGATGTTTCCTTCCTGGATCAAATCAAGAAACTGGAGTCCGTAGTTGCTGTACTTCTTGGCTATGGAAACCACGAGTCTCAAGTTAGAGCTGACAAGTTTTTTCTTCGCTCGATCGCAGATCTCCTTTCCTTTAGCGATGGTTTGCAGTGTCTTTCTTAATTTCTGTGAATCAAAACCGGTCTCTTTTTTGTATAATCTCAGAAGCGTGCCGATTTTTTTGATTCTAAGTTTCAGTTCCTCTCCTTCTTTCTTGTCGTTGACTCTAGCTAAAAAGGCATTCAATTCTTGCTTAATTGTTTCTGATTCGTCGATGACCTTTAGCTTTTCACTGAGACTCTCGGTAATTTTTTCTCTATAAGAAGAGCGGATATTAAGTTCCCTGATGAGACGGCTCATATTAACGATGAGACGCCCACGTGCAACAGCATATTTCTTTGATGCAGGGATTTTTTCTAATTGGGCGCTTAACTTTCTTATTTCACTGATTACGGCTAGAATCCTCTGCTTTTTCTTCTCAAGGATTTCTCTTGCGAATTCCTCTTCAGAGGAATCGAACAAAGCAAGGATGATTTCATCATCTTTATCCAGTTTCTCTTCCAGTGAAAGAATTTCATTGTGGACAAACCGTGTTTTTGAAAGGGCTTTAATAATTATCTCTTCTCCTCTTTCTATTTCCTTGGCTACGTCTATTTCTCCCTCTCTTGTTAACAGCGGAATGTTACCCATCTCTCTCATATAGATTCTGACAGGGTCTGATGTTCGCCCCGGTTCCTCGAACGAAATGTTGAACCCAACCTTTTTCATTGCGATCAGGATATCTCTACCTATCAGGGACGGCCAGCAATCAATCTGCCTGATAATAGCAAACAATCACCAAGATAAATTAGGCATCTTTCAGGCAGAATATTCCCTTTTTTTGACCGAAATGATAGGTATAGTTACGAAATTGTGGGGACAAATAGGCAAACCTATCAACCCCTGAATACGCTTTAATGCAAGATTTGATTATGATCTTGAATGTCCGAGTGCCGCTTATCAGAAGCGTCTTCTCCCCCCAAATCCACCTTGGCGGTCGTCACTCCGAGGCCGGGCCTCGTTGACCTTAAGAGTGCGCCCCTTCAAGTCTTTGCCATCAAGCCCTGAGATGGCAGACCGGGCTTCGGAACTGTTGGGCATCTCCACAAATCCGAATCCCCTCGAATCGCCAGTGTACATGTCTTTGATGATTTTGATAGATGTGACCTGCCCGAAGACTTCAAAAGCCTGTCGCAAATCGTCTTCAGTGGCCTCCCGTAATAAATTGCCTACATACATATTCATTCTGACTTCCTTTTAATATCGGAATTTTAATAAGGGGGGATCTAATTCTTGCTTGTTGAAATTTTCCCTAATCCCTTGTGATTCTTGCCTCTTTTTAAAAAGGGACAGATCACTTCAATTTCAACGCAATTAATAATAGCACAGGAAAGATTTGGCGTCAATATAGATAATCTCGTTCAATACCCAAAAATCTTTACCGTCCATATCTGTCCAAAGGCAATGGTTTGGTGTTTTCGGAAATTTCGTGACACTCGTGTTACATAGAGGAGAAGACTATCATGATCTTTATTTCAATAGAAAACAAATTTGGATGCTCAATATTGATTATTCGGGTATTTTGACCGTTGAACTTTATGAGGCGTCAGCCTCACCTTTATAGGGGAAGAAAGGCAAACGAAAAATCACCCTCTAAATCATTCATAAGGGTGATAGACAACTCTTTATTTTATTTCAATATTAAATCTATTTTAATGGGCTGGTTCGAAAAATAGGGATTATGAAAAAATGAGCTCCCGTAAAGACAATCTCAAGCGAACAGAAGAGACGCTTCGAGAAAATGAGGATAAATATAAGTTCTTGGTGGACAATTCCAAAGAGATTATCCTTATCCTTAACAAAAGAGGGAAAATAATCTTTGCTAACAAAAGCACTTTGGCCAATTATGGCTACTCAGAAGAAGAGCTGATCGGCAAATCAATCGCGCATTTCTTAACGCGAGATTGTATCAAAAAAGCTTTATATGCTCTGGCCCAGGAATTTCTCGGGCATTCTTTTCCAGAGATGGACATTCAATTTAAGACAAAATCCGGTGAAATAAGATATTTAAGAGTTGCCGCGGGTTCAACGCCTGTTTATGACAAAGGGAAATTAATTGGACTAATGGTGAACGCCAGCGATGTCACGGAGCCCAGGAAGACAGAGGAGAAGCTGCGCGAGAGTGAGAAGAGATTCAGGGAGCTTTGGGATCACGCTCCGGTGGCCTATCATACGCTGGACTCCAAGGGCATCATCACCAGCGTAAATCAAACTGAAGCGAAAATGCTCGGGTACGCAAAAGAAGAAATGGTCGGCAAACCTATCCTTGAATTTATTTTGCCGGAGCAACATGCAGAGGCAGAAAAAAGATTTCAGCAAAAAATATCCGGGGATCCCACTCTCAAGGCAGCGAACAGGGTCTATGTTAGCAAAGATGGCTCAAAGATTTATGTCATGATTGATGATGTCTTGGAGCGAAATAAGGACGGCGATGTTATTGGCATACGGACAACCATGGTTGACATGACCAAGGACAAAGAGGCGGAGGAGGCGTTAAAGCGATCCGAAGAACATTTTAGAGATTTAGTTGAAAAAGCCGGCATCGCTATTTCAATCGATGATAGAGAAGGGAATCTCACGTATTTTAATGAAAGATATGCGGAAATTTTTGGATATTCTGTGGAGGAAATGAAAAAGCAGTCTGTCCGATCGCTTGTTCATCCTGATGATATTGAGCTCGTCATGCTCTATCATCAAGAACGCCTTCAAGACAAAAAGGTCCCATCGAGATATGAATTCAAAGGGGTCAGGAAAGATGGGTCTGTCATCTATCTTGAAGTAGATGTCGTTGTTTTGAGAGAAGCCGGCCGTCTGATTGGGACTCGTTCATACATGTGGGATATTACCGACCGCAAACGCGCCGAGGAGGTTCTTCAAAAGCGGAACACCCAGCTCGAGTTGATTCATCATGTTCAAAGCGAAATTCCGATGAATACCGATATTGAAACCATCCTGCTCCGGGCGGCTGAGAGCATCGGCAAATCCTTCGGGTACTACAAGATTTCTGTAAACCTTTATGACCCAGCGACGAATGAAATCGAATACCTGACCGGCTGGAACAAGACGGGTCTGCCCATACCCAGAGGCCACAGGCAAAAGTTAGGACAGGGGCTGATCGGCAAGGCGGGGCTCCTGAAGCAGACGATTGTCGCTAACGATGTTTCCAAGGAGCCGGACTATATGCCCTTTCACCTCACGGAGACAAAAGCGGAGTTGATCATTCCCCTGATTGTCCAGGATCGGCTCATAGGTGTTCTTGATGTCCAGGCGACTCAGGCCGGCGCCTTCTCTAATGAAGATGTCTCTGTCCTTGAGGCTATCACCAACTACATTGCCCGCATTATCGATGGGAAGCAAAAGGAAGAGGCGCTGCGGGAAAGCGAGGAGCGCTTTAGATCGCTCTTTGAAAATGCTCCGATAGGCATCTACCGCACAGCGCCCGACGGCAGGATCTTGGAAGCCAACCCCTCGCTCATCCAGATGCTGGGTTACTCTTCTTTCAAAGAACTTGTCGCGCGCAACTTGGAATCGGAAGGTTTTGAGCCAGATTATCCGCGCTCCCGCTTCAAAGAGCTGATCGAGCGCGATGGTGAAATCAGGGGCCTGGAAAGGACCTGGACCAAGCGAGATAACTCCGTGATTTATGTTCGTGAAAACGCGAGAGCAATTCGGAGAGACGATGGGACTATCTTATATTACGAAGGGTCTGTTGAAGACATCACTGAGCGCAAACGCGCAGAGGAAGAGCTAAAAAACTCGGAAGAGATGTTCAAGATAACGTTCGAATATGCGCCGGATGCCTTATATTTGAGCGACCTGAAAGGAAATTTTGTTGATGGCAATAAGATGGCTGAGAAGCTGACCGGGTATAAGAGGGAGGAATTAATTGGAAAGAGTTTCCTGAAACTGAAGTTGCTTCCATTGGATCACGTTCCAAAAGCCGCATCGCTTCTGGCCAAAAATGTCATGAGAAAACCTACTGGACCGGATGAATTTGTTTTGAAAAGAAAAGCCGGCGGTGATGTCTGGGTGGAAATAAGAACATATCCTGTTAAAATAAGAGGAAAAACTCTCGCGTTAGGAATTGCCAGAGACATCACCGAACGCAAGAAGGCAGAGAAGGCTCTTCTGGAATCAGAGCGCAAGCTTCGATTCCTTGCTGAGAGCACGAGAGACGTCGTGTTTGTTTATGACATGAACCGCCGGCTCCAGTATGTGAATCCAGCCGTTGAAGAATTTACCGGGTACTCGATTCAAGAAATCTATGAGCAAAACTTCATCAATTACCTTCATCCGGAAGATCAAGAAAGGATGATGAAATTGTGGGAAGAGCTATTTCAGGGCAAATCTTTCTCCGGTGAAGAATTTCGCATTGTCACGAAAGATGGAAAGATCAAATGGTGTTCCAGCTCCTGGGGGCCGCTGCTTGACGAAAAGGGAAATCAAATAGGCATTCAAGGAAGAGAATTGGACATCACCAAACGCAAGCTGGCGGAGGAAACTCTGCAAAAGAATGAGACAAAATATCGAGCGCTCTTCGAATGTGCCAATGATGCTGTTTTCCTTCTGGATTCTGAGGGAAAACATGTGATAGTCAATAAAAAAGCTGCTGATATGCTTGGTTATGATATTAAGGAACTGATTGGCCTCTCATATAGAGATATCATCGCTCCCTCCGAATATAAAGATGCAAAAAATAAAATACAAGCCATATTGAAGGGCGAGTCTTTTTCGCTCCATGAACGGACTTTCCGCAAAAAAGACGGCACCGAATTTCCCGTGGAAATCAATCTGGCGACCATACGAGATGCGGAAGGAAGGCCTCTCTATGTTCAGAGAATTGTGCGCGACATCACTGAGCGCAAGCGGGCAGAGAATGAATTAAAACAAACATCAAATAAATTAAGACAAGCCTTGGGAAGCATTGTGAAGGTTGTTGCATTAACAGTTGAACAGAGGGACCCATACACGGCAGGCCATCAAAATCGAGTGGCTAACCTTGCTCGTGCTATCGCAATTGAGATGGACCTTTCAGAAGATCATATCGAGGGTGTCTACACGGCTGGAATTATTCATGATATAGGAAAGATATCTGCCCCCGCTGAAATTCTAAGCAAGCCCAGCAAGCTGAGTGAGGTCGAATTCTCTCTCATTAAAGAGCACGCCAAAATTGGATATGATATATTGAAAGAAATTGAATTTCCATGGCCGATCGCTCAAATCGTTTATCAGCATCATGAAAGGATCAATGGTTCAGGGTACCCTCAAGGGCTTTCAGGTGAAGACATTCTCCTGGAGGCCAGAATCTTAGGCGTAGCCGACGCTGTAGAGGCAATGGCCTCTCACCGTCCCTATCGGCCGGCTCACGGTTTAAAAAAGGCGTTAGAGGAGATCTCAAAAAACAGGGGTATTCTTTATGACCCTGGGGTGGTGGATGCCTGTTTGAAAATTTTCGCGAAAAAGAAGTTCAAACTTGACGATAAAGAGATGGCAACATCAAACACATATGAAATCAAAAATCCTGGCTAAGCGGTAATTTTTCAGATGGAAATTCAGCCCTCTGCTCGCCTCTATTCAACTACTAAGCGTTTCCCCTGTATAAATATTTCCTAACTTCATTAAGTAGCTTTTCTCGATTATACGGCTTGGATAAAAAAGAAGCGATATCTTTTTTGCCGCCGGTCTTCTCTTCTTCTGTCGAAATAAGAGAAGATAAAAATATGATGGGTATGTTCATCGTTTTCGCGTCCTTTCTCAGGATTTCCGCAACTTCTCCACCATCGATATCCGGCATCATGATATCCAGAACAATCAAGTTGGGAAGTCGCTCGATTGCTAATTTTATCGCTTCCATGCCGTTGGAGGCCGCGGCGACAGAATATCCGGCATTGACCAAGGCTGTCTTTACCATGTTTTGAGAAATGATGTCGTCATCCACGACTAAGATTTCTTTTTTTTTCATTTTTGATCTCCTTTCGATAAAAAGTTAACCTGTCCTTAATTTAATCGATAACCTGACTAATACAAACGTATTAAATATGTTTGCATTGTCATCGCGAGGCAGCGAGGAATCTAAACTCCGTAATTGCTTTGAGCCAACCTTTTAGCCAAATGAAATTTAAGAGTTTGGAATAATTTGATATAAATATACAATATCAGGTCAGATAATACAATCCTCCATTTAATAAGACGCTTATGACCAAAAAAAATTCTCATACAGGAATTTATCGCTTGCTATATAGCTATTTTTATAATAATACTCATGTCCCCCGAGCAGCTCAGGAACGAAGCTACGAAGCAATCTCATCGAGTCTGAATGGGGCCTCGTGATGACACTCTAATGAAAAAACGCCGGGTAGAAGACAGTCTTCTCTGGATGCCGAGGGATTGAAAAATAGAACAGGGGCGATGGAAGAAGAGATTAGATAAATTTTAAGAGCTACACTTGAGGCCGGTTTTTTCACATTTGATAACTGTGGGAACAGAAACGGAGCAAGCTGTTTGTCCTGTGTCGGCAAACAATATCTCGACGACATGAGGGCCGGCGGCTAACTCCCACTCTTTTGTTTGACCCGCCCCAACAACGCCATAATTAACGCCGTCAATGTTAATTTTGTAAGCTCTTCCTGAAGACGACTCGTTTTCAATATAAAAAGTCCCGGTGTTGTTACGCTCACACTCCTCCATGAGGACGTCGCAACCACTAAAAAGGAGAATGGAAATCACAAAAAATCCCACTAGACTTTTTTTGTTCACTTGCTCCTCCTATTGAATTATAATCTAAAGAAAGCAAATGTTTTTTGGCGCCAGCAAGATCTGCTTTTTGATTGAGTCCGTTAGCATCGCCTAAAATATATATAAAGGGAAAATAGATGTCAAGTTCGCGCTTCAGCTCTTCTCGCGGGCGACAGAGCTGGACCCGGGATACGCCCTGGCTGACGCGGGGCTCGCCGCGCGAGGGCTATCGAACCCGAGGAACCGATGCTTCTCTATAACCCGGGGTGCATCTATTCCCTTGCGGCCGAGATCGACGAGGCGCTCGACTGCCTTAGAGCGGGCCGTCGCGCATGGCCTCACCCAGAAGGGCTGGTGCGAGCACGACAGCAACCTTGATCCCCTCCGCCAGCATCCGAGGTTCCGGGCTCTGATGGAGAAGGTGGGCTAGACCCCCAGTCGGCGAATCCCGCAAAAACGCTGGCGGCTGCGGCGGGGGCGTTGTATAATCTTAAATCCATAAAATCATGAATATTCTTATATCGGCCAAGGACCTGTCCAAAAAATTTGGCTCGCTCGCGGCGGTCGCCGGGATCTCTTTTGAGATTCAAGAGGGCGAATGTTTCGGCTTTTTGGGGCCGAACGGCGCAGGCAAAACGACGACCGTCAAAATGATCCACTGCGTTTCGCCGGTCACATCTGGCACTCTTCTCGTGAACGGCCTGCCGGCGCATATTGACAATAGGGCCTTGAAAATGATGACGGGCGTCATCCCCCAGGAAATCACCCTGGACGTGGATCTTACCGTTTACGAGAACCTCATCATCTTCGCGAATTTTTTCGATATCCCGAAGCGAGAAGCCAAGAAACGCATCGCGGACCTTCTGAAGTTCGTCGAGCTCGAACAAAAGCGCAACAGCAAGATCGACGTGCTTTCGACCGGCATGAAGCGAAGGCTGCTCGTCGCGAGAGCCCTGCTGAATCATCCTAAACTTATCGTCGCAGACGAGCCGACGACAGGCCTTGACCCTCAGGCGCGGCATCTGATCTGGCAAAGACTTCGGCAGCTCAAGGCCCAGGGCGTCACTCTGATCCTGACGACGCAATATATGGAAGAGGCCCATCAGCTCTGCGACCGGATCGTCATCATGCACCAGGGGAAAATCCTGAAAGAAGGAGTGCCGTCGAGGCTGGTGGAGGAAGAAATCGGACGGGAAGTCGTTGAGGTCAGGGTTCCGAAAGAAGAGGACGAAAAGATCATCAGGCATCTGGCCTCGTTTTCGTGCGGACACGAACGGGTGGGAGACACGCTGTATTTTTACTGCCGAGACGGTCAGGGTCTGATGAGGAAATTGATCGAGCTCGACCTCCATAATTATTTGACCAGGCCGGCCACACTCGAGGACGTTTTCTTGAAGCTCACGGGCAGGAGCATGATCGAATGAACCTGTCATACAGGATTTATTATGTTTTCCTGAGGAATCTCGTTTCCTACAAGAGGTTCGTTGTCCCGACGTTTCTGGTCAGCCTGGTCGAGCCCCTCTTCTATCTGATCACGTTCGGCATCGGCATGGGAGCCTATATCGGGTACTTTGGCGGGAAGCCCTATCTTTATTTTCTCGTCCCGGGCGTCCTCGTCTCGTCCGTTATGTTTTCATCCACGTTCGAATGCCTGTATGGGACGTTCGTCAAAATGGTCCATGAAAAGCTCTATGATTCGCTGATCGCGACCCCCGTTTCCGCCGAAGATGCCGTCGCCGGCGACATCGTTTGGGGGGCCTTCAGAGGCCTTGTCAGCGGAACGCTGATGATGACCGTCGCCATCATCATGGGCGTTTTCCCAGTCTCGATCCTGAGCGTGCTGCTTCTCCTTTTGCTCATGGTCTTTATCGGCATCCTGTTCGGGTCGCTGGCGATGATCGTGACGTCCGTTTCTCCGAGTTTCGACTTCTTCAATTATTATACGGAGCTCGTTATCACACCCATGCTTTTCTTTTCCGGCGTTTTCTTTCCCCTGGACAAGTTCCCGGCGTGGATGAAGACGCTGTCCGAGTTCATGCCGTTAACTCACGCCGTCAAGATTTCACGTGCCGTCTTCTCGGGCGCTTATGACTCCGGATTGATCTGGAATTTTTTAGTCATTCTTGTTTTGGAAGCGATCGCCTTTTATATCGGCATCAGGTCGATGAAGAGGAGATTGATCAAGTGAGGGACTGAAGTCTTACCAGAAGAGGAGGGATTCCTCGAGAGAGCCTTCGTCATTCTTAAAGATGAACTTCACGCCTTCTTTTGAGCCCAGGCTGCCTTTTTTGAAAATAACCATCAGCCCCAGGTCTTTTTCTTTATCGAAATATTCCCTGGCTTTTATTGTTGCTTCTTCAACCGTTTTAAAACCCTCGCTGCTCTCGATGATAATGGTGTTCTCGTCTTCCCAGTTCTCTTTTGACTTATGTCCTTCGATATAAAATTTTCGGCTCATCGCAATCTCCCTTATTTATAAATGACTATAAAAAAGCAAATCATTTTTTTTGCAGGCCTTATTTTAGCGAAAATGCCGTTAAAAGTAAAAATTTAATCGCTTCTATAGATAATGACCCAGTTTGATACGTTTCTCTCTAATTGTTATCCTTTGGCGATACGTCTATAATAATTTGAAAAAATATTTTTTATTAAAGCACATTATTAAATCAGCTTCTCAATTCTTTTTCTTACGTCGGCTGCGAACTTGTCGATGTAACCGTTGACGAATTCTCGGACATCTATGGTTTTGTCTTTGACGAGAGGAGTCAGGTCCATTGCGAAGATCATTGACGTCGCAACATCCACGTCATGTGTCGCATGGTAGGTGGCATGGGCGCGGCGCCTGCCGATCGTGGCCAGGTCATAGCCTTTTCCGCCCGAGACTTGAGAATCATAAACGCTGACAAGCGACGTGGCCAGGTTTTGATGCTCTGAGACATCAAGCCCGACTTTGTCTTCATCAGAAAGCCAGTCGAGGTCGCGCCAGACCTCGCAGCCGTAAAGGTGCTCGGGCCGCAGTTCCAGCGGAAGTTCCCTTATGGCCTGGATTGTCCTTAACCCTACGGCGACATGCGTATCATGCTTATCCGCAGGATTGTGGGTATAGACAATGCGCGGCCTGGCGAGGGACAAGAGGTCCTTGATGTCGTCCCTCGGATTCGGATTTTTCGGGTTTTTCATTTCCGCGCTCGTGTAATTCAGGAAGGCTACACCCCCGTATTCGCCGACGGTAGCAGCCTTTTTTTGCTCTTTTTTGCGGACGATCTTCATCTCTTCGTCGGTGTAATTCTTGTAGAAGCCGTTCCGCGGGCTCCCGGCTCCATCCGTGGCGATGACTCCAAAAAACCAATCCTTCTGGCTTCCGAAGCATTTCAGGATGCCGTGATAGGCCATGATCTCGAGATCATCGGGATGGGCAGCAACTCCTAAATAGGTTGTCCTCGAAATCGCCTCAATGACGGGCAGCTGGTCAGGGACAAAAATTTCGTTGTTCGCTTTTTTCAGTTTAAGTTCCATTTTTTATATCTCCATTTTCTCGGTGACAGGCAGGCTGGCTGCAGCTACTGCCTGGCCTACGCGCCGGATCTCCTCATCTGGCAGATGAAGGGAAAGGCCGCTCGACAGCGCAGGAAACTCGGCTCGAAGGACTTCCTTCGCTTTTTCCAGGATGATCGGCCCTGCCCCGCCGGATGTCACGCGTCCCAGGATGAGCACATGAGCCATGTCATAAAAATCCGCATAATGGGCGATGCCATATCCGAGGTAACACCCGATCGTTTCGAAGATTTGCCTCGCCCTCTCATCGCCTTTGCCGAGAAGCTCTTGAACCGCTTTCAACTGATCGACGGGAAGCAGGCTTTCATCTAAGCTCAACCCCGCGACCTGAGCGAGCCTGAAGACGGCCTGCTGAGAAAAATACTGAACGCCGCAGCCGGTATCCCCCGACCATTCGTCGACAGAGGCCTGCTCGTGATAATCAATCGGCGCAAAAGCCAGCTCATTCAGCCAGCCTGTGATATTTCCCTTGTCGTTGACGTAGCCGCCGGCCTGGCTCGAGCCGAGGGCGATCCCAAGGACACGGTTGGCATTCAAAGACATCGACCCGGCCAGGGCTGTGACCTCACCATCATTGACCACCTCGAGGGGAACTCGCCATTCTTTTTTCATCCTGAGGAACATCTTCCTGATTTTCTTCTTGAATAAATCTCGGGGAATGCCCCGGAAGAGGGAGGCGACCATGGCCTGATTGTCGATGTAGATTCCAGCGGCGCTCCCGCCGATGCCATCAACACGCGGGAGATAAGAAGCGGCCTGGTGGAGAGCTGACATAATCTGATGGTAATGATAGCTCGGGTCAATCTGATCGCGGGGGTCCCAGGGGACTTCCTCGGTGAAAACCGACTCGCCCTCGACGACCGCGCAAACTTTCCGGTCGCTGGCGCCGAGGTCAAACCCGATCCGGCAGCCGTCGAGATGCCTTCCCAGAGGCCGCGTTTTCTCTTGCGCCGGCGGGACGGCGTCCGGAGCGGTGATTTCCACGGCAAATTTTTTGTCATAGGCTGTGGACATGAGGCTGGCATCGAAGGCCCGCGCGCCTTTGCGCGAATAGGCTTTCTTGATATACTCCCCTATCTCTTGGGGACCGCCGACAACCACTTTGTACCCTCCCCTCATCCAGAGGAGAGACTTGACTAAGCGCTCGGCATAGCGGAGGCTGGCCTCAAATAAAAAGTGTTTCGATGGGAAAACCGCAGTTTGATACCGGGAGAGCGAGCCGTCCGCTCTTTCTAAGCCAATGACCACTGGGACGGCCTGGGCATCTCCTTCCGCAGCTTCCCGGAAGGCCTGGTTCCAGAGCGCGGCGGGGACAAAGTTCGGGTGAAGAGAACTCACCACCTTCGGTTTGGCGGCATCGGCAAAAAGGTCTTTCATCTCATCTTCCTTTTTTTTTCGAGTTGCGAAGCGAATTTGTATTGGCCGTTCTCAAATTACAGAGGCTAAGAATTAATTATAGCATATCGGGGACGATTCTCGTTGAGAACCGTCCCCATTCTAAAATAGGATTTCACAGGGAAGGCGGCGCTTTTCCGCTTCATGTGCCAGCCTGCGCCCCTGTTCTTGAAAGAAGCGGTCCGTCATTGCCGCGGCTAAACCAAGCTTGAGATAGAAGCCCTTGATTGTATCCATATAATTCATCCGGTCGATGAGAATCTTATCGACTTTCCCTTCAAGCGCAGCGACAAGCTTTTCAGGATTTCCCGGAAGGAGAGGCCCGATAAAGACAAAAGTCCGGACGCCCTGCGAATGAATCTTCTCCAACGCTCCGATCCTTTCCCGGACAGATGAGGCTCCGGGCTCAAAAACCCTGGCAATTTTTTCGTCGTCGGTAGTGATGGTCATCCCGGCCTCAATCCGTTCGAATTTTTCGAAAACATCCAGGTCGCGCAGGAGGAGCACTGATTTCGTTTGGATGCTCACAGGAAACTGTTTCTCAGCCAGCACGACGAGGCACTGTCGCGTGAGCCTGTATGTGCTTTCAAGCGGCTGGTAAGGGTCGCAGACCGAGGATACCCAGACCGTGCCCTTCTTGGCCCTGGCGGTCTGTTTTTTGAGGAGCTCCGGCGCATTGATCTTTACATCGACGAAAGCGCCCCAGGGTTCGCTGTGGCCGGAATAGCGCCTCATGAAGAGGCGCGCGTAGCAATAGCGGCAGTTGACTTGACATCCGGTATAGGGATTCACGCAGTAGTCAAAGATCTTGGATTTGTTGAGGATGCTTTTTGCCTGGATTTCTGCCACCTTAGGCATGAATGCCTCATTATCCTCTCGATCAGGTGGGGACGGTTCTTCCGGAGAACCCTCCCTATCTTTACTTCGCTTTCGCCTGCTCCTCGATAAGCCCTATCAATGCCTCTCTGAACCCCAAGAGATTGAGAAAATAATCGAAAGGAGAAGTTAATTCGCCATGAATAGAATATTCCAGGCCTTCTTTCTTGACGATAATATCGACGATATCGTAAAGGTGCTCCGGGTCAAAGTGAAACTCGAGCCCCTGCGAAACAGGAATAAAAGAGACTTCTTTGGGAACTGATTCAGGGTTAAATTCGAAAAGAGACAGAGGCTGGCGAGGTTTCGCCGGATAGTGGAGCGGCAAGTCATCAGGGGGGAAAACCGTCCTTGCGCCGTCTTTCCAGTCAACAACCTCTGCGGCTCCTTCCTTCACGATCCGGCTAACCTTTTCCTCCCAGTCCGGGGAATGACCGTGAAGGCTGATGAGGATGCCGTCAAAGCGGTAAGCCTTCCGCTGGGCCAGGAGGCCTTCAGCGTAGACTTCGGCCGAGTTCCAGAAGATCAAGGGCGAAAAGCCTGTCTGAAGGAGCATGTGGCCGATGCTCATCTGGCACATCAAAGGCACACGGTCAGGTATTCTCCTGGCCATGGCAGACCGCATTCTTTCTTTTGAGGTCATTTCTTCTGAAAATAAGCGCATTCGGCGACTAAGTCAAGATTTCCCGTTCGACCAGCTTCTCCTCTCCAAGAATCGCATCCAAAAAGAAGAAATTGAAGGGTTTTTTGTCCTCAACTTTTCAGGGGGTCAAAATTCATCCCCAGAATCACCCCAAAAGGTGATTGACCCCACATTTCTCCCCTATAAAAATGGAAAGCGGCAACCGAAAGGCACGCTCCTGAGATAGGCTAAGCCAAAACGCAGAGAAACTGACGGAGAAAGGATAAAAAATAGGGTTTTAAGGTTCTGGGAAAACTGATGAAAGACAAGAAAATTCTGATCGTTGACTTCGACGAGGAATCGCTCATTTCCCTCTCTAATCTCGTCTATGAAGAGGGATTCCAGGCTGTGACAGCCTCGGATGGATTATCCGGCTACGAAAAATTCAAAGCTGACGATTTTGACCTGGTTATCCTTGAACCCATGCTTCCCAAGTTGCACGGTTTTGAGCTGTGCAAAAAAATAAATCAAGATCCTCTCAATAACCCTCCCATCATTTTCGTTACCGGAATCTACCGCGAGCCTTCCTGTAAAATGGAAGCCTTTCAGGTCTTTGGGGCTTCGGCGTTCTTCACCAAGCCTTGGAACAAAGACGAGCTCCGGTCCAAGATACTCCAACTCCTGGTCGAAGGAAAAGAAAATCAACCCAAGAAGGAAGCAGAGCCGGCTGCGCCCGCAAGAAACGCGGCTCCAGAAGCGAGGGAGGCCTTGACATCAAAAGCTGTGCCGAGAGAGCCAAAAATGAGCAAAGACATGGACGAAATCGAAAAAGAATTGCAGGAGGTCGTATCTTCTTTTGTCAGCCACGGCCAAAAGAAGGAGATCAACAAGAAGAAAGAACCCAAGCCAGACGTAGACAAAGAAATCGAGGCCATGCTCAAAGGGGCTATCGGTGAACTTGGGCTGGAAGAAAAGAAGAAAAAGGTTGAGGCCGCGAAGCCTGAATTGAAACTTCCGTCCGAACCGAAAGCGGTGAATCTCGAGCCCCTCTTGAAAGCGATTTCCATCCCAAAGCCAGAACCTTGGTCGGAGAAAAAAGAGAAGATACCCATTGCCGAAGAGATCAAAGGAAAAATCCCTTCCGAAGAAAAAACCGGCAATAACATTCCACTGTCAGCTTCCAGAGTTCACCTCGATACGGAAAAAACTCGATTCGGAATTGATAAAACACTTATCGAGATTGACAAAATCCCTCTGGACCTGGAAAAAGGCCCCGCTGAATCAGAGAAAGTCACCCTTGAAGAAGAAAAACCCCCTGTGGAGAAAAAGAAAGCCTTGTTCGATGAGTATGCCGAACCCAGAAAGAAAAAGACAACGTTCCTTTTTATCGGAGGCCTGGTTATCTTTATTTTCATAGCGAGCAGTGCTACTTTCTACATTCTCAAATCAAAAAAGACGAGTCAACCCTCTCGAGAGATAGTCTCCTCTCTCCAGCCGACTCTTCCGACCGAGTTTTCCACAAGGCAGAACGAAATCATGGCCTCCCAGGTATCGAGGGAGAACGAAGCCAAGCAGGAGGCCAAGAAAACACCCGCCAGGCCTGTTGAGCAGCCGGCCTCTGATATCATCGAGCAAATTCAGCCGGCTCTTCCCGCCGAAGTTCCTCCCGTTAAGCTTGATGAGCAGCCCGGATTTAACTTAGAGCCCATTGCGCAGAAGAGCGAGCCGCCTGGGCCGGTCGAAACGAATCAGCCGGAAACTGTCTCTCAGGCGCCAATTCCACAATCCCAGGTCAGTGAGCCTGCGCAGGAAAAAACCAAGGAAGGTTCTCTGGTCCCACTGGACAATGTCGATGTCCCTCCCGCCCTGCTGAAGAGAGTCGAGCCAAAATATCCTGCCTTTGCCCTGAATATAGGATTGGGAGGGACAGTGACCGTCAACGCTTTGATAGCCGAAACCGGGGATGTCATCAGGACCGAAATCCTCAAAGGCATTAAAGGCGGAAGTGACCTTGAAAAAGCGGCTGAGGATGCCCTCAAGCAGTGGAAATTCAGACCGGCCAAAAAGGACGGCGTCAACGTCAAAGTCTGGAAACCGTTTGAATTCAATTTCAAGGTAAATACATCAGTAAAGGAGTAAAGGAATGCCCTTAAGCAAAGAACAAGAGGATCTTTACAAGAAGACTATGCAGGAAGCGAAGAGACAGCTCGAAGGGGTTGATGCGCTAATCGAGAAGGAGCTCCAGAAGGTGAGGGAAAAATTGGCGGAGCTTCAGGAATCCAAGAAGTCCTACCGGATGATTTACGAAGGCACGGCGAAGCTCCTGGGTGTCGAGAGCGAGCTCGAAGACGAAGATGAAACTTCTGAAGTCGCTTCCGCAGCTTCAACCAAAATGTAAGCCATCCCTGCCTTAATTTTTCTTTTTCATTACTGTCCGGCCTTTTTGCAGACAGGTTTTCTGGCGAGGAAAACGCCTTTACTCACACGCCGGACATCTTCCACCGAATAAAATGCCAACCTTGCGGAGCCCGCTCCGCTTGATGATCACGGGAAGCATCACCGATTCCCTGATAAGACGGGTTTTGGAGGCCGCCGAATCGGAGCCGGGAGCAAGGCCCTTTTCAAAACCCGTTGTCATTATCACAAAAAAAGAGATGCTTACCTGATCACGAAAACATTGAAGACCATTCGAATGAAACATTATAATCTTGGAAAGACCAAAGATTAAGGAGAAGAAATTATGCCGCGCAAAAAAATCCATCTCGTTTGCAATGCGCATCTTGACCCTGTCTGGCTCTGGGACTGGGAAGAAGGCGCGGGAGAGGCTCTGTCCACTTTCCGGATTGCAGCTTCGCTTTGTGAAGAATTCAGAAGCTTTGTTTTTAACCATAATGAAGCCGTTCTTTACCGCTGGGTAGAAGCTTATGAGCCCTCACTCTTCAAGAAAATCAAGCGGCTGGTCAAGCAGAAAAGATGGCATATCCTGGGAGGATGGTATCTTCAACCTGATTGCAACATGCCCAGCGGTGAGTCGTTTGTTCGCCAGATCCTTCTCGGTAAAAGATATTTCCGCGAGAAATTCGGTGTCGATGTGACAACGGCTTCAAACCTTGATTCCTTCGGGCACACCCAGGGCCTGGTACAGATTATGACCAAGGCCGGTTACGATTCCTACATCTTCTGCCGCCCCGGCCAGAACGATTGCCCTCTTCCTGCTGAAGATTTTCTCTGGGTGGGTTATGACGGCTCAGAGGTCATGGCGACACGCATTTCCGCCCACTACAATTCCCCAGGCGGCGGAGCCAGAAAAAAAGTCTTGGACTGGATCGCAGCAAATCCCGATAAGGATCTGAGTCTTCTCCTCTGGGGAGTGGGAAATCATGGAGGAGGAGCTTCTCATACTGATCTCATCCAGCTTGAAGGATTGATGAAAGAGAGAAATGATTTCGAGATCCTCCACTCCAATCCTGAAGTTTATTTCAAAGAAGTGCGGAAAAGAGGTTCATCTCTGCCAAAGCATGCCAAGGACATGAATCCCTGGGCTGTGGGCTGCTATACGACGATGGCCCGTATTAAACAGAAGCATAGACTTCTCGAGAATGAGCTCTTTGCCGCGGAAAAAATTGCCTCCGCCGCTCACTTCCAGGGACTCATGGAATACCCACAAGAGCCACTCCACGAAGCGCTCCTCGACCTCACTTTCACCCAGTTCCACGATATCCTGCCAGGCTCGTCCATCCAGCAGGTTGAGGAGTCCTCGTTGCGGCGGCTTGACCACGGCCTCGAAATCCTCTCTAAGCTTAAAACGAGAGCCTTCTTTGCCTTTGCAGCCAGCGAGCCGCGGGCAAAAGAGGGCGAGATCCCGATCCTTGTTTATAATCATCATCCTTTCAAAATGAAAGCTCTCATCGAATGCGAATTTGAGCCTTATGAGATCAACTGGTCGGGCGGTTATCTTTTCCCTCAAATCTACAAGGACGGCAAGCCTCTCCCCTACCAGCCGGAAAAAGAGGCCAGCAACCTCAATGTTGAGTGGCGGAAGAAAATCGTTTTCGCCGCCGAACTCGAACCCAGCCAGATGAACCGCTTCTCTTGCCGGCTGGAAAAGGTCGCTTCCAGGCCCATTCCAAAGCTCATTGAAAAAGAGGGGAAGATTTCATTTAAAACGAAAGAGCTGGAGGTTGTCATCAACACCAGGACGGGTCTTGTTGATGAATATAAAGCTAACGGCGTCGACTTCTTAGCGGAAAACGCCTTCCAGCCTCTTGTCCTGAATGATAACGCTGACTCCTGGGCGACGACCGTGAAAAACTTCCGCGATCTCGCCGGAAAGTTCAAGCTCGCGCCGCCTGAAAAAGGAAGTCAAGTCTCTGGTATAACCTCCAACCTCGCAAGCTCTGTGCGCATCGTCGAAGACGGCGCTGTGAGGGCGATCATTGAGTCGGTCCTGGGCTACGGGAATTCTATAATTTATCAGAGATATAAGCTCCCCAAAAAAGGCACTGAAATCGAAATCGAGATGCGCGTTCACTGGAACGAAAAAGATAAAATGCTCAAATTGGCCATCCCGACGCCATTCAAGAACAGCCGCTACATCGGGCAGGTGGCCTACGGTGTGGCCGAACTTCCTTCAAATGGCAATGAGGCGGTAGCTCAGAAATGGGTGGCAGTGGTCTCCGATGATGCTGACATGGCCCTTACTTGTGCCAACGAAGGCACTTACGGGTCAGACTTTCTCGGCGGCGAACTGCGCCTTTCGCTCCTCCGTTCGGCCGCTTATTCGGCAGACCCCGTTCCTTCCGGACCCATGGTTTCCCAAGACCGGTATGTGCCCCGCATCGACCAGGGAGAAAGATTCTTCCGCTTTTGGCTGAACGGAGGAAGACGCGCTTCCCGGATGCTCCACATCGACCGGGAAGCTCTCGTCAAGAATGAAAAACCCTTTGTTCTCGCCTGTTTTCCTCCTGGCAGCGGGAAAAAACAGAAGCCGTTTATCCTTGTCAGTGATGAAGCGGTCGAAATCGCGGCGGTCAAAAAAGCTGAAGACAGCGAGGACCTTATCGTCCGCCTTTTTGAGCCCACGGGCAAGGGCCGGACGACCATCCTTTCGCTTCCCTGGGCCTCGGTCAAAAAGAAAGTCAGCCTCTCTCCCTTTGAAATAAAGACCTTAAGATTTAGCCCGAAGACCCGCCGATTCGCTGAAGTCAATCTCCTCGAGAAGCCGGTTCGAAAACAGCGAAGTACGCCTTTCCCCAGGGGAAGACCGGGACAAGGCGAATCGAGATGTGGCCGCAGGCCGGCGGCCGCTATTCGCTGGTGGTGAACGGTGATGGCGTTGGCCTTCCGGATAAGGTCGATATCCAAAAACCCGAGAGGCTCGGGTTCCAGGTCGTCGCGGACCTGGTCAAACAGCTCGACGGAAAAATGCAAATTGAGCGAAAGGGCGGAACGACCTTCAGGATCACTTTTTAAAGCTTAGCTTCCGCCTCAATCTTCCTGCCAGCTGGCCGCAGGCTGCTTGAATATCCCCTCCTTTCGAACGGCGCAGCGTTCCGCTGACGCCTTTTTCTTCAAGCCATCTCAAAAAGAGCTCCGCTGTCGCTCTGGGCGAAGGCTCAAATTCGAGCCCGCAAATTTGGCTATAGGGGATCAAGTTCACTCTGGCTCTGAGCCTTTTTGCCGTTGCCGCAAGCCGGCGCGCATCCTCTCGGGAGTCATTGATATCACAGAGCAGAATGTACTCCAGAGTCATCTTCCGACCCGTTTTCTCGACATAATCCTGGCAAGCTCGAAGGACCCCCTCTAAGGGATATTTTTTATTGATGGGCATAAGCTTCGAGCGAAGTTCATCCTTCACAGAATGAAGCGAGAGGGAAAGATTCGCTTGAAGCGCCAAATTTTTGAGGCGCTCTATGCCTGGTATCAGTCCTGAGGTTGAGATAGTGATCCGGCGCGCCGCGATTTCGAGGCCCCTCGGGTCATTCATGATCAGCACAGTTTTGACAACATTTTCATAATTATCCAAGGGCTCGCCCATGCCCATGAAAACAAAGTTTGTCAAACGCACGTTGAGCTTGTCCCGAAGAAAAAGGATTTGTCCGAGGATCTCAGATGGAAGGAGATCTCTCTTAAATCCGCCCATCCCGCTGGCGCAGAAGGCACAGGCGAACTTGCAGCCAACCTGGGTCGAAAGGCAGAGCGTTTTTCGCTTCCCGGCAGGAATGAGCACTGTCTCGATAAAATTTCCATCGGCGAGCTCAAAAAGAAATTTTTCCGTCCCATCTTGAGACGCCACATGCTCGGCAAGGACAAGAGACCGAAGGGAAAAATTTTCTTCGAGTTTCTGTCTCAGGATTTTGGGGAGGTCGCTGAAAGCGTCGAAGGATGTGGCCCCCTTCTTATAAATCCAGTCAAAAATCTGTGCCGCCCGGTAAGACGGCTCACCCCACTCTTCAAGCTGTACCTTGACCTCTTCCAGCGTAAGGTCTTTTATGTCTTTCTTATCCATCTGGCTTGCCGCCAATCAAAAATAAATGAAGATGGGTGGCACGGCTGCTGCCCGCCCGGCCGGACAAAGAAATGCGCCGCTTCATTCGCTTCTATTAGAAACACTCCTGAAAAAAGAGTCAAGCAGATAAGGTTTAATTTAACGGGTTTCTGTATATAATATCTGCTTCCAGTGAGCAAACAAAACGAGAAGGCCATGAAACTTGAACGCTTAGCCAGTCTTGATGCTTTTCGAGGCTTTGACATTCTGGTCATGATTTTTGTGAACTATATCGCCGGGATGGCGGGAGTGCCTTTTATCCTGCGCCATGCACCGGCACAAATGGACGCTTTCACGCTGACAGACGTCGTTTTCCCCGGGTTCCTCTTTATCGCAGGAGTGGCCATCCCGCTCTCGCTCCAGAAAAGGATCGCCAAGGGTGATCCGCTTGGTCGAATCCTAAGGCGGATTTTAATTCGCGCAGCAGGCCTTTTTTTTCTGGGCCTGATCATGGCCAACGAGGATATATATTCCTCAAGACACACGGGACTCAGCAAAGAATTCTGGTACTTCTCGGCTTTCATGGCAGTCATTGCTCTCTGGACGATCTATCCCAAAACTGAGAACCGGAGACGTCGGTGCTTTTATTTTGGCCTCAGAGCAGCGGCGATCTTCCGGGCAAAGGCTGACGACGGCACTGTGACCTGGCTCGAGATTCCCTGGTCGGGAATTCTTGGCATAATCGGAGTGAGTTAGGTGATAAGTTTTGCCTCGACCGGCCTTATTCTCCTTATCACCTGGGCTATGACCAGAGCCAAGATCATTTTGAAAATCTAACCTGCATGGCTGAATTTTTTCATTCGGTTCAAACCTCGCCTTTTCTCGGTGAGATTCTCTCAGTGGGCTCTGCTTTCGGCTGGGCCATCGCCGTTTTGCTCTTCAGAGTCAGCGGCAAGTCGGTTCATCCGCTCGGGTTGAGTCTTTTCAAAAACGTTCTGGCAACCGGCCTCTTTATCCTCACCATGCTCCTTCTCGGAGAGCCGCTTCTGCCAAGGGCTCCCTGGCATAGCTACGGACTGCTGGCCCTGAGCGGGGCTATCGGCCTTGCCCTCTCGGACACGCTCTTTTTCTATTGCCTCAATCTACTGGGCGCAGGACTGACGGCTATCGTCGACTGCCTCTACAGTCCTTTTGTTATCCTCTTTTCCATCCTTTTTATCCGCGAACGAATGAGCGTTCGTCAGGTTGTCGGCGTCCTCTCCATCCTTTCTGCGGTTTTTCTCATCTCGCGGAAAGGAGGGGAAGGAATGCCTCCCCGAAAAAATCTCATTCTGGGAATCGGGCTTGGGGCACTGGCCATGGTGACGATGGCAGCAGGAATTGTGATGATCAAACCATTGCTGAATCATTCTCCCATTCTCTGGGCCAGCTTCCTCAGGATGGGTGCGGGGGCACTCGCCGTAGCCGGAGTTCTGCTTTTTCATCCGAGACGACACGTGATGTGCGGACCTCTCGCTATATCTTCCAACTGGCGGATCATGGTTCCGGCATCTGTCCTGGGTGCTTACTTTGCCAACATCGCCTGGATGGCCGGCATGAAGCTGACTCGGGCTTCTGTGGCGGCGCCTTTAAACC
>Ga0315280_10003883_pt1 | contig 22562 bp, 17 predicted proteins | sample YL17G06_40_MG_FD_203697 | JGI IMG/M metagenome (GOLD analysis project Ga0315280, IMG submission 203697) | Sediment microbial communities from Yellowstone Lake, YNP, Wyoming, USA - YL17G06_40 | ecosystem: Environmental > Aquatic > Freshwater > Lake > Sediment | place: USA: Wyoming | collected... | reverse complement strand
GGTTAGTTCGCGTCCTACATATCATACGTTGAAGTTCTACATAGATGGCTGGGCGCAAGCCACTATCTCAGGTGTCACTTCTTGGGCGCAGCAGACCTATTCACTTGCGGCAGGAACGAGGACTCTGAGGTGGGAATACACAAAAGACTTCCGAAGCGCTCAGAACCTTGACCGTGGCTGGCTTGACGATATAGCGGTCAATAATACACTCGTGCCCGCCCTGAACACGAGGCATGTCTGCACTGGATATACAGGGACAGGGAGTTGTCCGAGCGGAACAGGCACTTCTGTTACGTTTACGATTATGCAGGCCTCCTGCATAACTTGGCAGTGGAAGACGGCGTATAGACTGAGTGTGAGCGTTACTCCCCCTGCTGGCGGCACTGTGACTGCCGAGCCGCTGAGCGGCGACATTTACTACGATGCTGGCACGGCTGTAACGCTGACAGCGACTGCGAACGCAGGATATGGGTTCGCTTGCTGGAGTGGGGATTTGAGCGGAAGCGAGAATCCGCAGAGCCTGACTATGGACGCACCCAAGATGGTCACCGCGGAGTTTGCTCTCACACCTGTTGCGGATTTCGCCGGCGCGCCGACAAGCGGCCCTGCGCCGCTGACTGTGAACTTCACAGACCTCTCCAACCCGAGTTCAGAAGTTAATTCCTGGGAATGGGACTTTGATAACGACGGAATAACTGACTCAACAGAGCAGAACCCGGCACATACGTATACCACTGCTGGCACATACACAGTGAGGTTGACGGCAACTGGTCCCGGCGGCTCAGATGAACAGGTAGAAGCCGACTACGTGACGGTCCTTGGCCCTGTGACATCGTTTGTCAAGACTTGGGGTGGCGCTGATGACGAGTTTCTATATGCGGTTGCGGTTGATTCGGGTGGGAATGTCTATTGTGGTGGTTACACTCGCCCCTTCGGCGCAGGCTCGTATGATGCGCTTCTTCTGAAGTACGACGGTTCAAGAGCGCTGGAGTGGGTTAAGACTTGGGGCGGCACTGGTAAAGATTACCTGCGGGCGGTTGCAGTTGATTCGGGCGGTAATATCTATTGTGCTGGTTACACAGAGTCCTTCGGCGCGGGCTCCTGGGACGCGCTTCTTCTAAAATATGACAGTTCAGGCACACTGCAGTGGGCGAGGACTTGGGGCGGCACTCGTGAGGATTGTCTGTATGGGGTCGCAATTGATTTCCTGGGAAATATCTATTGTGCTGGTTACACTAACTCCTTCAACCCACACGCGTATGATGATGTGCTTCTCCTGAAATATGACAGTTCAGGCGTGCTGCAGTACGCCAAGACCTGGGGCAGTTACTACTACGACGAACAGGCGTATGCGGTTGCGGTTGACCCTTCGGGAAATGTCTATTGTGCCGGTTGGAGCCTACGTAACGTGCTTCTTCTGAAATATGACAGTTCGGGAACGCTGCAGTGGGCAAAGACCTGGGGCAGCGACGGTAGCAATGTACTGTACGCAGTTGCGGTTGATTGCTTAGGAAGTATCTATTGTGCTGGTTACACTGGCTTCGGCGCAGGCTATCATGACGCGCTTCTTATGAAGTATGACAGTTCAGGAGCGCTCCAGTGGGCTAAGACCTTGGGCGGCGCTGGCTCGGACTGTGTATACGGTGTTGCAGTTGACTCAGGCGGAAGCATCTATTGTGCTGGCAGTAGTAGTTCCTTTGGCACGGGTTACTGGGACGCGCTTCTTATGAAATATGACAGTTCAGGAGCGCTCCAGTGGGCAAAGACCTGGGGCAGCAGCAGTGGCGATTACCTGAACGCAGTTGCAGTTGATTCAACGGGAAATCCGTATTTTGTGGGTTACACAGATAGTCGTTATACGGGCAACTGGCAGGACGCGGCAACAGGAATCCAGACAAGTCCATCTGGCATCGCAGGTTCACCGACGTGGCCAACAGTCTCGCCTTCGGGGACGCAAGGCACTCCGGAAGGGACAGAGAATAGTCCGACTGGTAGCGAGACAGGCGGAGGGGGTTATGACACCCTACTTCTCTTCTAAAGAACTGGTAATCCGCTGAGAAAGTATGAAGCATGAAGGGCAAAAGTGTGAAGGCTGCTGTTTTCGGTCGCGCTCAGGGAGCACATCTGGGGTTTGACTTTGCGCTTCAGCAGGATATAATGCGCCAGATAGGAATTTTGGGTGAGAGAATTGAAGAGCGTTTTTGTGTTGGGTTCAACAGGCTCAATCGGTGCGAATGCGCTTTCTGTCTGCGAGAGACTGGGAAGAGACTACAGAGTTGTCGGCATAAGCGGGCACTCAAATCTGAACCTTCTCGCCGGGCAGGCTGACAGGTTCAGACCGCGTTTTGTTGTGGTCACTGACGGGTCGCGGCGAGTGCCTGAAAAATTACAGCGTTCGCATAAGATTCTTGCGGGCGATGCGGGGCTGAGAGAGGCTCTCTCCCGGAGCGTTCCTGATGTCGTGGTCAACGCAATATGGGGCACTTCCGGGGTTGAGGCAAGTCTAACCGCGGTTGAACACTGCCGAACACTTGCGCTCGCCAACAAAGAGTCTATGGTTGTTGCGGGCGAGATTCTCCTTGCGCGCGCGCGCGAAAAGGGCTGCACGATAATCCCTGTTGACAGCGAGCACAGTGCGATTTTTCAGGCGCTTCTGGCCGGGAAGCGGGAAGAGTTGAGACGTGTTATTATAACGGCTTCGGGTGGAGCGCTGCGAAATTTCAAGAAGAGGGAACTGGCGTCTGTTTCACCTGAGCAAGCGCTAAAGCATCCTGTCTGGTCAATGGGTAAAAGGATAACGCTGGATTCAGCGACTATGATGAACAAGGCGCTTGAGATGATTGAGGCGCGTTATCTTTTTGATTTATCTCCTGAGCAGATTGAGGTGGTGATTCATCCTGAGGGCGTTGTCCACTCAATAGTAGAGTTTTGCGACTCTTCTATGATTGCGCAGATGAGCGTGCCTGATATGAGAATCGCTGTTCAGTTTGCGATAACGTATCCGAGAAGGCTGCCCAGCCCTGTTGAGCCGCTTGACCTTGCGCGGGCTAAGAGGCTCACATTTCTTCCTGCTGAGGAGAAAAGGTATCCTGCGCTTTCAGTAGGCAGACGTGCTCTGAAGTTAGGCGGCACTTCAGGCGCTGTTGTTGCGTCTGCCAATGAGGTAGCGGGGGCAGCGTTTCTGGAGGGAAGGATAAGATTTCCCCACGTGGTTGGGATTGTTTCTGAGGTGCTTGAGTCTCACAATGTGGTTCAGAGCCCGGGTCTGGACGCGGTTAGAGAGGCGCAGGAGTGGGCTCGCGAGAAGGCAGAGATTCTGGTTTCCCATTCTTCTGTGGCTTTATCAAAGAGGGAGCGGTTACGGTGATAGTTTACGTAATTGAGGTTGTTATCGGGATAGGTCTCATAATATTTTTTCACGAACTCGGGCATTTCATCACTGCGAAATGGATGGGCGTGGGTGTTCGGAAGTTTTATCTTGGTTTTGCGCCCGCGTTCGCTATTGGCAAGAAGAAGTTTGTTATGAAGTTTTTCAGTTTCAAGAAAGGCGGAACTGAATACGGCGTCGGAATGCTTCCGCTCGGCGGATTCGTCAATCTGGTTGGGGAGCAACTTGACGAGAAGCGCAAAGGGCTGCCTGATGAGTTGACTTCTAAGAAGCCGTCCCAGCGCGCGATAATATTTGCAGGTGGCGCTCTTATGAACGCGGTCACTGCATTCCTGTTTTTCATTGTCGCCTTTGGCGCCGGCGTCTCATTTATTGAGCCTGTTGTGGGTTCTGTGGAGAAGGGCGGACCTGCCTGGCTAAAAGAGATAAGGACAGGGGACAGGATTATCGCGGTGAACGGGGAGCCGAAAGATGACTTCACAGAGTTGGCTATGGCTGTCGCGCTCTCAGACGAGGGAAAAGACCTGACTCTGACAGTTGAGCGCCAGGAGGGCGGTAAATCGCACAGGTTTGACGTATCAGTTACGCCGGTTCGCGACCCTCGGGGAAGAGGGATGACGATTGGAATCGGTGTTAGCGCTCTCACGGTTGTTTCCGGGGTGACTCCCGGCTCGCCCGCTGACCGATGCGGTTTGAGGAAAGGTGATAGAGTAGTTGCTCTCTCTTACACTGACCCGCAGACAGGCGAAGAGGTTACTGTTGAGGTTGAGACATTCTCTGATATTCTCGATACTGTTTCGCAGGAAAAACTGATTGGCAGGAAGGTGGGCATCCATATTGAGCGTCGGACTCTCCTTGCAGACGGCAGTTCTCACACAGAGCGACTTGTTCTCACAGCGACTCCAGAAATTCATCCTGAGTCAAAAAGGGTTTTCAAAATAGGGGTGGGGCAGTATCAACCACTCGTCGTCAAAGCGATAAGAGAAAACGGAAAAGCGTCTGAGATTCTGCGTGTTGGCGATGTAATAATAGAGATTGGAGGTAAGGCGATTTACTCGCCCGCTGATTTACTTAGCGTTCTGGCTGGGAAAGGGTCTATGACTTTCACTGTTGTGCGCGACGGGGTGAAGCAAGCGGTCACGTCGGAGATTCAATCTTTCTCATCAGCGCTGGATGATGTCGGGTTTGAGCCGCCGCAGGACATCGCGCGCGTGGGCTTTGTTATGCCGGGGATGCCGGCTGCGAAGGCGGGGCTATTGCCGGGGGACAAGATAATTTCTGTGGCGGGGCGAGAAGTTTCCACTTTTGCGGAATTTTCGCGCAGAGTTCGTGCTTCCGGCGGGAGTCCGTTCCCGCTCGTGTGGGAGCGGTCAGAAGAAGGTGGCGCAACGCAACGCTTCAATGCTGTTGTTACACCTGAAGAGGAGAAGGTCGGCTATCTCGGGATTGAGCCTGAACTGCCGCGGTTTATCAAAAGATGCGGTTTTGTGCAATCATGTGCGCTGGGCGCAAAACGCACGATTCTCTGGGCGGAGCGAGTGTTTCTGACACTGCGCGGACTGTTCACCCGCACAGTGAGCGCTGAAAACCTCGCCGGTCCGGTTGGAATATTCAGTTTATCTTACGCTGTTACACAGTTCGGAATCGGCACTCTTCTCTATTTTCTCGGGTTGATAAGCATAAACCTTGCCATACTCAATATCTTTCCCATCCCTGTGCTTGATGGCGGACACCTTCTCTTCTTGGCGATTGAGAAGATAAAAGGCTCGCCTGTCGCACTCAAGACGCAGATAGCGGCGCAGACAATCGGTCTCATCCTTCTTCTGCTTCTGGTGGTGTTTGTCACATATAATGATATTCTACGGCTCAGCCTGGGACCGTAGCCTGGATTTTTCACCGCGGATGAGTTTACACTTTTTCGGCGGCGGATTGCTTCAGATATGCTAAGATGAACCTCTCAATATCGCCATCCAGAACATCAGTTGCGGCAGGGGTCTCAACGTTTGTGCGATGGTCTTTGACAAGCGTATAGGGGTGCAAAGTGTAAGAGCGAATCTGACTGCCAAACGCGATTTCGCTCTTTTCGCTGTATAGTTTGGCAAGTTCCTCTCTTCGCCTCTGTTCCTCCCTCTGATATAGTCTTGAGCGCAGAATGGAAAACGCTTCCTTCCTGTTTGCGTGCTGTGACCTCTGACTCTGGCAGGAGACCACAATTCCCGTAAGGATGTGTGTAATTCTGACCGCGCTGTCTGTCACATTCACGTGCTGACCTCCGGGACCGCTTGCCCGGAATGTGTCTATCCTGATATCCTCATCCCTAATCTCTATCTCTATATTCTCGTCCAGTTCAGGCAGCACGTCAACGGATGCGAATGAGGTGTGGCGCCGCTTGTTGGCATCATACGGCGAAATCCTGACCAATCTGTGAACGCCTGACTCCGCTTTCAGGATTCCGTATGCGTTAGATCCCTTCGCGTGTACGACCGCGTTCTTTATCCCGCCTTCTTCAGCGTAAGTAGCGTCTGCGATGTCAAAGCCGAAACCCTGACGCTCCAGATAACGCAGATACATTCTCATAATCATCTCTGCCCAGTCGCAGGACTCGCGCCCGCCCGCGCCCGCGTGAATTGAGAGAAAAGCGTCCCGATAGTCATCCTTGCCTGTAAGAAGCGTGGAGACCTGAAGCCGCTCCAGCACAGTTTTGAGGCGTGCGAGTTCCGCTTGCGCCTCCTCGCCAGCCTTCTGGTCGTTCTCCTGTATCGCCAGTTGAGCAAGAACGCACAAATCATCCATCTGCTTTTCTGCATCAAGGATGGGCGCAAAGAGCGCTTTCAACTCTTTCAGGCGCGCAATTTTGCCCTTCGCTTCAGCGCTTTCCCAGAACCCGGGGCGGCTCATCTGGTGCTCTATCTGCTGGGCTTCCCGCACTTTTTCATCGACCTTCAGAATGTTTTTCAGTTCGCGCAGTTGCTGCAGCAGTTCATTTGCCTCTTTATCCACTGTGCTTCCCAACGCAGACCTCCAAGAATGCCTCAATCTATCATAATATTATCATTTTTTCCTCTGCCTGGCAAGCATCTGGTTCTCTCAATTTCAGGATGCATCCGATACGCTGCCGGGAAAGCCGAACCGCCCCCGGTGCCTCTTCAACTTTTATTTTTGAGTGGTTGTAATTCCACAGGCTTACCTCGCGGAAGTAAAGAGAAGAGATGGAGTAACAGGCGGGTGCTCTGCCAGTGAAGAGTCAGCAGGCGAACGCGTCCGCGCCGTCAGCAGAAGAAACCCCTATTGACGCACGCGAAATCCGTGACGGTGCGCCACAGGCGGGTCGGGATTACCCCGCGTTCCGGAAAAATGATGGTGAGGAACAGACAGGGGTCGGTTCCTCATCCACTATTTGCGGACTCTGGCTCTCTGCTTGCTTCTTTGCGGGTCCGATTGGCAGAATTGTGCGCCCATAGACGCTGTTCCATATTTCCGCTATTGCGAGGTATATAGCGCTTCCGCCGCAGAATATTCCTTCCACGCCCGCAATTGTGCCTATAACATTTTTGCCGTTTATCGGGTCAACCAGTTTGTGTATGGCAAGTATCCAGAAAAGAAAGGAAAGAGAAAGGAAGACAACCTGCAAGGCTCGGTTCAACTTCAGTGTCCCGATAAACATCAAAAAGGTGAAGCAGCCCCAGATTGTTAGATATGCAGCCATTCCCTGCGCACTTGGTTTGAAATTGTCACTCAGTCCGAGATGTTCGGTAAGTAATATGAAAACAAGAGTCAGCCAGAAAAGCCCGTATGAGCAGAACGCGGTCATTCCGAACGTATTGCCCTTTTTGAATTCAGAGAGTCCGGCAAATATCTGCGCAATCCCGCCGTAGAATATTCCCATAGCGAGAACTGTTGTATCAAGCGCCCATAATCCAGCGTTGTGGAGATTCAGAAGAACAGTCGTCATACCGAAAGCGAGCAAGCCCAGCGGTGCTGGATTTGCAAGATTGTTTTGTTGGTTGGACATTCTTATTCTCCCGTTCAATTATGAAGTTGGCGATTTTTGAGAAGGGAGGCACTCCCGTGCCCCGCCTTCTGCCACAAATTGCTTTTGACCGATGAGCCGCTTGTGGTCCTTCACGAGAGTGTCCACCACAGACGAGTCCGCGAGTGTGGAGGTATCGCCGAATCCTTCGTAAACGTTTTCGGCAATCTTGCGCAGAATTCTGCGCATTATCTTGCCGCTTCGTGTCTTTGGCAGAGCGTTTGTGAACTGGATGTAATCAGGCGTCGCAATAGGTCCGATTACTTTTCTTACGTGGTCGCGCAATTCTTTTTGCAACTTCCCATCGCCTTCTATGCCTTGCTTGAGCGTGACGTAGCAGTAAATGCCCTGTCCCTTTATTTCGTGAACGCAGCCGACGACCGCGGCTTCAGCTACTGCCGGGTGCTCTACAAGTGCGGATTCAACCTCGGCTGTCCCAAGTCTGTGTCCGCTGACGTTTATGACGTCATCAATTCTTCCCTGGAGCCAGTGAAAACCATCCTCGTCTATTCGGCAGCCATCGCCGGTGAAGTAATAGCCGCGGTAGGTTTCAAAATAGTTTTTGACCATCCGTTGCGGCTCGCCGTAAATTGTGCGAAGAAGCGAGGGCCAGGGTCTGCATATTACAAGAGCGCCCGATTCTCCAGTCCTGGCTTCCTTCCCGTCAGGAAGAAGAACTTTGGTTTCAACGCCGTAAAGCGGAAAGCCTGCAGAACCCGGCTTCATATCCATCGCGCCCGGTAGCGTTGTTATGAGAATTCCGCCTGTTTCCGTCTGCCACCAGGTATCTACTATCGGGCAGCGCTTCTTACCGATATGCTCATAATACCACAGCCACACATCAGGGTTGATAGGCTCGCCGACAGTGCCCAGAAGACGCAGAGTCTTCAGTTGGTATTTTCCAGGCCACTGGTCGCCTTCTCTCATAAGCGCGCGGATAGCGGTTGGCGCTGTATAGAAGACTGTCACACCGTGCTTTTCGCAGACCTGCCAGAAGCGGTCCGGACCAGGATGCGTCGGAATCCCTTCAAACATAACTGCCGTCATACAGTTTGAAAGCGGACCATAGACGATGTATGAGTGCCCGGTCACCCAGCCAATATCTGCTGTGCACCAGAATATATCTTCCTCCTTCAGGTCAAATACAAGACGTGCGGTAAGGGTAACGAACACCATATATCCGCCAGTTGTATGGAGCACCCCCTTTGGTTTTCCCGTAGAGCCTGAAGTGTAGAGGATAAACAGCGGGTCCTCAGCGTCGCGGTCAACGCAGGCGCAGACGTTTGACGCTTTCGCCATTTCTTCTTCCCACCAGGTATCCCGTCCCTTGGTCATCGGGACATCCGTGCCTGTGCGCCGCAAAACTATTACGTGCTCTATACACTTGACGCCCTCAATTGCCTCGTCAGCGTTGACCTTGAGCGGGACGCGCTTGCCACCGCGCCAGCCCTCATCACTCGTTATTACAATCTTTGCCTGACTGTCAGTAATGCGTTCCTTGAGCGAGGTCGGTGAGAATCCGCCGAAGACCACGTTGTGAATAGCGCCTATGCGCGCGCACGCGAGCATCGCTATTGGCAGTTCCGGAATCATCGGGAGGTATATGCAAACGCGGTCGCCTTCCTTGACCCCGTATTTTTTCAGCACATTAGCGAACTTGCATACCTCTTCAAGAAGTTGCGCGTATGTGAGTTTTCTTACGGGTTCGTTCGGGTTATCTGGTTCCCATATGATGGCGGTTCTGCCTCCTTTGTCGGCTTTGACGTGTCTGTCAAGGCAGTTGTATGATGCATTCAGTTTGCCTCCTTTGAACCAGGTAAATTTCCAGCCCGGCTCTTTTTCTGTCCACTCAAAAACTCTATCCCACGTCTTAGTCCAGGCCAATTCCTGCCGCGCCACCTCAGCCCAGAATTTCTCCGGGTCGGAGAGCGAACGCTCATACAATTGCTTGTACTCTCCGAACGAGTTGATATGGGCGTGCTTCACGAACTCTTTTGGCGGGTTGATGTGCATACCGCTTTCCTCCTTTGCGTTATTAGTTCAGCCCGTGTTTTACGTCAAAAATAACCCACCATTTTGCCACAATCGGGGGAGATTTTCAAGAGAAATTTGCTTGACACTGGGGTGGATTTCAGATTTGAGGCGGCAGCGTTAAGCCGCGGGCGGGTAGCCGCGCCGTGCGGCGCGCTGGCAACTTGGGCGAACGCTCCTTCTGAAATGCACGCCTGGGGATGATTAGGCTGGAAAAGATGTTGAATTGGACTGGAAGGAATGTATAATACCTGATAAGGAGATTTGTGGGAGGAGAAGAATATGAAAATATCGGTTCTGTTCGTTTGCGCGGTTATTGTTCTCTTGAACTTTTCCGGCAACTATGCGCAGGAGTTCTCGGTCGGCGACTATCAGTATGTAGATAAAGACGACCTGAACAAAAGCATAGTGAAATCTGTCGGCAAGAAAGTGAAGTTTGTCGATGAACTGGCTATGTTCTGGGAAGACCCTACGGAGCACGATTCCAAGGTGATAGATGAGTTGAAGGAGAAGGGTTACCAGGGCGATTTTGATAACCAGACTCTCGCCGCCAAAGGCTATCTGAAGTTTGAGACATACTATTTCAGGTGCATAATTAACCGGAATAATGCGGAGAGCATCAATTACTTGCGCGCTGTCAACGAGAGCAAGCCATACGAAAATAAGAAAGCGATGCAAGTAGAGAGAAAACTTCTCTGTATCTGGGGCACTGTTGAACGCACAACCCTCTACGGCGATGTTGACGCCACACCTGGAGGTGCCAAGGATATGGGAACTGTCCCGGAACTTATCGTGATAAAGGTGGACAGAATAGAAAGACCGGACGATAGATACTTCAAAGAGATATACGCTGAGGAAGAAGAAGCGCAGAGCACTAAATAGGGTTTAGCATTTATGAGACTCAAAGCCCCGAGACTTTTCTTGAGGGCTTTTCTTTTTGACGGGGTCAGATAAATGCCGTTTCTTCTGAAAACTGTGGTCGCTTTTCTGTTCGCTGATGGTCTGGCGAAAGTGCTGGTTCTTTTCAGTTCACCCGCTTCTGGAGTTTTCCCGTTATTTGGCAGCGGCGTAGCATACTATCTGATTCTGGTGGCTGTGATAGAGTTTTCGCTTTCTGTTCAGTTCCTTGTTCGCGCCCCGTATTCGTGGTTGTGGGCGTCGCTGCTTTTCGCCACCCAGATTTTCATTATTTTCTCCCTTTTCTGTTTTGAGAAACCTGTCGGATGGCTCTTTATAGGCTCTGTCGGCAGAACTCAGATGGCAGCCGCAGTAATTACTTACTCTTTTCTTCTCTTCTATCTTCTTACTCCTTCTGTCCGTCGCTTCTTTCAACACTTGCAGTAACCGCTCCTCTTATATATAATTCTCCAAAGGACGAAATATCTATCCTGTCTTCCGCCGCGGGTTATAGTAAAGGGAGGAGATTGCAATGCGTTCTTTCGTGATTGTTCTGTGTCTGATTGCGATGGCGGTTTTTGCCTTCTCAGATTCTTGCTATTGTCAGGAGTATATAACGAATGCTCTCCAAGCGCGGCACAGAATAGTTGTTGTGCGGGAGGACAAAGATAGTGTAGAGGTCGCGCCGGGGGAGTTTGTCGCGTTTGCAGGGACTCAGTATTATACGGATGCTATGCAGACGACAAGACCAGAAACTGAAAAGGTATCTATTACAATAGAAGGCGGGTGTGTATATGGTGCTCTGGTATTTCCTATGTCTTCCAATGACGTGTCTGATGACCCCTCTACTTGGCCACTAGAAGGGGTGAATGCTAGTTCCGAGGGCACAGCCAAAGTTATTCTCTCACCTAAGGGTGGGGGCAAGGAGCGGGTAATTACTATTACAGTGAAGAAATACCCTGACGACTGGAAGGATAAAATTATTGCTAAACTGCAAGAAACAAAGGTCAGCGTCAAGTTTGATAAGGCGGCCTTTGAGGATGTCGCCAGAAGTCTTTCAGAAAAGACAGGTCTCAAAATAGATGCAGATTACTTCGCTCCTGAAGCGAAAAAAACGCTAATCACTTACACTGCCGAGAACGAGCCTGTTAGCAAAATCCTTGATAATGCTGTAAGGAAAACAGCGCTTGACTGGGTTTTGACAAACAACCGCGTCATTATCACCAGTAAAGGCGGCGCGGGGCTTATCCGACTCGTGCCAGTATGTGAAGAAGCGCTTCGCTGGCTTTATTTTCACCGGTCCAAGGACGGTTCTTTCTCCTGCGCAAATTTTATGAATGAATGTTCCAGCGAGCCCAAGTGCTCCGGCGCAGGCAATGCCGACCGTGATATAGCAGTCACGAGTCTGGCCATACTCGCTTTTGTTGGGAACGGTCATACACACAGGGTGGGGATGTTCAAGAAGACTGTTGGAAAAGCGAAAGACTATTTGTTGAAGTGCCAGAAGGAAGACGGCTCCTTCGGGGAGATGAAGGGCGAACTTGGTATGCTTGACTCAATGACGGCGTCTTGGGCTATCTGTCAACTTTACGCTATTACTCCTCGTGACCCTAATTTGGAAGAACCGTCCAAAAAAGCGCTTGCTTTCATTCTCAAGTCCCAGAAGGATGATGGCGGTTGGTCCTGGGAAAAACAGGGTGGCAAGTCAAATACAGTTGCCACCGCCTTTGCGGTTTTTGCGCTGAAGGCAGCGAGTATGGGGAAGATTGAAGTCCCAAAAGAGGCATTCGACCGGGCAGGAAAGTTTTTTGAATCACTTACCGACAGCGAGGGTAAGGCTGGTTACGAGGCTAAAGGGGACAATAAGCAGCCAGTTGGAGGAGAAAAGTTTGCTAATCTGCCCGTGTCAACCGCGGCATCAGTTATCGCAAGCATATTATGCGGAGAAAACAAAGAGAACGAAAGAATCAAGAAAGGAATAGACGTGATTGAGAAGAGTTTGCCACAGTGGGACAAGCATGAGATGCGTAATGTTGACCCAGTTTTCTGGTATTTTGCAACATACTCTGTATGGCAATTTGGCGGCGAACCTTGGGAAAGATGGATAAGTAAGATAATTGAAGTTCTTTCCGAAAATCAGGAGCAAAAAGGCTGCGCTACCGGCAGTTGGTCACCTGACGGCAGATGGCAGGAGTTTGGCGGACGGGTATTTTCCACAGCACTCAATCTTATGACTTCCGGGATTGTGTGGGTATACGCTCGGTGGCAAGTGCCCAAGCAGGAAAAAAAGTAAGGCGGTGTTGGAGTCAGAGCGTATCCCCGCTCAGAATAGAATGGTGAGGAGTGGAAGTTGAAATCTATTCAGATTCGGACGACCGGGCATACGCAACTCGTGGACATCACTGAACTGGTGAACGAAGTGGTGGAGAAGACGGGCGCCGAAGAGGGGATTTGCTTTGTTTATGCTCCTCACACAACAGCGGGAGTTCTGATAAACGAGAACGCGGACCCGAGCGTGAAAGAGGATATTCTTATGGCTCTTTCGCGGGCTGTGCCCGATAATTTGCCTTTCCGGCATACTGAGGGAAACTCGCCCGGTCACGTCAAATCAAGCATAGTCGGCTGCTCCGTCGCTGTCCCTGTGAAGGACGGAACTCTTCAGTTAGGCACCTGGCAGGGCATATTCTTCGCCGAGTTTGACGGTCCCCGCACAAGGCAGGTCTGGGTCTCAGTGCTAACGCAAGCAAAATAAAAGCCGCGGACTTCTATTATCCGAAGTATGATTTTCGCATTCTGGTGCGCATAAGTATAAGAAATACTGGTGCGCCGCAGAGCGCCGTCACGACTCCCACAGGTATCTGCCTGTCAGGAAGAGCGGAGCGGGCGAGAGTGTCTGCCGCAGCCAGAAACGCCGCGCCTGCAAAAAAGGATGCCGGTAAGAGAATTCTGTGGTCGCTGCCAACAAGAAGCCGCATAGTGTGAGGAACAATCAGTCCAACAAATCCTATCAGACCGCTCACCGAGACCGCTGCGCTCACAATAAGCGAGCCAAGCAGGAAAGCGTAAGTTCGCAGGCGAGCCGGATTGCAACCTAAGGCAAACGCTGCCTCATCGCCAAGCATTATCGCGTTGAAACTGCGTGAAACAGCGAAAAGAACCGCTGAGCCAGCGATGACGTACAGAGAGATAATACCCAGCGGAAAATGTTCAAGCGGAGTGCCAAGATTTCCCATAAGCCAGAATACAACGCGCGGCAGGTCATTATGCCGCAGAGTAGCAGTGAAGAGAAGGACAAATGCGGAAAGAAATGCGCCCACAATTACGCCGGTAAGGATAAGGTTGTATCGCAGTTGGTGCCCGCGCCCCGAAGCTAAGAAATAGACCATAGCGGTGGTCAGAATAGAGCCGGCGAATGAGAATACAGATACTGTTGAGAATCCTGCTAACGCGAAAGAGGCGCCGGTAAAGACAGCGATGACCGCGCCCAGAGCGCTTCCTGAAGAGACTCCGAGGATATAGGGGTCGGCGAGCGGGTTTCTCAAAATAGCCTGAAAAGTCACGCCTGCGACCGAAAGCGCCGCTCCCACAATCGCCGCGAGGATAACAGACGGAAGTCGGATTTCGTATATTATCTGGTATTGACTAAGTGAGGCGGTCCCGGGGTGAAAAAGTGTGTCAACACTTTCAGAGAAACCAATCGCCGAACTGATAGGAACGCAGATAAGCAGGGTCGCCGCGGTGATGACCACAACCACTGACATAGAAACAAAGAACCTGCGCGCACTGAGCGCTTTCACGCTTTTTACACCTCCTTTTCCCTTTACTGTGCCGCTTTTCTCACCGCTTGCGCAATCAGTTTTAGCCCCTCAACTATTCGCGGACCAGGTCGGCAGATGAGGTCAGGATTGAGAACATAAATCTGCCCGTTTCTGACCGCGGTGATTGACTGCCATCTTGACCACTTTTTCAAGGCAGCCTCTCTGGAATTCTTCTCCGTCCCCATAGAGAGGTCAATAATCACTTCAGGGTTTCTGGCGATGATATTTTCAAGGTTTGTTGTGATATATGGTCCTGGAGATTCAGCCATAATATTTTTTCCGCCTGCTAAGCGAATCAATTCATCTCCGATTGACCCTTTCCCCGCAGCGACAAGCGGTTCAGAGCCGTAAAGAAGAAGAATTCCGGGACTCTTTGCCGGTCTGTTTGCGATAACCTCTTCGCAATTTTTTGTCATCCGGTCGCGCAGCGCGCGCGCGTTTGATTCTTCTCCAACAAGTTTGCCAATCTCAACAATAGATTCACAGGTTTCTTCAAACGTCGCCGGCTGAAACGTTTCTACGCGAATGCCTAACTTTCGCAGTCCCTGGAGGACTTCCGGCGGATTGCCATCTCTTGTGCCGATTGCGAGGTCGGGTTTCAGGGCGACGATTTTCTCCATATTCACGTTTGTGAACTCACCGATTTTTGTGATTCTGCTCGCTTCCTGTGGATAGTCACAGTATGTCGTAACTCCGACCAATGTTCCACCTGCGCCGACTGCGAAGAGGATTTCAGTTATGTTAGGCGCAAGCGAGACGATTCGCTGCTGACCTGCACTCTCCGACGGAAGCGCAGAATCATATCTCGCGCAGGATAGGCAAAGCGACGCAACAATCCATAATATGTGCAGGTTTCTCACCGAAAACACCCTCCTTTCACTGCTCACAGGCTATCAAACTTACTCTTCCAGGGTATGAGTTGTCAATAGAAACCTCTTTATGTCTGACTGCTCACCCCCAGGATGCTGTTTGAATTCTGCGGGGGAAGCGGTATAATAATAACGGCGCCGGGGAAGGGAGAAAAATGTTTTCTTTGCGCGCAATGCCGGGCGAAGCGAAGATTATTCTGGTTATAATCTTCGCCATAGTTGTGCCAACCATCATTCTGAGTATGTTTGGCATTCGGGCGATAAGTGCGGAGCGCTCTGATTTTGAACAGTCTATCAGGAAAAGAGGAGAGAGCCTCTGCCAGCAGGTTGCTGCGAGCAGCGTTCAGCCGGTATTTGATTGCGCTGACAAACTCGCTCTCCTGTGCGTGAACAGTTCCGGCGTCTCCCACCAACTTGCGGGCAGAGTGAAAGCGCTTTCACAGGATTTGCGCTGTGCGCGCAATCCGTTTGTCCTTGCACAGAACGGTGAGTTTGTTATCCCCTCAAACCTCGCTCTCGCTGATATTCTCACCACTGCGACTGTCTCGCACGAAACTGAAAAATCCCTCGCAGATGCGTTCAGACTGGAGTTCGCTTCAAAGGATGATGACCTGGCATTAGACGCATACGCACGGATTAGCACTTCAGGAAAGAGCGACTCTTCCAGATATTCCGCGCTCTTGGGGCAGGCGCGGATTATGGCAAGAAAAAATAGATTGACAGAGGCTCTCGCATTTTATGAGGAGGCGTCCCGGGCACGGGACACGAGAGACGAGAATGGTCTGCTGATAGCGCCTGCTGCCCTGTCTGAAGTCCTTTCCATAACCTCCGGCACGGGGCAGGAGCGGGAACATTGCACCGCAGTTATCAGGATGCTGCGGACTCTCGTGGAAGATAGAGGGCTTCTCTCGCGAGAGGAGTCCAGGTTTTACGATGAGGTTATCAAGATTCACATTGACCGGGCTCGCGCCTGGGTAAAGACTGCGGGAGACGAGGGCAGCGGTTTTTCGGGTGAACTGGACTCTCTTCTCGAGAAATATGAGACTGATAGAGAGCAGGAGGGATTCTGCAGATTCCTCACAGAGTCGCTTCTGCCCCAGATGCGCTCTCTTGGCGCTGCAGCAGGTCCAAAGTTTTTGAAGGCGATTGACCAGAAAGGAGAGAGGCTGATTCTCTTCTCTCCTTGCGAGGTCTCGCGGGGGACAAACGAGAAGTGGCGCGGTTTTGCTGGCTTTGAGATTGATAGAGAGGATTTTGTCAGGAAGTTTGTTAGCGCAGAAGTTGGACGCGTAACTCCTTCTGGCGAGTTGCTTGTAACTGTTAGAAGCGCTGGTTCTCTTTCACCGCCTGCCGCGGATGACGCGAAGGGTTTTTGTGAGGTGGCGAACGCAAGGTTTCCAGAGCCGTTTGAAAACCTTTCTGCGGTCGCTTTTCTTCGCGGCTACAAATCCCTGGATACGCTCTCAAGTATAAGCACGAAAATTTATGTCTGGGCTGTGGTCATTTCAATAGCGGGCGTGGCTGCGGGGGTAATGTTCACCTTCCTCGCTGTTTCGCGCCAGTTGCGCTTGGCACGCCAGAGAAGCGATTTCGTCTCCAACGTTACGCATGAACTAAAGACGCCTCTAACCTCAATCCAGATGTTCGCGGAGACGCTTTCCGAGGGGCGGGTGCGGGATAGAACCGAGGCGAGGCAGTGCCTGGATGTCATCGTGAAAGAGTCTCGCCGTCTCTCAAGTTTGATTGAGAAGGTGCTTGACTTCGGCAGAATTGACCGTGGAGGAAAAGTTTACAGGTTCGCAAAGTGCGACTCCTACGCACTCATAGTGGATGTGCTCAGAACTTTCAGGTCGCAACTCAAAGGGAAAGCGTGCACCATTTACGCAAACGTGCCGAAAAGTCTTCCTATGATTTACGCTGATAAAGAGGCTATTCAGGAGGCTCTATTGAATCTTCTGAGCAACGCGTACAAATACACGGTCGGGGATGAAAAAAAGATATGGGTGAACACAAAGGATTCCGGCGATACCCTGAGAGTAGAGGTGATAGATAAGGGGATAGGTATCCCGAAGCGCGAACAGAAAGCGATATTTAAGAAGTTCTATCGTGTTGACGATTCTCTCACGCGCCTCGTGGATGGCGCAGGCTTGGGGCTAACTATAGCGGCTCACATTGCGCGCGCGCATAAGGGAAAAATTGAAGTGGAAAGTAAAGTCGGCGAAGGAAGCAAGTTCACCCTCATAATAGCGAAGCAGAGCCCGAAAACGGAGGAAAAGGTTGGAGAAAATTCTAATAGTTGAGGACGACCCCGCAATACTTCTTGGTCTTGAGAAGAATTTGCGTTACGAGGGCTACGAGGTGCTCACCGCATCTGACGGGGAAGAGGGTCTTCGGCTCGCAGTTGACTCAGACGCTGACCTTATGGTTCTGGATATTATGCTGCCGAAGGTGAGCGGTTTTGAAATCTGCCGGGTCTTGAGGAGCCGCGGAATTTCTCTGCCTGTAATAATTCTCTCCGTGAGAGGGCAGGAAGTTGACAAGATAAGAGGTCTTGACCTCGGCGCTGATGACTATGTGACAAAGCCCTTCAGTATCAGAGAACTATTAGCGCGGGTGAAGGCGGTTCTGCGGCGAAAACGTGAACGCCAAGAGATGCGCGGGGCTTTCAAATTCGGCAACGTTGAAGTTGACTTTGAGGCGCAGCGAGTTTTCCGCGGAAAAAAACGGATAGATATTTCTGCGCGCGAGTTCAAACTCCTCAAGTTCCTTATTGAGAATGAGGGACGCGTTCTGGATAGAACGAATATACTGAACAATGTCTGGGGCTACAACTACTCTGGCACAGCGAGGACGATAGACAATTTCATAAACCGTCTGAGGCAGAAGGTTGAGCCGATTCCCGAATCGCCGAAACACATTCAGACAGTCTTCGGCGTCGGCTACCGCTTTATGGGATAGAAAAACGCAAAATGAAAAGTGCAAAATTCAATTTTGCATTTTTACTTTTGAACTTTCTATTATTTATCGTGTCGGTAAGATTCTGTCCAGTTCGGTCTTGAAGGCGCTTTTTCGGAGTTGAGCATCTCACGCCACTTCTCGTCTGTCAGTCTGTCGCTCATCGGATGCCTGAATTCGTAATAACTCATCACCGGTCCGGCGGCGAGGAATATCTTGCCATCCGGCAGTTTGCAGGCTGCCAAGAGTAGTTCTAATTCGCCTGTCCCTTCTTCAAGCACCTGAGAAGTGTTCTGGTCTGTATGCACATCAGCAACGAGTGTGGTTTTCTGCGCTTCTGTCCCTGTTCCTGCAACACAGTTCTTCAAGGATTTGGCGAAGTGAGAGATGAACTTGCGGTCATCTTCTGTCAGATTCTCATTTTCAAGTTCCTTTTCAGCAATCTTCTGGAGGTTGACGAGAATCTTTTCGAGTTCCTCAAGTCTTTTTTTGCCCTTTTCGTCCAGCACTTTCATATCAGTTAGTCCTTTGAGGGTCATTCTTGTAAGCGCTGCAAGTCGGGCATAGAACAGAGGCACAGGCTCAACGTAGCCTGGAGGGAGTTTCTCCTGCATCATTCCTTTCGCCATAGTATATGACTGTTTGGCGTAGAGGATTGTATCGTGGCGAAGCGCTGTCCAGGAGCAGAGGACTGTGTTCAGTTCTTTATCCTGCCACGCTTTTGTCGTCATAAAAGTCTGATAGCCGGCGCCGAACTCTTCAAGAAGCGGCTTCCAGGCAAAGAAGAGGCTCCAGTAAAGGTTTCTGTTCCAGTCAATATCGCGAAGTTTGTTTAGTTCTCGCTCAAGTTTCTCAAAAGACTCTTTATACCCCGCATATTTGTCGTTTCCTGTTGTTGAGAGATTCTCTTTTGCGCGTGAAGAGCCGATAAGCGCTGCCGCATCAAGTCCGCAGGGGAAGACGCGCATTCCTTGGGCGTTTGTTATCGCATCTGACGGCGGAGTGCCTGCGCCAACTGTGGGAAAGACGAGTCTGGTGAACCAGTATGAGTCAGGGATAAATCGCTGCCCCATAAAACGGAATCCCATCGTCTTTTCCAGAACTTTATCCAGTTCTTCTGGAGAAGGTATCCCTGCAAGCGCGGCTGAGTCTAACGTCATCGCCGCGCCTGTGCCGCTGTAAATCGCAGGCGGCGAGAGTCTTGCCAGTTCCAGTTTCAAGTTGAAGAAAGTCTTTTCATCCACGAGTTTGATTATATCCATATTTTCGCCGAGAACCTTCACTGCGCAGGCTTCGTATTCGTCCATAGTCAGGTCATCAGCCAGTCCGACATAGTAGGAGGTCACCGCGTATATTCTGCGCCAGATGTCTCTTACTGTCTCATTTCCGACCTTCACGGTTTTTGCGAGTCTGGTTATGATGATGGCTGCGGTGGTCTGGGTTTTCGCCTCTTGCGCGCTGACAAGATACGGCGCCGCTTCTCCGTAAGGTTCACCGCCCTTCAGTAAGAATGTGAGTCTGCCCAAGTACATCATAGCCTTGAAATACTTTTTTAGTTTTTCGCTGCGCGTGTAATGCCCGCGTGGAACATACTGCGAGTAGTCTTCTTTGTAGTTGAATATGGGGCTTGAGGTAAAGCCTTGATGCGCCTCAATAAGAGCGATTTCTTTATCAACCGCATCTGATATGAGGTCGGGAATATCTGCTGAGGGGTTGAAACACTTGACGGCGACACCGAAATATGCAGCCACCCTCTGCGCGGCTTCTAACATCGCGCCCCTCGGTGGCTCACCTTTCCCTTCCGGCAGAAGAGTCTTCAGCATCGCTTCACAGGCAGAAGCCATCTCGTCTGCAAATTTGGTCTCTTCTATTTCGCGCAGCGTTTCGTCAAACTGAATGTGGTAAAGATGAAGCAGAGAGTCGCTTGTGATGAATATCGGAATATCGCCACTGGACTTGAGGCGTTCGTATGCTTCAACGACATCTTCGCTTCTCCACTTCATTCCCCATTTCAGGACGATGAAGCCGTTTTTGACAAGAAGGGGTTCGTTATCTTTCAGTCCAAACGCGCGCGCGAGGTCGGCAAAGTTCTCAACTTTTTTCAGGTCAAGCGGCAGGCTGTAACCCGGTATCTTTGGCTTCACTTTTGACTCGCCTTTCTCGTAATACTTTCCGAAAAGCAGAGCGAGATTTTCCGCCTGTTTCTTCGGCGCAGATTCCTCCTGCGCAAAAACCACGCCGAGATAGACGCTGACTGCTAACATCAACAAACCTGCTCTCTTCATATCGCTCTCCTTCTTTCCGGCAATCGGACGATAAAAATGCTTTCCTGTATCATAGACGCTTGAAAGTCCTTAGAAGTTCTACTAAAATTATCACGCACAGATAGTTTTTTAGTGCAAACTTGTGAAGAAAAGAGACAAACTTTGCCGATATAATTGACAGGGAGTAATTATACTGTGAAAGTGTTTATCTGCAGAACGTAGATGGAAGGGGGGAAAGGATGAGTAGAAGAGAATCTGACCGGCGTCTTGCGCGAATCAGGACGATAAAAAGGGAGTTGGATGCCTGGTCTGAGCGCGTCTCCAGCCCACGGATTCGCGAACTTGGCGCATCTCTCATTCGCAAGCGTCTCGCTGAGGCGATGAGACCGCTTGTTATGGAGACGGCTGGGAAAGAGTAAGATTTCAGGTGACAGACAAAGCCGGGAATTCCCGCCTCTCTCTGTTTGCGGTCTTTTTACCAGTATATGTCTGTGAATTTGCCCTGGTTCTCGTCAGCGAGTCCTTTCAAGAGTTTCATCATCTCTTGAACATTCATATTTGGCGAGTTCTTCGCGTTGGCGAAGCCGAACGTGTTTATCTTCACCTTTCTCACCTTATTCGCGTTTCTGACAAACTCAAGAATCGTCTCCGCTGGAACTGCACCGGTTGGCGGTGTTTTCATCGGCTGTCCATCTGAGAGGAAGTAGATTGTATCAAACTCTTTGTCTTCAAACGCTGTTTTGAACGCATCGTCTGTGTAGGTCCAGCCGTCGTGGGTCATCGTATCCACAAATGCGAGAGCTTCCTGCTTGTTCTGGGCTGTTCCGACAATAAGATTCGGCTTCCACGGTTTGACTGTTGTGGAAAACGCTATGATATTGAATTTTGTCTTTGGGTCGAGTGCTGCTATGCATTTTTTCAGTTCGTTTTTGACCCGTGTCATTCTTTTCCTGTCCTCCGGCAGGGACGGGTCGCCGCCGAATGGTCAGGTTCCGCCGGAGACGCCGGGCGGACGCTGAGGAGGTTGGGGCTTCTGTCCTGCCTCAGGACCAGCCATAGGCGGGTCTTTCGCAATCATTGAGGAGGAGCAGTCTATGATAAAGAGAATTCGGCGGGAGAGCACCTCTGCGCCGAAGAACTTGGGCGCTTTCTTCACCTCATCATCAAGCGTGGTTCTCGGACCTCCCGGCGTTACTCCGGGCTTCGGCGACTCAGAAGGCTCGCCCTGCTTGGGAGTCGCCTTCAGTTCCTCTTTTTTGGCAGCCCACTGTTTACGCCACGTAGCAGCCTTGTCATAATCCTCACCCGTTAGTTCGGTAAGCGTTTTTCTCAGTTCCACCCAGAGAGTTCCCTTCTCCCGCTCAACCTGTTCCAGAAGGTCAATTAGAGCGTCCACTGCCTCCTTCTTCCCCTTTGCCTTGAGCGCACGAACTGCTTCAATATGGACTTCCGGTCTATTTCTGTAATCCTTTAGGACGCTTATGAGGGTCTCAAAAGATTCGTCTGATTTCTGCTTTCCAATGATTTCTGTGAGGAGCGCACGCACCTCCCAGGATGAGTGTTTGAGCACCGACTTGCACATATATGAAACAGCGTCTTTGTCTGTTATTGAGGAAAGCGCCTCTTTGGAGGCTTTGAAGACCTGGCTGTTCTCCACTTTCAGCGCTGTCTCAATGAGAACTTTGGTCGCCTTCTCATTATTGAGCGCTCCTATCTCTTTGATCACAGCGCACGCCCCTGACCAGTTCTGCGTCTGGCTCGCCTCATTGAATCTCTTGACAAGCGAAGTCAGGTCGTCGCCGCTGGCTAAAGACGCGGCAAAAAGAAGAACCATCGCTGTTGCAAGAAAGATGCTCAGCGCACTCTTCATAGCGATTCCTCCGATTCTCAATGACTAAAATATTATACGAAGAAACGCGCCTCAAAAAAAGGCTTTTCTCCGTCTTTCTTGCTAACACAGACGCACTCTATTTCTTCCAGAAAAGTCACTTCTTCCGCAAAAAAACCACGTTCATTCTGCCAAAAACTCCTGTAAATTGCCGTTTTTAGTAACTCTAGACTCAAAAGGGTGTTACGGAATTTTCGCCCTTCCGAATTTACAGGATTTCTATAATATCCCCCCACGCCGAAAAATGGGCGAAATTGCGCAAAAATCCTCTCCCTCGCGCGACTCCTGATTCTCTTTTAGCAAGCCCCGCCGTTCATCGGCGGGGATGGTTATCCATGAAAGGCTGCGCTGTGGCAAGACGCATCTTGAATAATTTTCATCTGATGTTCTCCTTACATTGTCCCATACTTCAGTGGGTGACG
>Ga0315280_10003882_pt1 | contig 22566 bp, 17 predicted proteins | sample YL17G06_40_MG_FD_203697 | JGI IMG/M metagenome (GOLD analysis project Ga0315280, IMG submission 203697) | Sediment microbial communities from Yellowstone Lake, YNP, Wyoming, USA - YL17G06_40 | ecosystem: Environmental > Aquatic > Freshwater > Lake > Sediment | place: USA: Wyoming | collected... | reverse complement strand
CGCGCTGCACCCGCGGTCACGAAGCCGGATCGCTTGGGTGTCGGCCCTGTGCCGGCAGCGCCCATCGCCGCACCAGCGACGCCGCCGAGCACCTCGCGAATGACGCGGCGGCAAGCTGCGGACAGCATCACACAGCCGCCGGCACCAACTGGTGCCGACTTCGCCTACCGCCCGGGCGGAACTCGTAAGTGGCAGTGCGAGTGCCTTCCAGGAGTTGTCCTAAGTGCTCACAACCCGCCGCCGCTACCTTTGTTTAATGCAAAGCCCTCTCATCAGTTGCGAGAGGGCTTTCTCCGTACTATAGGTGCACTATGATGTGTGTCAGATGGCTCCGCCGTGTCCTGGTGCCGCCGCTGTAGTCACCACCGTGTGGTGGACGCCGTGAGCAGGTCCTTGCAGCCTCCGCGACGTTCGGGCCATGTCGGGAAGAGCGGGATGGCCTTCCAGCAGATGGAAGGCCGTGCGGGCGAGGACGTCCGCGTGAGCGGCTTCGTGCGGGCCGAGGGCGACGCGAAGGTCAACTGCGCGGCGCGGGCCTTCGACGCGCGGCGGACACGGAACGAGTTCCTGCACATCGGCTATCTTCAAGGGAACGCGGACTGGACCCGCTTCTCGGAGACGGTCACGGTCCCCGCCTGGGCGGCGCGCCTCAACGTGCTCCTCCTCGTCGAGGGCGAGGGCCGGGCATGGCTCGGCGACGTGACGCTCGAGTGACGCCCGGGGAGGTCGGCCGCGCGCCGCCCACCGTCAGGGGCCCGCAGGGAGCACCCGGCACGCGAGGTCGCGGCCGACGGGCGGCACGTCGAGCGTCAACAGACCGTTGCTCGCCTGCACCGTCCTGGTCCGGATCGTCCGGCCGGTCCAGGTGTCCAGCCATTCGGCGCGGAGTCTGCCAGTGGGCGCGCCGCGGACCACCAGCCGGGCTCCGGTTACCGGCTGCGGGGCCGGGCGATCCCAGTTCGTCCAGACGCTCTCCCGGTTGTGGACCCAGAGCAGCACGGCGCTGCGACCCGTCAGCCCCAGCGCCTGCACGGTCACCGGCTCCTCGCGGGAAACGCTGTAGGATCGGACCTGGAGCCAGCTCGAGCCCGGCTGAGCGTTTGCCACCTGGATCTCGTGCCGGCCGGCGGGCACGTCGATGGAGTAGCTCTCTCTGTAGTCGCACCACCAGAGCCCGTACTGCTCGTTGTACACAGACGGCTTCGCGGGGACGTTCCGGCAGGGCAGGTCTACGGCGCGAACCACCTCCCCGTCGAGACTAAACTCCAGGCGTGCGTCGGGGCACACCTGGCCGACCTCCACGGAGAACGTGCTGGCCGACCGGAAGTCCACGAGGAAGCGTGGGCACACGCGCCGTTCCGCGCGCCCTGGCGCGAGCAGGTACTGGGGTGGATGCATTGCGATCCCGAGCGAGCCATCGGCCCGGATGGGGTACTCCTCGACACTCACGTCCCCGAATCCCCGCTCGCCCGAGATGGCCGCCTCGACCCGCATGATCCGACCCTGATCGGGCGTCATGACGTCTAGCTCGGAAGCCGCGAAGCCCTCACGCGGCCAGTCCACGCCGGTCACGAACGCGCGCAGTGGCGGGTACTGCCGGTACCAGCCGAACGCGTCGATGAACTCCCAGTGCCAGTTGAGCGCGCATCCGGCGCTGCCCCCGAGCAGGCTCGCCCAGATGCCGTTGTGCAGGTTGACGCCCTCCGGGTCGATCCCCGGTGCTGGCCCCTCGAGGCCGGGACCGAACTCCGTGACCATCATCGGCTTGTCGAACCGGGTGGTGAGTTCGCGCGCCCACCTGCTGAGCGTCTCAGAGGGATCGGCCGCGTCGTAGCAGTGGATCTGCGTGTACCGCACCTCGGGGAGCGCCCAGTGGGTGTCATCGGTTGTGTCTCCACCATAGGAGGTGGTGAAGAGGCGGTCGTACGGGTCGATGCGCGCCAGGTAGTCGCCAAGCCGTCGCAGGAACGGCCTGAGCATCGCCGAGACCTCCTCCCCGCCGGGCCGTCTCGTGTACCCCCAACCCTCGATGCCGGCCAGCTCGGTCGCGCCGTCGAGTTCCGCGACCGGCTCCCAGGCCATCATGTTCGGGCTGTACCCCCAGCGCGCCGAAATGTAGCGCACCCGCTTCCGGTAGTAGTCCCATGCCGTCTCGCTCGTGTAGAGGTCGTTCGGCGACGCGCACGGGCCCCCGCGGGCGGCGTTGTACGGGCTGGTCGCCCACCAGCCGCTGGCGCGCCACGCGTCGTGCACGTCGAACGACAGCTTCAAGTAGATCCCGTTGTCCCGGGCCGCGTCGAGCACTCGGTCGATCTTGGCGGCGCGCTCCAGGTCGTAGACCCCCAGTTCCGCCCACTCGAACGAGAGATCGTACGGACAGAGGATGAAGTACGTGGCGTTCTCCCCATGCGCCTTCATCTTCGGATAGCAGGCTCGAACGTCGGGCAAGCCGAGGGGCACGTCGTGCCCGATCGGGACGAACGGCGAGCCGTCATCGAGGACGAAGTAGTGCGGATCGTGCTGGCTGACCCGCACGAAGCCCGGGAGCTTCGACGGGGCCACACGGAACGCCGACTCCGCCGACACGCTACGGCCAGTCCTGTCCCGCGCCGCCACACGGACCGTGTACTCGCCGACCTCGACCGGCGTGAACCGCACCCGCCACTCCGGCGCCCCGCGAGGCTCGAGCTCCACGGGCGGCCAGTGCTCAGGCCAGCGCGCCTCCAGACGGTTCCAGCAGTTCGGCCGGAGCGTTCCATTCCGGGGCTCCCACGTCGTCATGCGCGACTTGCCCCACTCGCTGTCGACGTAGTAGCTCCGCAGCGGCCCGATGTCCGTGTCACACCGCGGGTACGCCCACAGCGCCGCACCGCGGTAACGCGACCAGTCGGCCTGACCCGGCTGGTACAGGATGGCCGGCCAATGAGAGCCCCCGGCCAGGACGGGAGCCAGCCGGAGCGACCGTGCGCCGCCGTGCACGACCTCCGTGGAGAAGGTGACAGCGGGAGCATCTACCGCGACCGCCCGGGGCGCGTCCTCCCGTTCCATGTCGTCGAACGGGACCTCCGCCCCCGACTCGTCGATCAGGGCGATGTCGTCCACGAACAGCTCGAGCTGGGCGCCCTCGCGCCAGTCCATCGCGTAGGCGAACAGCGTGAAAGCCTCCACCTGCTGACGGACCTTCGTGGCGGGAGGCTGCTCCGCGTGGTCCTGGAACCAGAAGCCGGGCACGCGCAGCCGCTTGCCGCTCGGGGCCGTGAACTCCGCGGAGACGTCGATCTGGTCCGGGTCGAACGGGTTCTCCCACTCGCCCGTGATGTCGGGCGAAAGCTCGAACAGGCCGTAGCGTTCCACGTGGGGCGTGCGAACCGTGAGTGAGTGCGTCTCCGGCGCCGCCGTCGCGGCGGTGGCGCACACGACGCCCAGGAAGCACCACAGCACCCGGGTCGGCCGTGTTGGCAAGTTACTCTCTCCTTCTCGCTCCGTGTGGATGGATCGCCCCGCCGCACACGCCCTGGCCCTCGGGCGCCGGATCAGCGTGGCGCGAGGACGTCGCACCCCGGTTCGGAGGCACTGGTCGTCAGCCCTCCATGGCGCGGGCCGACCAGGGCCGTGCGCCGCGCGCCGAACGGCATCGCGCCGGCGGGCCCAAGGTAGAGTGGCGCCAAGGACCGCGAGGGATGTCTCGGTCTTCTTGCGTGCCAGGCCTCTACTCCGCATCCCTGACGGAGGCCGCACCACCCACGAAGGCGCATTGTGGCTGGCCCGCGAAGGCCGCGGGCGCCGATGGTACGCCCGGCTCATGGCGAGGCCGCCTTAGGAGGACCGAGCATGTCCGTGCCACCCAGCCGCTGGCTGGTCTGCGCCATGCTGATCATGCTGCCGGCGTTCGTCGCTCGGGCCGAGCCCTCCGCGGATCAGCAGCCCGTCATTGACCTGACAGGGGATGTGCGGATCACCGCCGCCGCGCATTGGCACGACGCCCACTACCGCGTGCGCGGCAACTTGGTGCTGGCGGCCGGAGGCGTCCTCAACGCCGAGAACTGCACCATCGAATTGATGAACACCTACACGCGGCAGTTCCGCTTCGCGTGGGAGGGCGGGGCCCTCGTAACCCGCAACTGCGCCGTCGGCGGGTCCGATGCGTCGGGCACCGTGTGTCAGTGCAACTTCGAGCTGCACGACGGGCTGTGGGAGGCCACTGACACCACCGTGCGACACTCGTCCGGGATCATCTTCGGCGAGTGCGACACCGTGGGGCGCCTGCGGGCCACGCGCCTGGTGGCGGGCCCAAACCCGGACTCCATCATCATGACCGGCAAGGGCGATGTCGAGGTCAAGGATAGCTCGTTCGCGATCTCACTCACTGTCTATGCCGGCCGCGGGATGAGCTCCGGTACGTTCGACCTCCCGGTGAACCGACTCATCTCAGAGGTGTACGATGGAACCAACATGCCCGGCGCGCGGTACCACCTCGCGCTTGAGAACGTGACCGTGCCGCTGTGGTTCCTCTTAGCGAGCTGCGTGACGATGGACGGCCCGCCCACGGAACTGGTCCTGCGCGACTGCCCACTGCTGATCCCATCCGTGCTGGGCTGGAACCTGAAGGGCGAGATCTCCCTTCCCGCCCCATGGCCCGCCGACCAACGGAACGCGACCCTCAGGGTCGGCAACATGACCTGGCGCACCCTCGACAAGCCGGTGGGCGTCTTCTGTTGGGGACTGTACCTGTCCGGGGACGAGACCGACCTGACCGTGCGCGGCCAGACCCTGATCTGCGAGCTGATGGTGTCCGGCGGCAGAGCCGTAGTCGAGGGAACTCCCGGCACGCTCGACGCGGCGACCACCGCGACGACGGTGGAGGTCGGGACCGCCGGGACTGACAAGCCGGCGCAGCTGGTCTTGCGGAATGCGACCATCGGCCGCCCGGTCGGCGATCCGGTGCGAGGCCAACTGACCGCGCACGGCGCCGCGCGCGTGCTGATCGAGGACTCCCGCTGTACCGACCTCCGGCTGATGACCGAGGACTCGGGGCAGATCACCATCCGTGGGCTGGCGCAGCAAGGCGCGATCGAGATGCGGGCTACGGGAGGTCCCATCCGCATCCTGCCGGCCGGCACGACGGCCGACGACCGTGCCCGGTAGCCTACGGTCGCACGCGGGCGCCCGCGCCCCGTCAGGAGGTACTCGATGGACGGACGACTGATGGCCCCGCAACGCCGGTCAGCGCGACTGGTCGCCGGCGCGGCCTGCGTATGCTTGGGATGGGCGAGCCCGGGCGCCAAGGGGGAGCCGATCGTCATCGCGGCATTCGACCAGCCCCTCACCTTCTCGTACGGCACGTGGGACGGACGGGTGACATCGGGCGAGGGCCACCTGGCCGTGCATGGTGTGAACGGGAAGGGAGGCGGAGGGTGCGTGGCAATGCGCGACCTGAGCCCCCATGCCCGTCGCGTGCCTGCCCTGCGCGTGCGGGTCGGCGCCGGCAATCAGGCCGCGGGGATCGCGCTCCTGCTCACGGACCAGTCGGAGAACGCGGCGCCGAGGGATGTGCGCCGCGACAGCGTTACGCATATATGTGTGCCACGCACTAAGCCGCGCGGAGCGCGGATCGAGCGGGCTCCGACAGGAAGTGTCGCATGAACGCGCGTGGCTGGAAGGGGATTGCGAAGTGCAAGCTAGGCACTGGGCGTCAGCGCTGCTGGCGCTACTGGCACTAGCCGCGCGGTCCACGTGGGCCGACGCCCCAGAGGCCCAGGCGGCCACGGGGGCCACCGGCACCGCAGTGAGCCGGCTGGCTGGCACAGGCACGCAGACCGACGGCCAGGACGAGGGGTCGGCTCCTGTCGCGCCAATGAGCCTGGCGGACTGTGTTGGGTACGCGATCGGTCACAACCCCCGGATAGTTGGAGCACGAAGCCAGGTCACCGCGGCTGAGTCACGCATCGGCCAGGCCAGATCAGCGAGAAGACCCCATGTGGACGCGGCCTCGGGATACACGAACAGCCTGCCCCAGTCGAATGATCCACGCAACTACTGGACGAGCATCTCCCTCGATCAGCTCCTGAGTGACGGCGGCAGGACCTCCGCCCTGGTGGATCGAGCCAGGAGGCTGCACGACGTGCAGGAGCAGGCCGCCCGGGGTGTCACCCTGGACGTGGCCATCGGAACGGTGCGAAGCTACTACTCACTCGTCGAGGCGAGGGCACTTCTGCGGGTCACGGAACTCACGCTGGAGCTTGCCGAACGCCATCTCCTCGTCGCTCAGGGCAACTACGCGGCTGGCACCGTGGCCCGGGCTGATGTCATCCGGGCCGAGACGGAAGTCGCCGGCGTACGGCTGGATCTGGTCCGAGCCCAAGCATCTGAACGCACGGCCGTCGCCGCGCTCGTGACCGCGATGGGCATGGCTCCGGGCACGCCGGTCGACGTAGCCGAGCCGGGGGACTCGCGGAGCCCCCAGGAATCGCCGCCCGACCTCCAGGCGGCCATAGGAATGGCCCTGTCCCGCCGCCCCGAGTGCCTGAGAGCGGAGGCCGACATCGCCGCGGCCGAAGCGGCCGTTCGTGCCGCGGAGGCCGGTCGGAAGCCTGTGCTGTCCGCCTCGGGGGAAGTCGGCGTCGGGGACGATGTCTTCCCTCCCCGGCGACCCACATGGCGCGTGGGTCTCACGTTCTCAGTGCCTCTGTCTAGCGGGGGGGACACCCGGGCGAGGGTCCAGGAGGCGAGAGCCGAAGTCGCGACCCTGGGAGCCGACGCCGAGGAGGTGCGCCAGAGGGTCGCCCTGGAGGTGACCGACGCCATCATCGCGGTCACCGAAGCGCGGGAGGCTGTGGTGGCGGCGGCCGAGCAAGAACGGCTCGCGCGACACAGCATGGAGGTCGCCATGGGGAGGTACGCGACAGGCGTTGGGAACTCGATCGAGGTGAAGGACGCACGCCTTGCGTTCAGCGAGGCCCTCTCCAGCCAAGTGCGTGCGCGGTCCAGGTCGGCTACGGCAGTGGCTGAGCTCTCCGCGGCGATGGGGCTGTCATTCTGGGAGGATGAGACTAACCTATGAAGAGGGCCCTCTGGATCGCCATAGGCGTTCTGCTCGTTGCGACGGCGGTCGGTGGCGTATGGCGTCTGCGCGTTCGGCAGGGACGCGCGTCAACCGGAGGGCTGCAGACCACCGCCGTGGCCCGGCGGACCATCGGCAGCACGGTAAGCGCCACCGGGACGGTTCGAGCCATGGTCGGGGCCGAGGTGAAGGTCGGCTCGCGCGTCTCAGGTCGTGTTGAGAAGCTCTACGCGAACGTCGGCGACATCGTTGAGGCAGGTCAGATCATCGCGCTCCTCGACGACCGGGGCTTCCGCGCGGAGTCCGACAAGGCCGGCGCGGACGTAACCGCGACCGAGGCCGCGTCCCGCCAGAGCGAGGTCGCGGCGGCGGCCCAGCCGGCACAGAGCTCCGCGGCTGTGGCGGAGGCCCAGGCGGCAGTCGACGCCGCGGAGGCTCACCTGAGGCAGGCGATGGTCGTAGCCGACTCGCAGCCGACACTCACCCAAAGCGAAGTGGAGCAGGCCCACACGGCAGTGACCGCCGCAAAAGCGCGACTCGATCAGGCCAAGACGACGGCCGCCGTCCAACCGACGCTCACCGAGACGCAGGTGGAGCAGGCTGCCAGCGCTCTTTCCGCCGCGAGGGCGCGGCTCGAGCAGGCCAAGGCCGCAGCGGACGCCCAGCCACACGCCAGCCAGGCCCAGGTTGACCAGGCAGAAGCGGCCCAGCGGGCGGCTCGGGCCAAACTCGCGCGGGTGGAGCGCGGAGCGCGTACGGAGGTCATCTCCCAGGCGGAGGCATCTCTGGGTCAGGCTGACGCCAAGCTCGCGGAGGCGGAGGCGAATCTCCGTCGTGCGAGCACGCTGTTCGCCCAGGACTACGTTGCGGCACAGGAAGTCGATCGGCGCCGGACGGAGCGTGACGTAGCCTCCGGCGACGTCCAGAGTGCACGTGAGCAGCTCGCGCTGCTCCGGAACCAAGTTCTGCCCGAGGATCTTGACGAGGCGCGGGCGGAGGTGGCTCGCGCTGAGGCGGGCCTGCAGTCGGCCAAGAGCGCCGGCGTGGCCGATGAACTGCGGCGGCGCGACGTGCTGGCCGCGGAGGCTGAGGTCACGAAGGCGCAGGCCGGAGTCGCGGCCGCCACGGCAGCCCGTGTTCAGGACGAGCTGCGTCAGCGAGATGTAGCCGCGGCGCAGGCGGAGGCCGAACGCACCGAAGCAGCCCTCCAGGCCGCCGAGGCGGGGAGAGGCCAGGACGAGGTCAAGCGCCGCGAGGTGGACAGCGCGCGCGCTGAGCGCGACAAGGCGCGAGCAGCCGCGGACCGGGCGCAAGCCAGCGCCGTCGAGGATGAGCTCAAGCGGTACGCGGCAGACGTTGCCCGAGCACGGGTCGCGCAAGCCAGGGCCGCACTGGCCTCAGCCGAGACGGAGATGTCCTATGCCCGCATCACTGCCCCTATCTCCGGGATCGTGGCCTCGGTCACGACACAGGAGGGAGAGACGGTCTCCGCCGGGCTGACGGCGCCGACTTTCATCACCATCGTGGACCTGTCGAGGCTTGAGGTGCACGCGTACGTGGACGAGACGGACATCGGGAGGGTCCAGCCCGGTCAAGACGCCTCATTCACGGTGGATTCGTACCCCGACAAAGAGTTCACCGGGAGCGTCAGCGCCATCTATCCCAAGGCCGTCACCCAGGACAACGTTGTCGAGTACGACGCGGTTATCACCATCGTGGACCCGCACAAGGTGCTCCGGCCCGACATGACCACCAACGTGACCCTGTACGCGGAGAAGCACGAGGACGTCCTGTCGGTGCCCAGCAAGGCGATCAAGCGGGAGGGCGGCCAGAAGGTGGTGTACGTCATGGACGGGGGCAAGCCGGTTCCGCGCCCGGTGAAGACCGGACTGCGCGACGCGGAGTTCACAGAGATCCTCGACGGCCTGAGCCAGGCGGAGACCGTGCTGGTCGGACAGCCCGGCACCGCGGAGGGCAGTGGCAAAGCCAAGAGTGAGGTCGCCCCGCCACAGAGCAAAGGTGAGTGAGCACGCGGATGATCGAGATGCAGGAGATCGGTAGGACGTACGGACAGAACGACACGCTCGTTCGAGCGCTCCATGACATCAACCTCCGGATCGACCCGGGCGAGTCGGTAGCTATCGTAGGGGCCTCGGGCTCTGGCAAGACCACGCTCCTGAACGTGCTGGCGTGCATGGACCAGCCGACCAGCGGCCGTTACCTTCTCGATGGGGTGGAGGTGGAGACGCTGTCCGACGACGGGCTGTCCGCGATCAGGAACAGCAAAGTAGGGCTCGTCTTCCAGTCTTTCAACCTCCTTGCGCGCGCCACGGCCCGGGAAAACGTCGAGCTGCCGCTCCTGTACGCTAGGGACCACGGGGAGGGAGGCCAACGCGCGTTGGAGCTCTTGGCGCGGGTCGGCCTTGCCGACCGAGCGCGTCACCTCCCGAGTGAGCTATCGGGCGGGCAGCAGCAGCGGGTCGCCATCGCTCGGGCCTTGGTCATGGATCCGGCCATCATCTTGGCCGATGAGCCCACGGGCGCCCTCGATACGAGTTCGGGTCTCGAGGTCATGGCTGTCTTCCAGCGGCTGAACGCGGAGGGGCGCACGGTCGTGCTCGCCACGCACGACCGTGCCATCGCCGAGCACGCGCGGCGCATCCTCACCATCCAGGACGGCACGATCGTCTCCGACGAACCGGTTAGCGACCCGCGTGACGCCCAGCGGGAGCTGGCCGCGCTGCCCCGGGAGGTGCAGGCGCAATGACACCCATCCGCACGCTCCGCGTCGCGTGGAAGGGCCTCACGGGCAACAAGCTTCGGACATTCCTGATGATGCTGGGGATCATCGTCGGGATCGCCGCACTGACGGTGATCATGGCGATGGGCGAAGGCACCAAAGTGGACCTGGCGCGCCGAGCGAACCAGATGTGGGCACAGACGCACGTCACGGTCTTCGCGAACAAGCCCGGAGCAGGCTTCACGCCCGGGAAGATGCCGGCCGTGGACGAAGTGCCGCCGACTCTGACGGACGAGGACGCCAAGGCGATCGCGGAGCAGGTTCCGAACGTCGCAACGGCGGCGCCGACGCAGAGCAAGCCAGGTGTCTCCGTGAAGTATCGAGAGCGGAGCAGCCTGGACACAGTCTTCGGGATCGTCCCTGAATGGCAGGCCCTGCGGAGCTACAGCATCGTCGAAGGGGAGCCCATCACTCAGGAGGACCTGGATACATTAGCGCGGGTCTGCGTGATCGCCCCCACGGTCGTCAAGGAGCTCTTCGGGGACGGGGACGCCCTCGGCGCGACCATCCGCATCGAGAACTCGGCCTTCCGCGTCAAGGGGATCGTTGCGGCCAAGGGGATCACCCCTATGGGCGCGGACTTTGACGACCGAATCCTGATCCCTCTGAGCACGTTCTCGCGGCGGCTGTACAACGTCACCAACCTGACCCAGATCACTATCGCCCTGAAGGACCCCAGCCGCATGGGAGCGTCGGCGGCCGACATCGAAGCCGTGCTCCGTGAACGGCATGGCACGGCCCGTCCCGAAGACGAGGACTTCTCCGTTCGGCTCGCCGATGACATTGTGAAGGCTGCGGGCAGCAGCTCTCGCACGCTGACCATCTTCCTGGCGATCGTGGGCGCTATCTCACTCCTGGTTGGCGGAGTGGTTGTCATGAACATCATGCTCATCTCCGTGAGCGAACGAACCAGGGAGATCGGCATCAGGAGGGCGGTGGGGGCGAGTCGCAGGGACATTCTCGCCCAGTTCCGCATGGAGGCGCTCGTGGTTACGATCACTGCCGGCCTGTGCGGGGTTGCCCTCGGAGCCGTTGTGTCCGCAGTCTTGCCCATGCTGACCAAGATGCAGACGGCGTACTCGTGGCAGGCGACAGCGCTGGCGGCAGCCTTCTCGGTTGGCATCGGGCTCGTCTTCGGCATCCAGCCCGCGCGTCACGCGGCTGACCTCAACCCCGTCCAGGCCCTCCGATCCCAATGAGGCCACGTCCGCGGACTAGGGGCGGGCACTAACCGTGAAGGCACGACGGCTTCTCAGAGCCGCTTGGCACTCGCTCGGCGCGCACAAGACGCGGACCGCCCTCGCGGCTGTCGGCGTGACCATCGGCGTGGGTGCTGTCGTCGGCGTCGCGTGCATCGGAGAGGGTACGCAGAGAGAGGTCCTGCGGACGATCGAGAGCCTCGGGTCGAACCTGATCGTCGTCAGCGCGGGCCGCACGAGGGCTTCGGCGGGGCTGCAGCAGAGGGCCAGCAACGTGACAACGCTTCTGCCCCAGGATGCCGTGAGCATCGCCGAGCAGACGCCTGACGTGAAGGCCGCCGTCCCTCTCCAGAGCAGGAAACTCGAGGTCACGTGGGAGGAGGACACGACCTCGACCCGTGTCGTCGCCACGCTTCCGGCCTACCCCGACTTACGCAACTGGGGCGTCTCCCAGGGTTACTTCTTCGACGAGGACGCGGTCGGCTCCACGGCCCGGGTAGCGGTCCTTGGACAGACGGTGGTGCGGAGCCTGTTCGGTGACAGCGACCCGCTGGGCGCCAGGTTCCGGGTGGGTCGAGTGCCTTTCACTGTGATCGGCGTGATGGAGAGGAAGGGCCTCGACATCAGCGGCCAGGACCAGGACGACCAGATCCTCATTCCGCTCACGACGGGCCTCCGTCGGCTGTTCAACCTCACGTACGTCAGCTCGATCTACGTGCAGACGACGGACTCAGAGGCGATGGAGGCCGTCGCCCGTGATGTTGCCGAGCTACTGCGCGAACGGCACAGGCTCAGGGACGGCGTCGAGGATGACTTCGCCGTGCAGAACCAGGCCGATGTCATCGCCGCCAGGCGTCATGCCGGTAGAATGCTTACCTGGCTGCTCAGTAGCATCGGCGGGATCTCGCTGCTCGTAGGCGGGGTGGGGACTCTTGCCGTGATGCTGATCTGCGTCAAGGAGCGCACTCGTGAGATCGGGGTGCGGCGGGCGGTGGGCGCAACACGCCGCGACATACTCGTGCAGTTCCTCGTGGAGGCTGCGCTCCTGAGTCTCGTTGGGAGCGCGGTGGGGGTCATGCTCGGAGTCCTGGGAGCCGCGATGACCGCGCGGTTCACGCGCTGGGGGATGGCGTTCTCCCTCCCCGCAGTGCTCGGCGCGGTGGTGCTCTCGGTGCTGATCGGTGTGGTCTTCGGGCTGTACCCGGCCCGGCGCGCCTCCCGCCTTCAGCCCATCGAGGCACTGCGATCTGAGTGAGGGGCGCGGGCTTCGCCACTGACCTGCGAGTGGTTGAGTGAGCCGGGCAGGCGGCGCGAGGACGTCCGTGTGGTTGTCGGCGGCCCTACTGCCCGTTCTCCGCGAATCGCGCCGGGCAGCGGCCTTCCTTCCAGTACCGCGCGAATTCGCGCGTGAGGGCCATGTAGAACTCAGGCGTGGGACCCCAGCGGTCGATCAGCGTCCCGTCGGCGGCTCGGAAGTCCTTCGGCTCGCTGTAGGAGATGGCGCAGCCCTCGTCGTTGTTGTTCCAGCTCTCAACAATAACGAGCTTGCGCGTGAAGCTCGCAGGGTCGGAGAGGACCTGCCGCCAACACCGGACGTAGCGATACTCGTCCGCTCCGTACTCTGCGCTGTAGTGGAGCGTCACCGGCTTGTCGCCGGTCTGCCGCGGGCACCAGTGCCCGGGCCCGAGCGCGATGGCCTTCTCGTAGACCTGAGGCCCCGCCATCCCGCCCCACCAAGCCACGTCGTAGTCCACCACCCCGGCCCGAGAGCTGACCTCCACCCGACCGCCTCCGGGCTGCACGCTGCTCCATCCACCTTCGAAGTCGGGACCGTGCACATGCTGGTTCACCCCAATGAACGGCTCGACGCCGAACGTTTCGCGGCACAGCCGGCGGAGCTCCGCGAACGTCCATGCGTCCCACTTCCTGAGGCCGGCGTTCACCCAGGTGGGGAACCAGAAGTGGACTATCGGTCGCGCCTCTTCGCCCACGCGAACGCGCGCGAGAGCGCGGAGGGGCAGTCGGGCGGGATGGCCCTCCTCCCCGTAGAAGAGGCGCAGGAACGCGCGGGTCGGTTCCCACAGCTCCGCGATACCGTCCGGTGAACCCTCCGTCGCGTCGCCGTCCTTCGGTTGGTGCCACGCGAACGGCGTCTCTAGGAGCATCGCCATTGGGAGGGGATCCTCACCTCGGCGGTCCATCTCGGTCCACGCGGCAACGAGCCCCTCCACGGCGCTGCTTGGCGCCAAGTCCGCGCCAAAGAGGAGCGAGTGCCAATCGTCAACGAGCACGAAGTCGAGCCCGCTCCACTTCATCGCGCGCCACTCCGCCATCAGCCACGACGGGAACCGCGCCTCGTCGCGGTAGGGCACGGGCCACCCGCTGGTGTCGGGGACGGCTCCGCCCGGCCACTTCGCCCCGGAGTCCAACCCGAAGATGGCGGCGCGCGGGTCGTCGCGCGGGGGGTAGATCGCCTTCCACGTGCCCGACATCCCGAGCGTGCCGCCCGACGTGACTGCCTGGTCATCCCATGGGCCGCGCCAGAAGAAGTAGGTCGCGAGGAGCCGCTCGTCCGCCCCGAACACGCCATCGCCTTCATTCGCGGCGCAAGGGTGCACTCCCGTCATGAGCGCCGACCCACACACCGCGAGGGCAAGCACGACATGCCTCAAGGCTCCGACCTCCTTCTCCTCGTGGGGGCTCGGCCGTGCTTCCGCGGCCGGCCGGCCGGCACCTGTAGGAGGGCCGAGCTAGGGCGCGGCCCGCTGACCGTCCTGGGCGCGCGCTTCGCCAGGGGGCTGTGAGGGCTGCGGCCCCAGCTCTGCCCAGTGTTGCCGCGTCGCCGCCAGAGCTAGCCGACTGTGGTTCGAATCAGGTCCTGTACGCCCAGCCAAGGACAAACTTCCGTTCGTTTACCCCCCCCGTGGCACAATCCTCCCGCCCCTCGGCACGCCGTTCGACGCCCTCGTCGGCGAACAGCCACGCGTGGGCGAACGCAGGCCCCCCCTGCAGCCGCGCCGAGCACCGGCGAGCTGGCGCGGGGGCGCGGGACAGGGCTGAGCGACAGCGCCCCAGGCCCCAGGCCGGGAGGAGCGCAGGCTGGGGGCGTCGGCGCTCCGGAAGGCGCAAGAGCGGCGGCTGGAGCATGCTCGAGCCTTCCTCGCGCCGCGGATCGCCGTGAACGACGAGTTGTTCCGCGACGGGGGCGGGGGTCCGTACGGCTGCGCAGACCGGGACCGCACAGATGAGCGGCGACCGGTCGCGTAGTGCCCCTGCCTCGGGCAGGCCGCCGGGACCTGCTCCGTTCCATGAACTGCTCCAGCGCCAAGGTGACGAGGCCGTCGCCATCGAGGGCAGGGCCTGCCGCCTGGCGCTCTGCCCGCATCTCGGCGGGAGAGTGTTCGCGGAGGCGACCGGATGTTTGGCCCGCTGCGTCGACATGCAGAACGTCGCCGACCCGACCCGGCGGTACAGCAACTTCGGTGACGACAGTCTGTGGCCCGCGCCTGAGGGAGGCCCGCTCGGGTTCAGCTGCGAAGGCGGACGGCTGATGGGATCGGAGTTGGTCTCGGAGACAGCATTCGCGGGACACGCCTGTCGCGCTGATGTGCAGAAGATGGTCGAGAGCACATTCCGGAGGCAAGGAGGTAGCGAGCATGGCATACCTGGATCTGGCGGAGAGGGACCATCGATTGGCCCGGATGAGGGACGTCATGGCCGCTCAGGACGTGGACGTCGCACTCGTCTACTACGACGAGTTCAACATTGGCAACGGATGGTATCTCACGGGTTGGTGTCCGCAGTTCGAAAGCGGAGCCGTGCTCGTACCCAGGTCGGGCGAGCCGATGCTGCTGGGCGGCCCTGAGAGCGAACCCTTCGCCAAGTTCGACAGCGTCGTCACGGACACGCGCAACTTCACCGTCTTCATGGTGCCCAACGAGGAGTACCCCAACGCCACCATCACGGACTTCCCGGCGCTCTTCGACGAGATGACGCGCCGGTTCGGCCGTGTGCGTCGCGTGGGCCTCGTGGGAGGCGGCCGAATGCCCGCAGACTGCCACCAGCAGATCGTGGCTGGCTTCCAGGGCGTCGAGCTTGTCGACATGACGAGCGGGTTCGTGGAGCTTCGCTTCGCCAAGTCGGCCTGGGAGATGGAGCGGATCCGCGCCGCGTTCAAGCTCGCAGACGCCTCCTACGAGGCGATGAACGCCGCTGTCCGCCACGGAGTGTCGGAGATCGAGGTGGCCGCCGCCGGCGAGTTCGCGGCCCGCACGAGGGGTGCCAGCGGGTTCGGGTTCAGCGCGATCGTGGGCTCGGGTCCACGGTCCAATGCGGTGGTGCCGACCGCGACATCCAAGAAGCTCCAGGCGGGTGAGAGCGTGATGGTCGGTACCGCGCCGAAGGTTGCGGGATACGCCGGGGTCGTAGGTGACACGCTGCCGGTATCTGGCGCACACACGGCGCGACAGGCCGAGGCGATGAAGCACCTGAAGGAGGCGTTCCGGCTCACCCGAGAGCAGCTCGTTCCCGGCAAGGTCGGCCACGAGATCGATGCGCCGGCGCGCGCCTACTTTGCCAGGCACGGGTTCACGACGTACCTCGTCTGTCCGTTCGCTCACACGATCGGTCTGCACGAGGCCGAGGAGCCGTTCTTCGGCCCCAACAGCGACCACGTGCTGAAGCCCGGCATGGCCGTATGCATCGATGCCAGCTTCTTCGGGCACCCGGAATACCTGGGCGCCCGCATCGAGACGGGCTACGAGATCACCGAGAACGGCGCCGTAGCTCTTAGCTCGTCGATGGATGCGCGGTTCGCTTCGTGAGGGAGCCATGGCTGCACGGACGCTCGTACTGAGCTTTGACATGGAGACCGACATCGGCTCCTACACGCGCGGATGCCGCGGTCTCACGGAGGGAACGCCGGAGGTGCTGCGCGTGTTGTCCGCGCGCGGCGTGCCCGCGACGTTCCTGTTTGTGGCCCGGGAAGCGCAGAGCCACCCCGACCTCGTCAGACGTGTCCTCGCGGATGGGCACGAGGTGGGGTGCCACACGATGTACCACGAGACGATGGGCCAGCCGGTCTTCGACATGCCCGGCGACTTCTTCGTCCTTGAGAGCGAACTGCGGGGCCGGCTCGAGCTGGCCACGGACACCGTGGCACAGGTCGCCGGTACGAGGCCGGTGTCGTTCCGGGCCCCAAGGCTGTTCGGTTCGACGCTGCTTCTCAACACACTGGCTGACCTGGGCTATGTGGCCGACTCCTCTCTTCCTGCGTACTTCCACGGATGCAGCTTCTCCCCTTACCGGCCGTCGCGGGACGACTGGACGCTCAGTGGAGACCTGCCCATCGTTGAGATCCCGGTCTTCTACGATGCCGACGCCAGTGAGGACGACGAGAAGAACCGTGGCAGGGATCAGTGGCCGATGCTGCGGCTTCGGGGGCCTGACTGGTTCGCGAGCCTGTGCCTGCGGATGCTGCCGCGCAGCGTCGTGCACGGCTCCGACCACGTGCTGAGCCTGTACTTGCACCCGTGGGAGTTTGTGCCGATGCCCGAGACGATCCAGATCGACGAGGGGGCCATCACGTTCAAGCCGTTCCTGCATCACAACACGGGCGCTGGTGCAGTGGCCGCACTCGACCGATTCACAGGCCTCATGCTTGACGAGGGCGTGACGTTCGCCACGATGAGGGACGTGGCGGAGAGGGAGCTTCAGGCGCCGGCACGCGCGTGACAGCCCGAGACGATGGTGGCGTCGAGGTGGAAGAAGCGCTGTAGCGTCTCCTGCGACTGGTCGCGGCGTGAGGCGGGCACGACAACCAGCGGGCGCCCGCGGCCCCTGCGAAGGCCAGCGCACGCGTCCTGGCACTGTCTGCCGGTGGCGGAGCAACCCTCGGCTACTGCCCGGCGCCCAACACCACAGTCGCCCGCTCTCCGCTCGTGTGGGCTGTCACTGGCTCGCAAGCCCTCCCACGGGCGCTCTGCAGGTTCCGTGCCGCCCGTCCAGAAGGACCACCGCAGGTGGTTGCCATGCCGACGATCACGAAATGCCCCGAGTGCGGCTGGCTCCTCGTGAGGACCGACCGTGCGCCAACTGCGCGGAGCTACCACTGCGCGACGCGCGCCAGAGCCCCGCACAGGTCGTGGCTGGGACTCCATCGACGCCGGGAGGCCGTGGGCCTGCTCCGCTCCGCTCAGGAGGCCGAAGCGTCCGCCGCGGACGCCCTCCGCGCTGCGGCCGCCACCTGGCCCGCCGTCCCTATCCCACCGTGGTTCGGATCCGGTCCTGCGCGCCCAGCCATTCAGAGACAGCGCTCGAACCACCCGCCAACGCGCGTGCACACCCGCTCAGGCGCTGCCGTGCTGCCTCTGCTGTCACGCTCCCGCGGGTTGTCTGTGCCTCCCGCGTGCCGAAAGGGTCCAGCGCTCCTCCAGGTACTCGCTCAGAGCATGGTGAATAGCGTCACTACCCGCCCCCGCTGCTTTTATGCAATGCAAAGCCCTCTCATCAGTTACGAGAGGGCTTTGTGCGTACTATACGTGCATGATGACGTGTGTTCGTTGGCTTCTCCGTGCTTTGGTGCCGCCGCTGTGGCCAGTGCTGTGGGGTGGTCCGGCACGCGCAGAACCTCGCAGCCTCCGCGACGTTCTTGGGCCATGGCGACTGCGAGTGGAGGCTCCGATGAGCCCATAGTCGCGAGGAGCAAAGCGTGTTTAGCCATCGCGGTCGGCCCCGTAGCGTACGCAGTACCTCGCCGTGCTCCCCGGGCCCTGTCTCGAAGCGGTACGCCGCTGACTCGCGCGCCGCCTCACGCTTGGCGTACAGGTAGTTTTTCAGGATCCTGTACCGGCCCGTGTAGCCCCGCCCCTGTAGCTCCCTTAGGAGAGCCGCCCCGGGCCCTTGCCGCCCCTCGACGTGAGGCTTGTGCGGGTCCAGCTTCGAGCCCCGCGGCTTTCGCGGCCCGTACACCGGTGCCTCCGGGTTCAGAACGTACATCCGCACTGTCCGCCGGTCCCGGCCCGTCAGCCCGCTGGTCTCACTGATAGACAGCCCTTCTCGCCTCATCTCAACGAGCTTCTGCACCTCAGCACCTCGTAGCGGTCTGTTCACCTCCGACCGACCTCTGCGGAGACGGACTCCTACCACTTGCTCTGGGCGCATTCACTTCGGCGATATGGGCACTTTTCAGCCGGCGCTGACACCCCACGCGGCACCCGGATGGCCCCGACAACACCAACCGGCCGGATGCCATCGCAGCGATGAAGGCCGGCTTCCGAGCGGATTGAGCCAAGCGGGTTGCTGCTAGGCGCTTGACTCCTCCTGCACCTGAAGGCGTGTGCCGGCCCTAACCTCGCCCGAGGCGAAGCATCAGGTACTCCATGTACTCACGGAAGTGAGCCGAGGAGATGTCAGGCGGAGCGCCATGATCCAGCTCGGGGATGTACCCGCCGTCCTCGACGAGCGGCATGACGCGATCGACCGCGCGACGCATTTCGTCCCCCCCGCGCGCGACAGCCTGCTTCGGGATGCCTCCCCCAATAGCGAGACTGTGCCCGTACCTCCTCCTGACCTCGATGACATCCATCCCAGCCGCGACCTCGAACGGCCACAGGAAGGTGATACCGGCTTCGAGCCAGAGTGGGATCAGTTCGGTGATGTCGCCATCGCTGTCCAACCCGATGTGGCGGACTCCACGGGCGCGCAGGAAGTCGACGACGCGGCGGTACTGGGGCAGCGCGAACCGCCCGAACAGACGAGGGTCTATCAAGGAACCATGGTTGTACGCCATGTCCTCCCAGAACCAGAACGTGTCGATCTCCGTATGCACCAGAATGGCATCGGTGACCGCTATCAACACATCGGCGCGCTGCGCCATCATGCGCTGGACAAGTGCAGGCTGCTCGTAGAATGCCACGCACAGGTCCTCCAGCCCCATCAGGTTGCGGAGCGGCCCGAAGAACCCGCCCCATCGACCGGGCCAACAGCGTCTCGGAAGGCCCGACGCCGAGGCGGCGGCCACCCCCTGCCGCCATGCGTCCGTCAGGCGGCGCTCGGTCATCGGCGCCAGGCGCTCTTCGACGAGGGTCTCAAAGTCCCCCGCAGTCTCCACCGGGAACCGCAGGAACTGCGGCATACTGGTGTCGCTGTGCGCCTTGAACTCGCGCATGAGGATGCCCTCATGGTTGATGTAGGTCAGCGTGGTGTCGTCCTCGCCCACTACCTCATGGGCGAAGGGCGGCACTGGACCGAAGTCAACCGCGCAGTCGTAGTACGCATCCGTGCCGAACACGGCGTCCAGCGGCGCACCGTCCCAGCCCTCGAGGCGCCACTGCTCGGCCGTCTTCGCCCAGGCCCAGCCGGCCACTACGAACGGAGGATCGGCCGCGCGGAAGTCCATCGTCCGAAGGTACCGTTCACGCGCCGTGGTCATGTGCTGTCACGACCCATTCTGGTGCGATTCCCCGCATCAGCCCCGTGTCGTGTCTACACGGTCTGAGCAGCCGCTCATCTGACGTGCAACTTGGCCGTTGGGGCCGCAAGCGCCTTCTCCCGGGTGGCTGGACTCTCGTGGCCCCGATCCCGTTGGCGCTCATGGCGCTCCGCAGGGGCGGCGGCCTCGGCCCCGTCAGGGTCCCAGCGAGAGACGGGCGCCGGGCGCTCAAGGCGGGTCCCCTTTCTGCTCGCCGATCCCTTCCCCAACCTGGGCACGCTTCACGCCCCGATCGCCAGGCACGAGAACTCCGCCGAGCCCGCGACTAGACCACGGACGATGCAACTGCGGGTAGCCCCGCCGTTGGACGCGGGCCCCGTGGCGCCATGTCTCGCGGCGCACGCAGGTACGCCCTGGGCCAGACGGTGCCCCGCGCCGGCTCCGGCGGCTGTCCCCTGCTGCCCCTCCAAGGCCCGCAGGCGCCCTGCCGCTCGATCGAGGGGTTCAAGCGGCCTGCGGCCCGCTCAGCGACGGAAGTGCACCTTGAGCGCGATAGAGCCCTCGAATGCGGGGAGGGCGATCCGCAGGCCGCCTCCGTCGCTAGCAACGGTCACGGGGCCCGAGACGGTCCCGGTGTCGGTGCTCCAGAACTCAACCCCGTACCTGGCCGGCGCGCCGGGCTCAGCGAGCACGACCTCCCCATCCGCGATGCGCGTCAGCGGCCACTCGGGGGGGGCGCAGCTCCGGTCACGCAACCACACGAGGGCGAGGCGGTCGCTTGCGAGCGCGGCGCCCGAGAGTCCATCTGAGGTCTCGATGGCTACGGGCACCATCCCGGCAAAGTCCACATCCCGCGTGAAGCGCGCCACGGGGCGAGCAGCGTCGCGGTAGCGCGTCCGCAGGTCGAGACCCTCGTAGCGGTCGTAGCCGTCCTCCCACCAGAGCATCCGACCATTGCACGCGCCCGAGACCACCGAGGCCCAGAGCGCCTGTCGGACGCCCTCCTCCGCGCGGGAGGAGACCGTCAGGGTGTCGCGCGGGGGGCGGGAGTCCAGGCCCGACTCGCCGATCAGAACTGGCTTGCCGTACCGCGCGAGGCGCTCGTGGACGCAGGAGATGATCAGGCTGCCCAGGTCCCCCGCGTAGGGTGGCTGGTTGGCGTACGGGTGCACCTGCACGACATCCACCGCGCTGGAGGAGAACAGCGCCGGCCACTCTCGTGTGCCGGAGAGCGATGCCGTCACGAGGCGGCTGCGGGGGTCGGACGAGCGGACCACGCGAGCCGCGGCCCCGGCGAACTCGGTCGCCATGGCCTCAGATGAGCCGGTGACGAGGTCTAGTTCGGAGAAGACCTCCCATCCGAGGATCTCCGGCCGCCCCTGCCAGCGTTCGACGAGTGACCCGAGCCACCGGAGCCACGCCTGCCGGCACGGGGTGTCCGCGAGGAGCTCTGCCGGGCTCGTGGCGGGCCCGCCTTGCACGGCGTTGTAGGGGTTGGCCCCCCACTGGTGCCAGGTCTCGCCGCCGGAGCCATCGTTCCACTCCGACCACACGCCGAGGACGGGCAGCACGAGCAGGCCGTTCCGGCCTGCGTCGTCGAGGATGCTCTCCCAGTGTGCGAGCCACTGCGGGTCGAGGGCGCCCGCAGGGCCGCGGGACGCGATCCCGACGTTGAGATGCAGCCGAACAATCCGCTCCCCCGCCTCGCGCGCCCAGCCGAACTGCTCGGCAAACTGCTCCGTGCTCCATCCCGTCGCGTTGCGGCCAAGGAGGAAGGTCGGCTTGCCGTCGAGCCGTAGGTACGGCTCCCCTGGAGTGACCGTGACGGTCTGAGCCCACCCGGGCGACAGGCAAAGGAGGCCGACCCCGAGCAGTGCGGAGGCGATCCGTGAGGCGCTGAACATCTGTCAGGCATCCTCCCTGACGCGCTTGCGGCCGGTCGCCCCACTGCCGGCGGCGCTGCTCGCACCCGGCATGGAAACTCGCCGGGGAAGGGCTGCTGGCGCGACGACCGTGCCCGAGCAGTACGTCTCGACACGTGCTGCAGCCCGCCTGATGATACCCTCGCCGGTGGCGAGTGTCACCGCGGACCCCAGGACCCACCAAGTGGCTGGCGATGCCCAATAGGCGCGGAAGCTCTCCGAGCACGGCCAAACGCCGGCCGGCGGTGACGGCAGCTACGGTGGCTCCGCCGCTACCAGGATCTGCAGGACCTTGCAGCGCAAGGCGCCGAATCCACCCGTGGACCGACCCTCGGGGAAGACAGGATCGGTATCCCCGGACGACAGCCGTGAAGCTTCGCCGGCATCTCCGATGGGGTAGGGCCCCGCGGAGGGGAGGTACGAACACGATGCAGCTGTTTCGGATGACGGTGAGGAAGGTCACTAAGCTGGAGAGCCGCAGGGACGTACCCCGCTTGATAAGCGCATTGCAGGCCTCTGACCCCGACGTGCGCATGATGGCAGCCGAAGTGCTCCGCTCTGCATGGACCGGAGCAGTAGACCCGCGCGCCGTGGTCCCCCTGTGCGCCGCACTGCGGGACAACCACCCGGAGGTCCGCGCCGCTGCCGCAGAGAGCCTAGGCCACTCCCGGCACCCCCCACGGCCGCCGGCGCACGCCGGCCGGGTCTTCAGAATGGTCCGCCAACAACGAGAAGCCGAAGATGCAGGCGACAGGAGACTCGGATGAAGCGCTACACCGTTGCGCAGGTCGGTTGCGGCCATCGCGGGGTCGTGCATCTGGACGCCGTGCGGCAGAACAGCGACCGGTTCGAGCTCGTGGGGCTGTGCGATCTCGACGCGGCCAAGCTGGCGAGCGTCGCCGGGCCGCGCGGGATCACGTGGACCTACACCGACGCCGAGACCATGCTGGCAGAGACTAAGCCCGAAGTGTTCTCGTTCGTGACGCAACCCAACGTGCGGCTGAGCATGGTCGAGCTGGCGGCGCGGCACGGCGTCCAGGGGCTGTCGTTCGAGAAGCCGATGGCGACCTCGCTCCGGGAGGCGCGGGCGATCCGCGACCTGTGCGTCGCGCACGGGATCAAGGCGGCGGTGAGCCACCAGCAGAAGTACCTGA
>Ga0315280_10003881_pt1 | contig 22570 bp, 39 predicted proteins | sample YL17G06_40_MG_FD_203697 | JGI IMG/M metagenome (GOLD analysis project Ga0315280, IMG submission 203697) | Sediment microbial communities from Yellowstone Lake, YNP, Wyoming, USA - YL17G06_40 | ecosystem: Environmental > Aquatic > Freshwater > Lake > Sediment | place: USA: Wyoming | collected... | reverse complement strand
TCTCTGAACATCCTTCAGAGAAGTTTAGAAAAATTAGGGATGGGACAGCCCGAAGTTACGCCCATAGAGACAGAACCTCTACTCGTGAGAGCAAGTTCAGTCGTTGAAATGGGAAGCTCCCTACGATAGCTGGGAGTAGTTCACTTGCCTCTCGTTCTCTTCACCTCATTCTATGGGCGTGATACCTATGGCCTCATAAGGCAATACCAGATTGTTGTTCGGATAGTATGTTGTGTTCCCGCATCCCACGGAGCTCAGGTTGTATTCCAGCATGGTGTGTATTCTTCCATTACACCAGGCAGTGGTATTCATGCTCTCCACCGCGTTCTCAAGGGCGTCTATCCTGTACAAGAGGTAGTTGAGGTTCTCTTGCTGCATATTATATTCGCTTCTTGTCACGAAAACCTTTGCCAGACTGCCCAGAATCGACATGCCCTGATTGCTCACGTAGTCCGCCAACCCCATGACATAATCGGCTGCATTGGAAATCACGTATGCTATGTCGTTGAGGCTAGTATCGCTCACATAGGTATTGCTTATCTCTGGGACGCTCCCCGGATAGCCGTTGATCCACCAGTCGAAATTGGAGGCGTTCACGTTTGTTATCGCCGTCACATTGTCGGCATTTATATTCATCTCCGAGTTCACGCTTTCATTCGATTTAATATCTATGGTCATGTTTGTATCTGCTCTTACTGTTGTGGTTAGCAAAAGCATTGCCAATATCCCAAATCCCATTATTTTTTTCATTTCCATTCAACCATCACCCCATTTTATAATTAAAAAAGTCGGGCTCTCGCCCGATTAAATTCAACTTGCAGACATTGAATATGTTCCGCTCATTCCACCTGTGAATGAACCAATTAATAAAGCACTTCCTGCTCCGAAATTGAATCCATTAAAGGTTAATGAAGTCGCACCATATCCAGTTTGGGTATAGTTTCCATTTCCCGTAGCTGAAACGGTTCTTACTCCGCCTCCATAATCTCCAGAACTTCCTGTCTCTCCATTGCCCCAACCCCAAATGTTTCCATTTGAAATTGAAGCCAATCCAGTTGTGCTTACTCCGATATATACATCGGACTTAAGGACACCATTCTTTGTAGTCCAAGCTTCTTTTTCTATGAGACTACCTTGGAGTGCTGGACTCCAATATGGGTTTGTTGATTCTGACCAAACATACATACTTCCAACACTCTTCAGATTCATAGCAACTTGATTGTCATTTCCTGAAGCGTGAGCATGGAAACCACCAATTACATTGTAGTTATGATTCCCGCTCAATATGTTGAAATCCTGTGTGTCTGTCATTACAAAGTCTGCTCCACCACTATATGAGTTCAAGTTTACAGAGGAATACAATGCTCCGTAAGGACCTTCAGATACTTTGTATGTTCCTGAGAAACCACCCGTTGCTGATAGGCTGTTTGTTTCACCTACAACACCCGGATGTAAAGTTGAAGTATCTATTCCATTTGTTGTTATTCCAACATATCCTGCAGGTACATTCATAGTCACATTAACTGTATCTGCTGCCATTACTATTCCTGTTGTCAATAGTAAGCTAACTATCGCAAATATCGGAATTAATTTTCTCATTTTTTCACCATTTTTTCTTTTAAGAATTTAGAAATTAATTCTTGGGTCTTTTCTTGCATTGAAACACCTAACTCAGAACAAAGAGTTTTATATTTTTTATGAAGGTCATCGTCTAGGTATATAGCTTTCATTAATAATTATATAATTAAATAAGTATTTAAATATATCACTGTGAACTCTAAGTTAAGGTTTAAACTTCAAAAAAAGATATAAAATTTCATAATAAGCGACATGCAACAAAGCTATCCACGACCGGACGCCTCCGACGTCTCCTCCGGGCCGGGGCCGTCGCTGTCGGTCCTGGCGCACCCGGGGCAGAACCAGAACTTCTCCAACTCGGACCACTCCATCTCACCCTGGCATCCGTGGCATCTCACTTGGCTCACCTTGTAAGTGAATAATATCTTTTGATTTTGACTATTTTCGCCCTTATCGGCAAGTTGCCCTTTTGTTCAAGCTCTTTCAACTGCTTCGCCAAAACCTGTGAACTCGTGAAGAACCACTTCAGCTGATCGTCGGCGGTCTTCACTTGTATCTGCATATAATTCCCCTCAAAAAATGAGCTTGGCGTCTCCTTGAATTTGAGTATTGCGACTTCCTGATTAAGCAGGGAGTCTATGCTCACTTTCTCGCCATCGTAGGGTTCAGGCGCTATCTCACTATAGTTTGGTATCTCATTCCAAACTGGGTACATCGAAGCTTCCATTCAATCAACCTCCTTTATAAAAGATATACTTGATTACATTTAAAGATTGTGGTAATAGATAATAGAGTGTATCCGTTTCACTTCTCCGGCAGGCTGAACAGCTTCGTGCCGCATATGCCCACCAATTCTCCTATATAGGGTTTTTTTGGACGGGACATTACACATTACGCATTACACCACTTTGACGGCCAACTGGCATACCGTTCCCCCAAAAACCCCTATATAGGAGAATTGCTAGCGACATCTGGCGCATTTTTGAACAACGGGTTGTCTGTTTTCATCAGGTATGTGGCTTCCCTCGCTCTTGTCAGTCCTATGCCAAAAACCCTAGCCTCCTCCTCCCACTTCTCTTTGTTCTTTATGATGCTGCTCGTTATTCTTTTGCTGATTTTTGTGTTCAATATCACTATGTCTGCCTCGCCGCCCTTGACAGAATGGATTGTGCTTAAAACAATACATTTTTTATGCACCGTGTCCGGGTCTGTTATTATTTCATTCGGATTGGTCAGGATTTTTATCTTTAACGCGTTTAATTGGTCTTTTTCTATTCGCAACAGGTTGAGATTGCTGAGAATGTATTCAAGACCATATTCCTTCTCAAAAAACATTGTGTTTATTTCGTCTGTCTGAAAAAAATCTCTTGCCTGCTGTGTCAAAGGTTGTCTGTAGATCCCCTTCCTCAGTTTAGTTTTTACACCCCTGATTAAAAATGGCTTGGTGGGTATGCTTTCTACAAGGTTTCTGGTTTCATCATAGTTGAGTGGTAGCCCCTTTTTGATTTTCAGCAGCGCGTTGTACAGGTTGTCTAGGTTGGTTGTCCATATCCTCTTTCCTAACCCTATTTCCTTGAACCTTATGCCCCATCCGATGAACATCCTTTTCCACATCCTCTTTTCCCTGTTTGTCCGGTGCAAAAACAACGTGTAGGTATTTTCAAACTTCTTGAAAAAATCTTGTTTCAAATCATATCCGGTAATCACCACCCTTCCCCCGGCACCCCTGGTTTTTATGTCCAAGAAAGCGGTTCTTTTCTTGATGTTTCTCTTTATAAATCTCTTTGCGAACTCCCACACATTTTCCCTCATCCTCCAAGATTTTTTGAGATCCACCTTATTGTTTGTTCCGTTATATTCTGAAATCAGGAAGTCTGGCTTCGAGCCCATGAATGTATATATTGTTTGAATGTCGTCACCGGCATAGAACTGGTCTTTTGTGTGCAACTCGAAAATCTTCACTATTTCATACATCAGTGGCGTTAGGTCTTGAAATTCATCAACAACCAAATATTCGACCTCCTCCGGCACACTCGGTGTTTCCAAAAAATCCAACAAGATGTCAGTATAGTCAACTTTCCCGAGTTTCATTTTTTGGTAATCCCTGACAATGCCCAAAAGCACGCTGGGGCTGTTTAAATAAACTGACTCGAATTTCCCAAACCCGTTGATAAAACCGTTTATTTTTATCATCAGTTCCCTGTCGTTCATCTTTTCTATGCGGGTCAGGCTGGTGTGCTGTATGTAATCAAGCATGCCGAGAATCCTGTTGCCATCAGACATATCCTCCCCGGTTTCTCTTAATTTCAAAACTTCGTTCTCCAACCCCTCCGAAACCTCGGGCTCTGGGGAAAATTTTATACCTTTTTTATCAAAAAACTCCTTTATTTCAGACGTTTTCAAGCACATTTCCTTGGTATAGCCAAGCAGCCTGTAGCACAAACTGTGTATTGTCCTGAAGTATTGTATGTCGTCCTTTTCAAGCCCGAACTTTTTTGATGCTCTTTCCCTGGCCTCCCACACTGCTTTTCTTGTGTAACTTATGTATATGGTTCTCTTCGGGTCAAGTTGCAATATCTTGTCCAACAGATAAGTTGTTTTTCCTGTTCCTGCGCGACCGATAATAGCAACTTTCATTTCTTCTCACCTGTATCACCGAGCGTTTTTTGTTCCGATTCTTCCTCGACCTCCACCTTCAGTTTGAACTTGCTCTTGTCAAACAGCCAAAACCTCTTAGTACCCAGTCCGGGAACCCATTTTGGCTCGGTTTTGAGGAGATATCCGGCATTGTTGAGCACAAAGGCTATCCTTTTGTAATTTATTTTGCTGCCGATGTTATCTTCCATTATTTTGAGGATTACTTCGTTCGGTATCAGTATGTACTTTTTGCACTCGCTTATGAAGATAAAATTATATTGGTACACTTCCTCTAGGTTTGTTGTGACAAAGGAATTCTCTATGTAGTTTTTTAAAGCGTCGGTTATTATGTCTTCCTCCCTCTCCATTTCATGCAATTCCTCTATATCTTTCGCCTTCGCCTTTTGGTACATGAGCCAGAAGCTGTAGAGCTCTTCACTCGGCCCTGGCAACGACACCCCAAAAATATTGAAAAAACTTTTTCTGAAGACAGTCCAATCAAAGAGTTCGGTGTCTGAAAATTCCAAGTTTTTTCCTTCTATGATGAATTTATAGTAAATTTTGTCTGAAATCTTGTAGCAGGAAACTTCATTTATGGGAATCATAAACCAGATTTTTTTCACAATCTCCTTCCTCTCTTTCTTGTCCATTTTTGTCGAGAACATGAGTATCAGCGAGTTGAACAAATCAGAAAGAGTTGTGTTTTCCTCGGGCTTTACAATACCCTTCAGCGTGTCAGCAATCACCTCTTTCCTCAACTCCTTTATCTCCACTGCTTCCATTTTCTGGGCTTTCTCTTCCTCCTTCTCGAGAAGACTAATAAAAATACCGTTTTCAACCTCTTGTATTTTCAACGCCCCATCATTCACCAAATCAGAGATTTTTTTCAGATCATCCTGCTTGAAATACTCACCTATCTTGAAATAATTTATCATGTTTCCAGTTTTTCTGAAAACATCTAAAATTTCTTCAATTTCCACCTCATCCCGCACTCCTTGATTTTGAGCAATGCCTTTCTGTAAATCGCATAGCTGCAAGCGAAGGAATCTGGGGTTTTTTCCCTCATCCCTTCAAGTGTTTTTTCTTTGATTTCCAGGTAATTTTCAACAAGCTTTCTGTTTTTCAAAATATCATTTTTATTCGCTTTTAATACCCAAGCAGCGGTGATTGTCTCGCTCATAAAACAAATCTCCCACTTGGATTTGAAAGTTTATTTTGTTGTTCTGTGTTAACAAGTTCAATTCTTTTTTTAAATTCCTCTAAAGTGATTTGTTTTTGGTAATTTACTGCAAAAATACATTTTTTAACTTCTTTATCATGCCACACACAACCACTACATCTCATATTGCTTTTGTTTTTTCTCAATAAACAATATTTTTTAAGATAATAATCAATCATTTTTATTTTCCCTCCAGAAGTTTTATTTGCACTATCATATCCTTGGAAATGGCAACGTCAGAATCAAAGAATTCCACATAGACAAAGCTCTCGTCAAATCCTCGCAGTATGCCATCCTTTATGAAACCATCTTTTTGTAGGACTTGTACCCGCTTGTTCATAAACTGTTCAAGAAATTGCCAATTTTTCCCTACCACATCACAACACCACCATTAATTTTTTTCTTTTGACCCCTTTTAAAGATTTATATCCTCCAAAACATACTATCTGCTTTTCCAGTTCTCCATCTTGGCCCCACAGCTTGGGCATCTCTTCTTTTTCAGGCTATATTTGTACATCTTCTCCGTCTCGTAGCCGCAGTTCGAGCACTTATAAACAATCAAGCCCCTCCTGAAGCCAGACAGCTTCCACTCCGCCGTCCTGTCCCCCCTTTTTATGGGATTTTTCTTCAGCTTGACCCTGAACCACTTCGGCTGGACTCCCATTATTTTCGCCTCTTATTTTTGAGTTTTTCATCCATCTTTCTTACAAGTTTTTCGATATGCTTGATCAAGGATTTGTTCGCAAGGTAGCTCCCAAGGGTCGCCCCAAGCCCCGAGAAGAATCCAGCCAAGACCATCTCGAGTATGTTCATTCTTAGACCTCCTTCGAGAACTTCTTTATTTTTTCTACACATTTTTTTGCATCTTCATAGATTTCATTTTCCCAAAACCTTATGATTTTCCACCCACCTCTATCCAAAATATATTCTCTAAACTTATCTCTTCTCCTTTGCTTTTTCGAGCTGTGCCAGTGTACTCCATCGACCTCTACTCCTATTCTTTTGTCAGGAAATGCAAAGTCGATGATAAACCCCGACCTCACCGGAAATTGGGAGACAAATTTCAATCCTTCCCTCTCCATCTCTTCTTTGAGGAGTTTCTCTGGTAGTGTCTCTTCATCCGTTCTTTCTAACATCGAATTTAACTACCTCGAACCTTCCGAATCTCGGCCTAAAATCCCCGATTCCGACAAATTTTCCCGCATTGACCAATATCTCCTTCATTATTTCTGGCGTTAGCCTCTCGTCCGTGATGTTCATCGTGAAGTCCAGCTCCCATTTGTCTAGTCTTCCCCTCGAGCGCATTACTCTGCTTCGCTGGACTACGGCAGGCCTTGTGTCGATAGTCCACTCCTGTATCTTGTGTGGGATTAACTCCGGCTCGACAAACACACCCGCCTTTACCGCATCCTTGAAAGTCTTCTTGCCCTTCATCTTGAACTGCGTAGCCGACTTGATTATGGATCCCTCAATGTGCGTCGCCAGCTGACAGAGCCTACCTTTCTCGTCTCTGTATAAGGAATTCTCCGCATCCTCCATTGGGTCATAGCTCGTCTTGAGCTTTTTTATTTTTGTGCTGTCCTCGCCAGTGAACCTGTTCATCAAAAGGGGTGCTACACCCCTTATTGTCACATCTATTTTTTCTTCCATTTTATCACCTCACCATACCGTACCCTACCCCACCGAACCCTACCCTATCATACCATACCAGATTATACCACCTTGCCATACCTCGCCTTACCTGACTCCACCGCACCTAACCTAACCTGGCCATACCGCACCAAACCACATCGGATTTTATTTATTTAATAAATTCGTGAAGAATTCATCCCAAGTAATTTCTTTTTTGAGCTTATTTTGCTCCGCTAGCTTTCTCTCCAAGAGTTTTTTGTAAGTTGTGAGGAAAACAGAAATTACTGTCCTTTCTTCACTCATAAATATAATAAATATAATTAATATTTAAATCTTTTCTATACTCCAAAATATATTTTTTATAAGTTTTCTGCTATCACACTTTCGGCAACTTTTCAAAAGCAGCCTTCCTTCTCTTCTCGCTGATTTTGATGTAAATCATAGAGGTGGATATGTTTTCATGACCCGCCAGCTCTTTAACGTCTAGAACATCCGCCCCAGCATCCGCTAAGGCAGTAAGCGAGCTATGTCGGAAGAAGTGCGGGCTGATGTCCTTTCCCAGCACTCTCTTTCCCAGGCTTTTTATCCTGTACCAGAGCGTCTGGTATTTCATATCGAATATCTTCCCACTTTGGATGCCTTTCTCTTTTATGTACTGCAGCAAGTCCTCCTTCATTTTGTCATCGAAATAAACCGGCCTCACCTTGTTTCCCTTTTCCGTTATCAGTATTCTTTTTTGCTCAAAATCTATGTCCTCGATTCTTATTCCCAGCAGGCCGGACGCCCTGCACGCTGTTTCGAACAACAGCCGCATCGCAACATTGTCCTCAGCCCTCTTGGCGTTTTCTATCAATTTTCTAATTTCCTCAGGGCTCAAAACCTTCTCGTAAATCTGTTTTTTCACCCTTCTTGGCGGTATGTAGAGCCTGCCACCGCTCGCCTCCGATCTCAGTTCCTCCGACTTGAAGCCCAAGAATTTTAAGTATGTCGATATCGCCCTCACCGTCGAAGGCTGCAGCCTCCTCGCCTTCGTGAACTCGTTCACCTTCTCTATCGTTACCTCGCCGTCGCAGAACTTCTCCAGCAGTCTGCAGTAACATATGAGATTCATAATATATTTCCTACTGTATTCTTTGCCCGCCTTCGTGGGCTTCGTTTTGAGGTATTCCTCGAATTCCTCGATTCTAGTCATATTTTTTTACCTGTATTCTTTTAAAAAAACTTTTATTGGTTTGACATCTTTTAAATTTCGATACATAATTTCCCTCATCATTTTTTTATGTTGTTTGCCTTGTAATTTTAAGTGACATTTTGCACAGAGTAATTTTAAATTCTTTTCATCATTGTTTTGAGGATTATAATCAAGATGATGAACTGTTAAAGCGTTATTTGTTTTTCTTGCTTTGTAATCTGTTATTCCACAAAATTCACATCTATTTTTTCTCTTTTTTCTAATTTTTATTGAAATTTCTTCCCAATCTTCGGGATAAAGTTTTTTTGTATCATTTCTCAATAATATCCCCTATATTGTCTGAATTTCCTTTCTTTCGATTATGGCTGGCTTGGAAATAGCCCAGTAATATTTGACCGTGAGCGAATCTCCCCTTTCTCCGAGATTTAGAGCCACCACAAGATAATTTTTTGTTTCCTTTATTACCCAGCCCACTATGGATACTGTTTGATCCTGAAAATCCCCCTCCTCCTGAGCATCTTCAAACGGGGCTTCTGGCTCGATTGTTCCTGTGTAGTGGTCGTAAAACTTCACATAGATTGGATTTTTCTTGGTTTTTTCTTCTTTCATTTCAAACAAACCTCCACTTACCGAAATACTGCTTTATATTTTCTTCTTTAAATTCAGGTTCATTATAAGTATCTTCAGCTGTTGCCCTGCATCTGATAATTACTTTTGATATCCTTTCGCCATTCGGATATGTATAATGTGTCATCCAAACACCTGTTCTCCTTTTTCTAAATTGCTTGATTTCTTCTTTCATCTTGAATCACTATCATAGTTCTTTTTCCAACCATCTTTATATCTCCACCAATATTCTATTTTTGTTGGCATCATAGTCTCATCTTTAAATTCCAAAATCATACAACCCTTACCTTTAGGCGTTAATCTAATTATTTTTTTGATTTTTTCTTCTTTCATTCAATCACTCGACCTTCTTTAACGGCTATTATCACATCTTCCCACTGCGCTGCGATATTTCCTTTCTGGACTGACAGTCTTTTGAAGAAGCTCAGCCTCCCTTTCAAATCCTTCCTTATCTTGCCGTTCAATGTGGAATGTTTCTTCTCCTCGAACAAGAGCGAGCGGTGGTAGTCGACAATTCTATACCCGCACATCATCAACAGTTTCGCAGTGTCTATGTCCAGCCTCCTCAGCTTGCCTTTTCTTGTCGGGTTCTTGGTTATGGTAACTATGATCGGCATCAGTTGCGAGGCTTGCTGGAAGACTTGGAGCATGGCTGAAAGATAGGATTCTCCCTGCTGGTTGCCGAGATTTTGTTGTGATTTTGAATATTCTAAATTTGCTTTCATATAACTGGAGTTTATGTCTCTGTGTGTCTGTATTCTTGTTTTTTTATAAAATTCTTTATCTTGAACAACGATTTGATTTTCAAAAGGCGGGCTTGTTATTCCCACGAGCTTTTTGTCTGGGAGGTTGCCAATGTTTGAAGGATTGGAGGAATATTTAATACCAGTTGTTGGATGTTGTTTTCTACCAAATCTATTGGAAGTCGGATCATTAGCTAATTTTTCCCAAAATTTTTGTGTCTTTTGAGAATTACCTTGATTTATATCTTGATAAGGTGGCGAAGTAATACCTACTAAATTCTTCTGCTGAAGCAGTTCAGTTAGCCTTCTTGAATCTCCTTGTATGACCTGCCAGTTTTGCTCTCTTCCAGTTGTTTTCTCTAAAAGCTTCTTATTGTCTTCAATCATCTTTATGAAATGAGGCTCCAGCTCTACTGCAATACTGTCAAATCCGTGCAGTGAAGCCATGATGTTGGTTCGTCCAGTTCCAGCCATAAAATCTGTTACAACATCGCCCTTTTTTAGTAACCCTAATTTCTTTAAGTGCTTGAATATCCTGTCCATTAGAAGCATAGAAGCTTTTGCGGGATGTGCGAAAGTATCGGGATGTATGAACTTCTTGAATTGCCTGTCAGAAGCATAGCAGCCAGTCCAATATAACGGCTCGTCGCAGGAGTGGAATCGAGTTATGTCGAAATCTTCTTCTGAGTTTTCTTCATAAATTTTCATTCTTCCAATATTTTCAAAACTATGTGGATTGAATCTTCCAGTTTTTTCATCTCTTCTTGATTCAAAATTTATTGTTTCATATGAATAAGTAATATTTTTAAATTTCTTTTTTATCCATTCTTGCCTTCTTTCTTCATCGCCAACATGAACAATTGAGTCATGCCCATAAGGCGGACTAACAATTTCGACTAACTTTCTTTTCGATACCATTTCTCTACTTCCTCCTTGGTTTTGCCACAGTTCGAGCATCCGCTCTGAAATATAATTATCTCCTTTGATTTTTTTCTTTCTTTTCTTGCCCCGAATGTTGCCGTGACTTGCCTTTTTTCCTGCAGAACTGAGGGAAACCTGACTATACTGATCGTGTTTTTACCGCAAAACGGACACTCCAAAACATCATATTCTTTCATCTCAAACCAACTTTTTTAAATTTTTCACAAGAACAGTATCTTGGGTCATTTGTTAAGAAATGATAATAACAAATCCCCTTTTCATTATGTATTGACTTTCTATGTCCACAAACACATTTGGTATTTCCGTGAATTTTTTCTTCTCTCATATCTTACCACCGAGTATTTTTGAACGGACGAAATTGATAGTTTCATCAAAATCTCTTGTATCGACTAAATCTGGCAATTCACTCAAAGGTAACTCCAACAATTCATCAAAAAGTTTTTCCAAGTCTTCTTCTATTATATCCTTCAGAGTTTGAGGTTGTATCATTATAAGAAACCCATCTTTTGAATGAATACTGTGTTCATCAATAAAATTTTCCCATTTTTCAATCAAAGGTTTTTCTTCTTTTTTCATTTCAATCCCATAAATTTTTTAAGATTTTTTCCAATTTTTCTCTTCCTATCATATCTATTGTAAACTTTATTGAATTTTCAAATGCACTGGTTTCTTCTTCTCTCATTCTAATTTACTCCATTTCCTTATTTCTTTTTTTATATAATCTTGAATAAGTTTTAAAAATCCCACACTAAAGGGAACATCAGCCTTAACATCTCTATCATATACAAGATATATCCTGTTTGGTGGGATTTCCTTCATTTTATCATCCTTCTTGATTTTTTCTTCTTTCATACCTTAGCCTTAGATATTATTCGATTTTTATGATTTTTTTGAGTATTCTTTTCAAAGTTGGAATGTCAATATCCTCAAAGAATTGCCCAACTTCTTCATCGGGAGAATGCTTTATCAAATCAAAAGTAATCGGTTTTCTATTGATATTTTTGACAATGTATATCCCATTCCACAGCCTTTCAAAATTATCATATATGCCATATTCATCCACATCCTCGTTCTTTGTTGTTTTGATTTTGGAGAAATTGATTGGTCTTTTTCTGTTTAACTTCCACACTTCTATTTTGTTATAACAATCATAGCACATACCATACCTTTCTATATTTTTGTCAGTTGTCTTTTTTTTGCAAATTTTACACACTTTCATATCTTACTCCTCATATTGTTCGATTTTTTTGCTCTCACCTCTTCAAAATGTTCTTTTATACTTTTTTGAATATATGACATCATTTTTACAAACTGTTTAAAGTCTTCTATTGGCGTTCTTATGTAAAATTTCTCTCCAAATTTGAATTCCATAATTTGTTTGATTTTTTCTTCTTTCATTCCCAAAATATCACCGCCCTATGCCTTCCTTTATGACCTTTTTTCTTTTGGCAAATCACATCTCTTGGAGGTCTTACATTTCCACAATATTCTTCTTTCATTCTATCATATCCTCATACTCGTCGACCATGTCCGACCAGTCGTCCTCCCACATCCATATCTTCGGCTCGCCATTCAGCTTGTGCGTCTTCCTGAACCACTTTTCCCTCATCTTTTGCAGTTTCCTGATTTTTTCTTCTCCTTTCATTTCAAAAACACCAGAGATATATATTTTTGCTTAACAATTTTAGACCTCCGAGCAATCCTGTTTAATCTCAGAATTCTTATGTTAAAGCCGAATTGTTGCAATACTCTTATCCTTCTTACTGTTACAGTTGTCTTTCCATTATCATATCTTCCAGCCAACCTTGTCAAAAGAACCGGCTGTTCTCGAATTATGTCTCTCAGCACAGCAACTGTTTTTCTACTGAACCATTCATATTCCCGCCTTCCTTTGATTTTATTTCCTCTTTTCATAACTTGCTCACTTCTTTTAATTTTTCTTTCATTTCAACCACTTTTCAAACTCCTCTCGTGAAAAACAATCGCTTTTTGCCCATCCATCCAAAGAACAAAAAACAAAACAATACTTTCTATTAGGAAAAATTGCTGTTTCGTTATATCCTTTCTCCTTGCAAAAATCTACAAATAAACTAATTTCAAGCGATTTAAGAGTTTGTTTTGGATAACTTTCGGGTTTTATAGTTGTGAAGCTAAAGAGGACAATAAGAATAGCTGAAATTATCAATCCTATACCCATACCAGCTAAAAAATATCTCTTATCTTTTTTGTTCATACCTTATCACCGATATTATCTCATCAGTGTCTGCATCCACCAGCTCAGGATCAAGCCCACCAAAATCGTGAAGGCTATCATTATCATGACAGCCAGCAGACGCTTTTTCTCCTCGCTCACTTTCTTTTTGCCTCCTTCAGACCCACGATGTCGGATAGACCCCAGGCGGTGCCAAACGTGCTTACGGCCAGTAGGGCGCAGCCCCACAGCAACATATCAATGGATTGGATGTAGAGCGCGGGATACGACATCGAGAAGTACTCTGTCTCGCTGCCTTGAATATATGTGCCGTAGACGTCCTCCATCTTCCACCAGTCCAGATTAAATTCCTTCGCCACTATGAGCATGTTCAGCGAGAGGTCGATGTTGTGAAAAGAGAGAACTATCGCCGAGACCGAGACTGCCATCCCGGCGACGCACGTAAGAGTTATCAACAAATACAGATTAAGGCTTATCGAACGGCCGTATTTTTCCCAGAATTTTTTCCATAACTTCCTCATCACCTGCACCACCTCCAGCTCTGCGACACCACTTCTCTATTTCCGAACAGGCAGTAGCAGCATTTTCCTTCGAGCGTATAATTGTAGTTCCCGCAGGTCTTTTTGCACAGCGTGTCCAGGTAAAAAGAATATACTATCTGCGCGAGCATAAATGCTACAAGCGATAATATAAAGATCGTGACCAGCGCGAGCACGAAAGACCTTGTGCTCTCCCTTCTCTTTGATTTCTCCCTGTACATCGCTATGTAGCAACTGTCGCAGTAGTTCCCGTACCTCGACATCCTCTCCCTCCCGCACCGCTTGCAGACGATCTTGTGTCGCCAAATTTTCATTTCAAATCACTTTTTTTAGAGTTTTTAGTAATTCCCTTTGAAAATTGAACTCTTTTACAGTTCCCACATAAGTTTCTTTACTACCATCACTATACTCTTGCTCAACCACTATTTCTAGTTCTTTTGGTGATTTCCAAGGTTTCTTATTTTCAATGCTTAAAATTCTCATTTCAAATCACACATAATAGAATTCTATGGCCTTCTGCCCCCTCTTTATCATTTTCCTTATCATCAAAATACCCCTGCCCTCTTCCGCCAATTTGAAGGCCTCTGTGACAGGTAAAGACTCGGGATTAGAACCCTTGCCCGCTATCGTTCTTTCGAAAAGTGTCATTTCTTCTCTACCCCTTCACCAATTTTCAATTTCAAATTAGCATCAATAACATCCTTCTTAATCAAGAATTCTTTTGCACTTACAAACCTCTTGAAGTAATAATAAATGGTTGATAGAGAATAGTTGGGCAAATGTTTCTTGATTTCCTTTGGTTTGAGTCCGAGCATAAACAAAATATAAAGCTCAGGTTTGCTTTTTCCTTTTACCATCTCTATTCACCTCCAATTTCTTCAACATAAAAATATTTAATATTAACATTAGGGTGAGTAAAAATCCAATCTAGTTGTGAAGGTAATATGCCAGCTCCCACTTTTTTTACTTCGACAAAAAAGGAATCCAAGATTACATCTCCATCTCTTTTGTAAACTAAATAGTCTGGAACGCCAGAGGTAAAGATATCCTCCTTTGTAAGTTCTAAATAAGACAAAACTTTTTGTATCGGTAAATCAATAATAATAGACTTGTTGGGATTTGTTTTCAAAACATCATATCCCTCTTTCTCAAAAAAACCTTTAACAAATCTTTCTGGGTCACTCAAATTCATTATATTAATTTGAATACCAATATCTTCAAGCCTTTGTAATATTTTTTTTAATTCCGTATCAAGAAAAGTAGCTACTCCTATCTCTTCTTTGGTTCTGGCTTTAACATCATAAACTATTAGCCTCCTAACTTTGAATCCTTTTTCTTTCGTAATCATAAATGTATTAAGTATGTTTGGAGTATTTAAGTATTTTGCTTGTTTGAAATATATTTCAGAATGTTTATAACAGAGTATACAAAATTACAGCTTGATTGGAATAACTTTCATATCTTATGTCCGATATTATTAGAAATCGGAAAGCAGGGTACTTTATGGGTAAGATACGGTCCGGGTGAGGCTGTATCCGACCTGTGTATGGTGTGTTGTGCACGAAAATCCCGTTGCTTTTGGATTTTCACACATAATCGGGATGGGATTGGGAAATGAGTCGATTACTAAATTTAGAAAGTTTTAGTTGGTCACGTGACCATAATCACGTGACCAAAACTTTAAATATAAGAAAAACTATACTACTTTTATGGGAGAAATGGGAGCAAGAGCTGGCACCTTAGAGAAGGTCAATGCTATTAGAAAGGTTTTGGAAGCACACAAAGAAGGTATATGGCTGAGAGAGATAGCTAGGATAACAGGGTATTCTGTAGGGTCAATTTACTATCTTATTAAGAGATATATATTAGATGCAAGATTTGATAGTGTTAAGAGAAAATTTGAGGATAAAGATAGAAAAATGTCTTATATAACTTTGGTAAGGTTGAAAAGATGAAATTAATATCTTTCTATATCGATGAAATTTATGTCAAAGTAGAAAAAGTTTAAACGATATCCAAGTTTAACCTTGACTTTTAAATGTTTTATGCTAAATTTCTGCTAAACTAAAATTTAGCCTACTTAGTGGGCTGCACCTCCTCCTCCACCTTCCTCCTGACCCTCGGCATCCTGTAGACCGGCTGCACCTCCTCCCTTGGCACCATGAAGGGCGGCTCCCTGCCCTCTATGTCCAGGGCGACCCCCACCACATTGCCCGTCTTGGCGTCCACCATGACCACGTGCTTGTTCGGGGAGCCCGAGAACTCCATGTCGAAGACCTTGCCAGAGCTGGAGAACCTCTTCTGGTCAGTTGTCCTTACGGCCCACCTGAGCTTCACACCCTGCTCGGTGCCCACCTTAAATTTATTTAGCAGGGGAACCGCTGTCCTGTACGCCTCCTCGATGCTCATCGTTTTGCTCTCCTTTTTGTGCCAGACGGTGAAAAGCACCGCGAGTATGCCCGACAGAATCAGGAAATACTTCAGCTCTATGTCCAGCCACTTCTGCGCCCAGGCAAGGGCGAGGCTCGCCAATATTAAAAACCCGAATATAACAATCCAGTTATCCTTCAATATCTTTTCTATATCCATATCTACTCAACCTCCATATGATAACTTGCTGGAGCCGTTGAGAAGCCAACCTTTGCGTTGTCCATATCGTCCCACACTATCACATGCCTGAAGTCCTCGGGTATTATGCCCTGCGCCTTCGCGATCTTCACGAGGGTGTTGAGCTCGTCTATTTTTTTCATAACTATGCTTGGCTTCTTGCGTCTTATCTTTGCTATGATTTCTAAATCTGTACCCGAAATCATACCGAAGAAGATGAATGACCTTGCTTGATTCAGCGCCTCTGATGGTATTTGACTCAAGTTCTGTATCATTCCCACACAATATATTCTCCTTTTTCTTGCACTAACCGGAATAACTTGTTTTAGTATCAAAGTCTTACAACTTGGGTTTTCTCTGTTTGGCAAACAAAATGCGCCAGCGTCTTCAAAAGCCATTATTATTCTCTTCCCTATTCTTTTATAATTTTCATATATCTTCCTTACAAGCACGGAGATGTATGTTGAGTGGTAGGACTTCTTGCCTATGTCCTCGTCGAGGCACACAACAGGGAAATATCCGTCCCTCAGCGCGCCTATTATGTCAAAAGGATAATCGCTGCCTATGACCCTCTGGGACTTGAGCAGTATCAGCCTCCTCACGAGGGTCGCCTGCGTCCTCTCAGCAAAGGGCTGCAGCTTCGCCCCCCTCGGCAGCAGCCTCTGCAGGATCTGGGTGGCGTTCACGTGCGAGACGCGCCATATCAGATTGTCTATGCTCTTCGGCACGCTCTCCTCCCTCCACACCGTCAGCAGTATCTGGGCCTGCGGGTCGTCCTGCGTCAGGCCCAGCGCGGTCAGCATGTCCTCGACCTTCATGTCCTTTATGTCAATCTGGAAGACCCACCCTTTTGGTATATTTTTTTTCCTCAAATATGCCGGGAATAGGGGTTTCACAGGCATTCCCCTCGGTCTTCTCCATGGTGGAAGAATATCCAAAAATTTTTCCTGTATTGGTTTGTCACAGTGGATGTATTCATTCTTCACATCAAAAACGATACAAGCATAACCGTTATTAATAGCTGTATCTAATATACCATGAAAACAAAAACTTTTACCCGACCCGGTTCTAGAAACAAAGAGCCAAATCCCGCCCGCCGTCGAGAAGTCCAGATAAATCGGGCTGGTCCTCGAGTACCCGACTATCAGCTTCCTCTCCTCCACCACCTCGCCAAAACTGTCATGTTTCACCTTCCTCTGGAAAAGCGGGGAAAAAAGGAACGGGATGAAGTCCTCCTCCTTTCTGTATATCCTCCTCTCTATCCTTTCGCTCGGTATGAGAATGTGCGCTGTCGGCGTGTACCCGAAGGCCAGGGCAGCCCTCGCGGAGACCCCCCTATTGTTGAGAACTTTCCTCAGCAACCCCAACACCCCTCTCCTTGGCCTTCATGTACTCTGGGTCGCCGACCTTCCTCCCCCAGTACGTCCTGTAGGCGGCGACCTGCTTGGTGTCCTTCCCTATTATCACCGCTATCTCGCCGTCGCTCTTGCCCTGCTTGTGCAGATCGTAGGCGGTCCTGCACCTGTCCCTGCCGAAGCTCCTCACGCCCTGCACCTGCATGCTCTCCTCGGGCGAGAATATGTACTTCTCGTATTTCTCCGTCCCCGCCCTCAGCAGCTCTATCAGGAGCATCACCTTGGGTATGAAGTAGCTCATTATCTCGATTATGTCGGCCTCGAGGTTTATGTGGTCGACCTCTGTTAGGTCGTATATCTTCTCTGTTTTTTCATTCTCCTTCTTCTTTTTCTCCCACACTGCCTTGAAGAACTTGTTGAAGTACGGGTGTATGCTGAGCTTGGTGAAGAGCCTGTTCAGGTAGTCGTTTATGTCGCCGAACAGGTGGAAGTAGTCCTTTCTCAGGCTCGGCCCCAGGAGCTTTATGTTCTCGCTCGTTACCTCCATTTCCAGGAAGCTGTTCAGCTCCTCCTGCAGGTTCGCCGAGAGCAGCAGCTGCTTTATCCTCTCCTTCTCGGGCAGCTCTACCCTTTCCTCGAAGATCGACTCGGACTCTTCCTCGTTACCCACTCTCCTCACCCTCCTCCTCGCTCGTTGTCGGCATGAAAGCCTCGGGTGGCAGTCCCGGCGAATAAGAGACAGTCGGCCTCGTCCTTGCGGGCTCCGTCGACTTCAGTATCTTCTGCAGCTCCGCAGCCACGGTGTCGGAGAGCTCCTTCCTGCTCATCTGCGACTCGCTTATCCTGTAGTTGAGAGTCGAAATCATGCCCTTGAGCTGCTTTATGACGTTGTCCTTCTCTATGAGCCTGTGCGTCATCTTCGAGTAGTCGTCCGTCTCCAGTAGGACCGGGTTGCCCTCGGAGTCATAGCTATGCGAGCACATGACAAAGTTGCCGGACTTCAGCTGGAAATAATTGTCAAGCCCTATTATCGCGTCCGCGGGCATCGTCCTCTCTATCACTCCCTGGCTGACGGAGAACTCCCTCATAAGAACCACTCCGGCAACGCCGCCCAAAAGGACCATCGCCATAACACCCGTGAGGCCGTATACGAGCCAGCCGAGAAAACCGCTCAGCGCTATGATGGCGGGGATTATCAAGAGCTCTGCCCCCACGTTCTTCTTGAGGTAGAGAGTGACGTTGTTCGTCTGGGGATCAATATCCAAATCCAGTATCGTGAAAATCTGGCCGTCGGCAAACCTTATCGATCGCGTTTTCTTGGCCCTGCGTAGAACTCGAGGCATATTTATACTATCGTGTTTGTTTAAATATAAATCTTATCCTATCCTGTTTGAGTAGTTTTCTTTGGATTGTGGGCTTTATTAGATTTATAAATTCTTTGATTTTTTTGTGTCCATATATGTAGGCACATAGAACATTATATTCTTTGTTACTAATCCTAACATTTTCTGATGGTTGTAATCCTAAAACTTTACATACATTAATAAAAAGTTGAATATTTTTAGGATTTTTATTAATGACTTTAAATTACCTTGTAAATCCACCATTCGGAATATAAAATGTATGACATCAGCACAACCACAAGAACGACTGTGAGGAGCTGGAAGAACAGCAGCATCCCCTTCGTCTCGGCGAAGGACTTCTCGTCGATCTTGATCTGCTCCAAATCCTTGAGCATCGTTATGGGCAGGGGAACATATACTTGGTTTGGGGTTGTTAAATTCACGTCGAAGTCGCATTCCAATTTATATTTTGATTCCGCCAAGGTATGTGCCTCGAACGGGTGGAATTTGCAAGAGAGTAGACCTGGAATGTTCACCTCGAAGGGTGGCATGAAAGTCAGGTTCAAAATATAGCCTTGGATCCTCACAATTTTCGATGTGTTTGTCACGTTGACAACCAGTGTGGTGTTGTCAGCCGTCAGTGTTATGTTTTCCTGGGCGTTGGCAGAGGAAACAATTAGGATAAAAAAAAAATTGACGATGCTGCAATCAATTTTTTCATATCGCATCAACAAACTCTATTATTGTATAATTGCTCGCTATCGGCTCTAGCATGCAATCGAATGCGCCTTGCTTTGTTCCAATCACGGTGAGCGTGATGTTTCCTGAATCTATCTTCGAATCTATGGGTGTAGTGCCATTCAAATCCAAAGGCTTTGATGCTGGAAAATCGTTTGACTTGAATTCTAACTTCGCAGAGATGCTGTCCTTTCCAAGGCACACGACAGACACATTCAAGTTGTACGGCTCTATTGTCTCGTTCACCACGGCCAGAGTTTTTGTCTGCGTTTCACCTATCTTCATCTTGTCGAAGTCGAGTGTATTTACCATATTAACATACGCGACAACGGCACCGCTGAACACAACCGCGCCCACTATGCTCGTGAGTAGCAAAAACCAAACCGGAACGTTAAGTAGCAGCTTCTTCATTTTCTCCCTTCCTCGCTTCTTCCCTGTTCTCCGCCTCGGGCTCTACCTTCGTGGGTTTTGCCCTCTTCTCGCAGTATGTTTTTGTGTAAAAATATGAAATTGCTGCCCCAACAGCGAATCCTGCAAAAAACCCGATGAGCAGTAAAAATATTTCCTCCGTTTATTTCACCTTCTTCCTCTCGTCCTTTTTCAGCTTCATCCTCAGCCAGTCGTAGACTATCATAGCGGCAAAACCAACGATAACTCCAACAACAAAACTTGCGTCGTCAATCAACATTTCTTCTCCTCCAGGGCATTTTCCAAGACTTTTATCAAAAATTCTTTGATGGTGATTTTGTTCTCGAAGCAGTATTTGTCGAGTTTCTCCTTCAGTCCGTCGGGGATGCTTGTGACAAAGAGACTTGCCATATATCTTTATATGTGAATATGGGTATATAAAGCTATCTTGCATCCCCTGAGTTTCCGACTCGAATCATTTATTTTTCTCATCCTCCAGTAGGTTTTTGGTTTTCTCTTGAAAAGCCTCTTGATTCTTTTCAACATTAGTATGATATGTCTTTCAAATTTAAATTGGGATCACAGGAGTAACCAAGAATACGAGTAGTATTGTCGCAACGTAGAACTTGGTGCCGTAGAGCCTGTACTTGTCTCTGAGCCTCATCTGCTTCTTGTGCAGGTAGTAGAGCAGAACTGCTGTCGGGACGAGCACGATCAATATCTTCGGGACCCCGAACACGGGCATGAATATCGCCATGACATAGCTCGCCGTGAGCATGTTCAGGCGCGAGGTGGCGATTTCCCCGCTGATGTCCCTTATCAGGTCGTTCTGCGCTATTGAGTTGTACACGTCCACGAGCCAAGAGGGCACCTCCACCACCCTCACGTTGACGAAGGCCTCGCCCATCTTCCACCCGAGCCTGTCCACCGTAATGCTTATGGCGAAGTCCTTCTTGGGCAGCTCCGCGGGCAGGCTCATGTTCACCAGGACGGTCCTGGTCTCGTTCACCCTGAGCCGCAGCCTCTCCGGCATTCTGACGTACTCGGTCTTGTCCGCCCTGAGCGAGAGGTCGAGCCCCGTCTCGCCGGTGTTGGTTATGTCGAACCTCAGCGTCGTGTTGTACTCCTGGTAGAGCGGCTTGTAGACGGTTATGTTGTACGGCTCGATCGAGATGTTCTCCCTGAACGCTACCGGGTACATACCGCCGGCCACGTACTCGGTGACCCTCTCGGAGACCGGGCAGCTTATGCCCACCTGGCACGTCCACTGGCCGAGCACTGACAGAAATGATTGCATCGACAGCAGCGGGTTTCTGACAAAGGAAGCTAGTCTTGTCGATGCTGAAGAAAGCGAGAGAGACATGCTTGATATTCTGTCATATATTTTTGTAACTATGGTTGAAGATGACGTTGAAACATATTGGGAAATTGTTCTTGCAAAAGAGGATAATTTGGAAGCTATGGCTGATAAAGAAAAATACTGTGATGTTAATCTTGCAAATCCTACTATTCTTATAGCTAAAGCGTTAATAGAAAATTGTTGCTCTGTTAATTTGAATATATTTGCTATTCTTGCAGTTATAATATTTAAATTAAATGATTGAATTATGTTTCTTGCGAATGATGATAGTTTTTGAGTTATAGTTGTTAGTTGAAAGCTTGTTATTATTTCTCTAGTTGCCGTACGTATTCTTGCTGCTGTTGCTGATAAAGAAAAGGAGGTAGTTAATTCTCTGTAAAAGTTTGATAGCTTGGTTGTGATTGTTTGCAATAAAATATTCAATTGAATATTTCTGGCAAAGAAAGATAGCTTAGTTGCAATGATGTTCAAGCTAAGGCTTTGTTGGATTGTTTTTGGGATTGTCAAGAACTTGCTTACAACAGCATTCAAATTGAAACTTTGTTGAACCAATTTTGGCAATGTTAGGAATTTTGTTGTTATTGATTGCAAGGAAAATGATTGAGAGGTTTGCTTGAGGAGTGTTATGGCTTTGGAAGCGACTGACTGCAATGATAAAGATTGCGTTGTTGCTCTTGTTAACGACAAAAGTTTTGACGGTGTGCCACTCACTGAGAAGGATGAAACTGGTTTTCTTACTGCGTTCAATGTTTTTACTGAAATGCCTGAAAGAGACAGGGATTGCGAGATATTTTTGGCATAGGTTTGAGCCGATGTTTCTTCTGCTCCTATTGAATAGGTTGGTTCTGGGTCTGGGTACACCGTTTTCGTGACGAATATGTCGTCAACATAGTCGACCAGAGACCCGCCATCCGACACGAAAGCGACAGCGTCGTATCTTGACGGTGCGGAGTTGGCGTACGAGGCCATGGCGGCCCTTACCCAGTCGGTCCAGTTGTACATGGACCCGCCTGCCCAGAGCAGCCCGTTGTTGGTGTTGTTGTGGAACCACCTGAACTTCTGCCAAGTGCCGTTGCTAACAGGCTTCACGTTCTGGTAAACGTTAGAGAAATACTGCGAAAAATTGTAAGGAGAGTTGGCACGGATGAACAGCCTGAAGCATGGGTCAGAGCTTGCCTGCGCCGTACATCCGAACCCGAAACCGCCACCCTGGTTTGCTCGGTTGAGCTCGTACATCTTGAAGTATATGAAGTTCTTTGACGAGTTTGTGTATGTCTTCGAGGCGAAAACGTTACCACCAGCGTTTGCGTTGGCACAAGATTTCCCGTTTATGGTCACGGCTGTTGAGGGAGCGAAAGTGCTGGTACCATAAGTAGTCCAGTCTGAAAGGTCTTCGCAGTCCTCGAACAGTTTAAACGTATTAACACCATTGCTTGAA
>Ga0315280_10003880_pt1 | contig 22571 bp, 25 predicted proteins | sample YL17G06_40_MG_FD_203697 | JGI IMG/M metagenome (GOLD analysis project Ga0315280, IMG submission 203697) | Sediment microbial communities from Yellowstone Lake, YNP, Wyoming, USA - YL17G06_40 | ecosystem: Environmental > Aquatic > Freshwater > Lake > Sediment | place: USA: Wyoming | collected... | reverse complement strand
CATAACAGCAGGCTGATCGTGGGTGGAATCGCAGTCCCCATCTTAAGCGGGCTTCTTTATCTCAGCCTTGATGCTACTGGATTCAGCATTTATCTCAACGATGCGCTTCCAACACTTGGCTTGACCTGGTTTATAGCCGTGTGCTTATGGTTCTGGCTGGAAAGCAATCGTTTTCTGCCTCGCGCCATCACACCGGCGAACTGGAGTCAGCCGCTTGCTGAATCCCCTCCCGACCACACAATTGACCTGAATACTTACAAACCGCTTACCCGGGAACAGGAAATCGCTATAGGGTGCTTTGACAACGGATTTATCTCCATGCTTGTCGGCTCTGCCTGTCTAGGTTTGGGCGTAATGGGAAGCGCTATGTGTGCGGTTTATGCCATAGCGATAGTGGTCGGATTCCTTGTTCTAAACAGCGGTGGCAGGCGCAGTTGGGGAGCTTGGTTGCAGGGAGCCACCTTGCGAACTAGTCATAGGAAGCCGGCGACCGATGGATTTGCTGCGCTTTCTATCCTGCGTATGTTTGTTCCATCATTCCGTGCAGGAGAGATGGATTGGGCGGCGGTGGAGACGCCCCGCCTGAGTGCCACAGCCACACTCGGGCTGGGAATAGTGTTTGCATCGGTGGGAGCGACCATGCTATTTTTACGCATTGCGGAGGTATTGTAAATGGCTTTGGTAATGGGGCTGGTGTCTTGGAAGGCAATAAATCCCGAGGCGGTGACCGCGTTAATCACCCTGCGCGATACCATGGGGGTGCCGGTAACCGATATATCGGTGGGCACGCTTTACACGGCGGGAATAGCGGATTCGGTTGCTGATGAGGTGGGATACTTCAGGCGGATGCTGGAGGGGACGGGAATCCTGTTCAATCCAAACCGTGATCGTCACACGATTATCAGAGTCTTTGTCGAGTTGAACCGCCATCCGACAAACACCGACTCGCTGGTGCGCTGGGTGATGGTGTGGGAAGGCGATGGCGAACAAAAGGAACTCCTGGGGAAGCTGCAGGCACGCTATGGATTTGCGGAGCTTGATAGGATCAGCGTGGCTAAGCTATGGCGATTGGAAGTCAAAGCTGCCAGCGAACAGGAAGCCGATGAGTTGTGCCGGGCAATGGTAGAGACAAAAAGCCGCGCCCAGGGATTATTGGTCAACCCGCACAGCCAGAACTGGAAAATGGTCTGATTACTGCTGTTGTCGGTTCTTGCGCTGATGCCTGCGCTTATACATACTTAAATACATGCGTACAGGCAGGCTGCCGGTAAACTCCACCGCCCCCTGCTCGCAGAGTTCATGGCAACACAGGCAGTTGATGCATACCTTGCGGTCAATCACCAATTTCCCCTTGTAATCTGCAATTGCACCCATGGGGCAGGCGACTACGCATTTACGGCAATTGCTGCATAACCTGGGAGATATTGTCGGACGCAATGTTAGCACCCCACTGGTAAGGCGCAGGATGAATTCCGGAACGACGCTCTGCAAAAATGCCGTGGGCAGCATCAGTCCGCTAACCTTGAGCGGAGGATCACCCATCAGCTCTATCTTCCCCAAGTCCATCGTGCCCAGCCCCAGCTCTGCCGCAATGCGTATATTGGGCACCTGCTTCGGTTCGTAGCCGAAGATGGAGGCGGCGACCGCATCCAAAGCTACTCCATCCTCTGATGCCATTATCACACCAAGGTTGAACAGTGGTCCCGTAGCCGGTCCGTTGCCGTGCATGGCATAGACGCCATCTGCTATATTAAGTCCCGGTTTGGCAATGCGATAGACCTCCGCCAGCAACCGCGAGAACGATTCAATCCCGGGGAAGGTGCGGTGCAGGTTGGCTTTGGCAAGCCCCGGAATACAGCCGTAGCAATTCTTGATCGCCCCGGTGAAAAGATAGCTGCTATGTGTTTTGAGCTTGGGCAGGTTCACAAGGACATCGGCATCCAGCACCGGCGCGGCGAAGGGCACCTCGGTGATGGGGGGGAGGTTCAGCGGCACTTTGCGCGTCCCCGCCATCTCAAACGATAGCGCTTCAATACCCTCCTCCGCGCACAGTTCCGCCATGCCGGTGCGCTTCCATACCCGCTCTATGCCCTGCACCTGCCCCGCCGGCGAATCCCCCAGCGCTATGTGCACTCCCAGTGGCTTGATTGCAGCCAACAACCCGCGGATGACCTCGGTGCGGGTAGTAACCCCCTGGTCGGGGGTGCGGGCAGAGAGCAGGTTGGGCTTACAGAGAACCTTTTGCCCGGTGTGGAAGAATATGCCCGCCCCACCCAGCAACTCCAGCGCATGAGCCACCGCATCGTTCACCCGGCTTTGATCATAGTCGGTGCAATTGACTATGGCTACCCGGCTCACCGTTGATCCTCCGGCGGCTTGGTCTTGAATCGTCTATGCATCCAGTAATACTGCTCGGGATACATAAGGGCGAAATGACCCAGCCGGCGGTTGAACTCGGTCATCATTCGCAGTTCCTCGGCTTCACGGGGGGCGTTGGGATCACCGTAGATGGGTTCCGTCACATAAACCATATGTTCAAGCGGGCTTAGGCGCACGGTAAAACAGGGGACGATGGGCGCACCTGATTTGATGGCAAAGAGCGCGGGACCCCGAGTAGTGCTGGCGGGGCGTCCCAGGAAGGGGACGAAGATCCCGTCCCTGCCCGCATCCTGATCCGCCAGCAGGCACACGATCTGGTTCTGGTGCAGCGCCTTCAGCATCCCGCGCGCCGCCTCCTCCAGTTCAATCAAGCCCAGCCCGGCGGCAGCACGCGCCCGATTCATGAGGGCATTCACCCCCAGGTTCTTCTGCTTACCCACTACGAAGGATGTAGGATTGCCGCGAAAAGCAAACCCAGCGCCGCAAAATTCCCACGAGCCGAAGTGCCCGGTCACTACTATCGAACCTTTGCCCTGCGCCAAAGCGTCTTCCAGATGATGATATCCATCGTAGCGCATGAGGTGCATGGCAAGCTGGGGCGTGGTTTTGGGCAGCAGGATGAATTCCACCAGGGTGCGTCCCAGGTTGACGAAGCTCAGGCGGGCGATGTGCTCACATTCATGCGATGGAAGGTGGGGAATGGCGCGGGAAAGGTTGTTTCGCGCGATCAGTCGCCTGTGTTTCCATACATCGTGCATCATGCCGCCTAGGGTGCCACCCAGGCGCACGGCATCGGCGCGACGCATGCCCAGCACGATGTCGCGCAGGCGTTCCACCAAGCCCAGTTCCACCCTGTGCTTAAGTGAGAGCGAGCGGCGGTCGAAGTCCAAACGAGCCATGATGTTAACTATAACGCAGAAGCAAGCCTTTTGCATCCCTCTTCATAGGCTTGGGTAAGAAGGTTCAGGAGCACGGCTTCATCGGAGGGGGGCTCAAAGCGGGGTGATATTTGCAGGATTAAGGCGGGAACTGGGAAGTCCGGTTTGAGCGCCAGCCATTTAATGGCATCCTTGGCGGTGGTTACGATAGCGGCGCAGCGATGCAATTCAGCCAGCCGGTCAATCTCCGCCATGTCGCACGACTTGTAGCGGTGGTGGTCGCCGAAGCGGCGGGGGATCGGTTCCATCCCTAGCTCGAGCAGGGATTGCTCAAACTTGTGGGGATGGGCGATGCCGCTAACAGCAAGCACCTTTTTCCCCTCATAATCAGCAAATGGAATATTTGCACCGGAGTTGACATCCACCAACGCGGTTGGCTCCGTCTTTACAGTAAAGCGCGGTTTTTGCGGGGCAAAGCGATCCAGCGCCGCCTGCCATGCATCCAGATAGGTAGAATCGCCCCGGTTCAGGATAAAACATCCTGCCCGCCGCAGCGATCGCAGCGGTTCGCGCAGCCGACCCGCGGGCAGCATCGTCCACGGTGGGGAACCACAATCTATACATAACAAATCAATATCCCTTGCCAGCGCCAGATGGCTGAATCCATCGTCCATGATCGCCAGTTGCGGAGGGGAGGGGAGAAGGCTTAGCGCATGAACCGCATCAGCGCGTCGTGCCGCCACCGCTGCCGGCAGCCAGGGGCGTTCCTGCACCAGCATCGCCACCTCATCGCCCAGCACCAGCGGGTCGGGAGTGCCGGAATCCCCCGCCTGCCACACGATCAAGCCTTTGGTGGTGCGTCCCACGCCCCGTGCCACCAAGCCCAGAATCAGTCCCCTTGCGTGCAGACTATCCAGCGCCCATGCCACCAGTGGTGTCTTACCGGTTCCTCCGGTCTGAATATTGCCTATGCATATCACTGGCAGGCGCGGCACAGTGACTGAAAGGCGCCCCCGGCGGAAGCGCCTCAGTCGCATGTTCACCGCGATGTAGTAAAGCAGATTAAGCGGATAGAGAAGCGGTCGTTCCAGCCTGATCTCACCTACTCTATGGGTATGTTGATGGCACGCTTGTCCAAGTCAAGCTTTGGCAGCACCAAAACAAGGAAGCCATTTTCCATTTGGGCGATGGCTTTCTTCGGATTGACTTCACAGGGCAGCTCCAGCCGGCGGTGGAATCTGCCGAAGTCTATCTCTATCTGATGGAACACCGTCCGATGTTCATCGTAGGTATCCATCCGTTCCCCCGAGATTATCAAAATTTGCCGTAGGATCTCAATTTTCAGGTTCTTGGGATTTACACCCGCTAACTCAGCCCGCACTATAACTTCAGCATTGGCTTCAAATATATCTATGGCGGGCTTCCATTCCTTTTCTTTGATGATGATGAATGGTGGAAACACGCCAATCCCGCGGGTTATTTTCTCCACATCAAACTGCCAGCCTTCCTGTCCGCCTTTTTTTACTTTCATGTTTACCACCTATTTTTGAATAACAATTATTATTTTACGATAGAATCCCAATGAAGGAATATTGAATGAGAAAAGTGAAAAAAGATGGTGCAAGGGGGATAGAAAGCTTACGGGAAGCGGCGCTCTATTTGCTGGGATACCGTGCCCGCAGTTGCCACGAGTTGCGGGAGCGGTTATCGGGCAAGGGATTTGCTGAATCGGATGTTGATGAGTTGATAGAGCGCTTCACCGAGGTGGGGCTGCTGGATGATGCTCGCTTCGCCCGCGATTTCATCCGCTACCATGTCCGCACACACCCACTGGGCAGGTTCGGACTTCTGCGGGAATTACGGATTAAGGGCATAGCCGATGAACTCGCCAAAAAGGTGATGGATGATGAGCTTTCGCCGGATGCCGAGGTGGAACTGGCAACAGATATTGTGAAAAGGATACTAAACCACAAGCTGGATTTTAAATCCAAATATAAAAAGGCAGTGGGATATTTAAGCCGCCGCGGATTTAGCACTCATGCTATAAATATGGTGCAAGCGATTATCCTAAAGAACCGTGAGTTTGAGGAGTTCCCCGAGGAGATTACCGAGACCAGGGAGGATTGATGGAGCTTTATTCGCTACATAATAGCTATTTGTTGTTTCCCATCGTGGGGATGATCAGGATGTGCCGAAGTATGTGGCTGCAAATCCTGCTGCTGGGGGCGGGAATAAGCCTGGCATGCACCCAAAGTAGTGATGGAAAGCATCCGCCGTCGCTCCCGAATCATCCCACCGGCGAGGACACAAAAACCTGCTATGCCCGGGTGCCCGAGCCGCGTTTCTTCACCCGCGCCGATTGGCAGCAATCACCGGAGCTGGTTGCCTGGGCGATCGCCGAACAGCAGCTTCTGGCGTCCATAAAGCCTGTGAACTCAGATTACAAGTCGCTTTCGGGAAAAATGAAAGCCGCTGATGAAGCATACAAAAAAGCCGCCGTCGTTGTCTCGCAAGGGCTGATGAGCCAGGCACTCTATGATTATGCCGGCGCATGGCTGAGCCACTGGCATCGTTCGCTGGAGGAGCACTATGCCGGCGTGATGTGCTACATGGTGCGCAGCGTTCCGCCGGTGATAGACGACATCAACCGCCGCCTGATTACGGTGGAGGATATGAAACTGGCGGGGAAGGTGGATCAGAAAGCGGTGCAGCAGGTGCAGGCGGCGATTCGTGAGCAACTGGGCAGGGAGCGGTCCCCGCAGGAAGCGCAGGATTTAGGCGACTTGATCATGGGGCTGACCGGATTTATCAACCTGTAGAAAAATGGCTGTCATTCTTGCTTTTTATTAGCTAATTGTAAATTAAGCTGGTCTATCAATTCCCGTTTCTTGCCCAGCAGGAATTCAATGTGCCGGTGCATCTCCTCAGAGATCTGAAACAGTATCTGTCTGGCTTCCTCCCCCACCGAGGCACAGGCGGAGCGATTGAACAGCGCCTCCTCCCGTTCGTGCACGACGATTGAGGTGGTCAGTGCCTCAATCATTTCCCGAAGATCGCTGCATGCAAGCATGGCATCTCCTCTAGCGGTGGTTTAAAAGCCCGCCGTAATAGCCTTCCAGTATGGCGCCGACTATCAAAACAATGTTACCAACCATATAAATCCAGTGCTCGGGATTGGTGGGTACCTCTTTAAATAGCCCCAAAAACAAAATCCGCCATATCACTAAAATCAAGCTAAGCCCGAGCATGATGAACGATGTAATGATCTTCCTTTGAAACAGCGGAACATTGGCTCCTTTATATCCCTTTTTCCAGGTCAACCAGCCCGATAAGGTGGTGGGTATCATCATGGTCGCGCCTGCTATCAACGCCACATTGGTGGCAAGCTCAAAGCATGCCGGCGCAAAAAACAAGTGCAGAACTTGAAACCCAAACGACGCCACGAAAAACGAGATGGGGAAATGGATTAAAATCACATGCCAGTGAATTTTGTATCTGATTACGGCATGCTCTGTTTTTGCCCCTGCAGCAGTGATGTTATTTTCCATATCCACTTTCATTATGAGTTCTTCTATTCACAACACAAGCAAAACCCGCCTGGTTCGCCCCCGAGACACTTTTAACCGGCATCAACCAGATGCAGTAAAAGAGTGTCTAATAGGTAGCGGTTCATGCTATAAGTTTATCAAAGAAGAATTCAACGGGAGTATAAACCGGCAATAAGGGATGTAAAGCAGTTAAAGACTATCGGGGGTGGATGTGAAAAGCTATCTATTGATGAGTCTATTGCTGTTTTTTACCGGTATGATTTACGCCGGGCGTTCCTTGTGGAGTCTGGCTCTGGCGCTGCTGGCGGGACTGGGTCTCGCCTGCAGCAAATTGGATGGCACGCCTAACGCAGGTCAGCCGCCATCCTCCGCCCCCAAGAATCCCCCCGAGCCTGTGGTTACCTGCTATCAGGTGGCGCTGGAGCCGCCGGTGTTTGTCGATGCCAAATGGCAGGGCAATCCCGAACTGGAGCAGTGGGCACAGGCAGAAAGAGCTATCCTCTCCATGATCAAGTCAGAGCGCATAGATTTTAAGGAACTGCAGCCGCTCATCAAGTGGGCGGAGGATGCTTATGCCAAAACGCAATCAATAGTGGGGAAGGGGCTGCTTGACGCCGAGACCTATCAGCTCGCCGGGCAGTTCTTCTCCGACTGGCACCAGACCATTGCCACCACCCATAGCACCATCATGTGCTACGAAGCCCGCCCCGTCACCCCCATGATCGCCGATGTCAATACCCAGCTCACCCATCTCAACGACTTGCGGCGGGCGGGCAAGCTCAACCCAGCCGCGGTGGAGCAGGCAACACTGGCCATCAAAGAACGGGTGGGCAAGGAGAACTCAACGGCGGTAGCGGAGGAGCTGAGCAGGCTGTTGATCCAAATACTGGAGTTTTAGGAAAGTTGGAGCGATGAAATCACTGCACATGATCGGTTTGGCACTGTTAGTTCCGCTGGCGATGGCAGGATACTTTGCCCGCAGCCTGTGGACGAGCATTCTGGCGCTTTTAGCCGGGTTTGGCATGGTGCAGGCGCGCTGCGATAAACCAGGCGGCACCTCCGATCCCATCAAGCCGGAACCCATGGTGCTCTGCTACGAGCAGGTGTCATATAAATACTTCGTGGAGAGCGAATGGGACATCTCGCCCACCATGCAAGCCTGGGCGCAGGCGGAGCGCGATATTCTGGTCTATGCCCGCAGCACTGCCGGCGATTTCAGCGTGATGGAAAAGAAGATCGCCGTCGCCGATCAAGCTTATACCGGCGTCCAGGCTGATGTGGACAAAGGCATCCTGCGTAAGGATACCTATGCCACCGCCGGGCAAATCCTGGGGGAATGGCATCGTGATATAGCATTGGCGAGCACCAATGTGGAGTGCTACCAAAAGATGAGTGTGCCTCCCATGGTGGCGCAGGTCAACCAGCGATTATTGGCGCTGAACCAGATGGTAAAAGAGGGCAAGCTGTCGGCTGCGGCATCAACGGAAGCGCAGGCGGGCATCAAGCAGAGTCTGGGGCAATCACTTTCCCCTGAAGCTGCCGATGAGCTTTCCCGCCTGTTGATAGAGTTACTCGGCTTCAAGTAAACCGGAGGTCGTGTATGGTTTTGCTGCATGGAGTTACAGAGATTGCGTTAATGCCCATACTCGCGGTCGGATATCTGGGGCGAAGCATCTGGACTGGAGTTCTGGCACTGCTTGCAGGTATGGGCATGAGCAGCGCCTGCAACGCCGACGGCACCAAGCCCAAGGCGGAGGCGGATGATCCCAACGCAATGGTGGAGTGCTACAAGCAGGTGGCGGTCACCGAAACGATCATGAAGGATTCCCGCTGGGCGCACTCCGACCTCATAGCCGATTGGGCGATTGCCGAGCGTGCCATACTCACCTATGCCAATGGGGGAGTGGCGGACTTTGATGAAATGGAGACGAAGATCGCCACAGCACAGCAGGCAGCGGTCAGAGCCAAGCCGGTCGTTACTTCGGGCATGCTCAGCCAGCCGGTTTACGATCTTGCTATCGGCATTCTTAACGAATGGCATGCCAACATGGCGATGAGCTATTCTGGTGTGAAGTGCTATAAAAAGGCTGTCACACCGCCGATGGTGGAGGATTCCTCCAATCGGCTGAGCTCCCTGGTCAGATTGCAGGCTCAGGGTAAGCTGACCGCAGAGGCTTTGGCGCAGGTAAAAGAGGGTATGAAAACCTCACTGACTGCGTCATTATCCAGCAAAGAATCGGCGGAACTGGCGGATTTCCTGCTTGATTTATTAGGATTTGCACAATAACGAAGGTGTGGTAACTATGAAATCATCTGTCTGGCAGATTATGGTTCTTATTCCCTTAATCGGAGTGGTATTTGCCGCCCGCACGGTGTGGATGGGTATCTTGGCAGTGCTCGCCGGTTTGGGCGTCGTATCCGCCCGCAGCGAAGGTGACACCGGCGATCGCGATACCTCCGGGATGGTCAAGTGCTATGTCAAGGTGCCCGTTAAACAAAGCCTGATGCAGGACCCCCGCTGGGCTGATTCCGACTTGCTGAACAAATGGGCGGAAGCCGAGCGTAATGTGGTCAAGTGCCTGATGGTGGGGCAGACCGGCTATGACATGCTGGAGGATATGGTGGAACACGCCAGCCGTGCCGGGGAAGCCGCGCAAACAGTGGTGGCACAGGGCTTGCTCAGCGGCGAAGCCTATGGCATGGCGCGGGAGATCCTGGATGAATGGCACGCAGATATGGTCACCAGCTATGGCGGGGTGAAATGCTACGACCGTTCGCCTACACCTCCCGTAGTGGGCAATGTCGCCAACCGCCTGTCCACGCTGGCATCGCTCAGGAAGCAGGGCACGCTCAGTTCCCAAGCCGTTGCCGAAGTAGAGGCGGGCATGGAACAGGACCTCAAAAGTGTCCAGTCCGCTGCCGTGGCTGATGAACTGTCTAGCTTCCTGATAGACCTTTTAGGTTACAACCAGTAGGGGTTAGATGATGAAAAACCTTCAATTAGTTGGAATAGTACTGTTGCTTCCCTTCGTGATGCTTGCTTACTACGCCCGCAGCCTGTGGACGACCTTCCTGGCGCTGCTGGCAGGCTTCGGGTTATCCACCTGCCGCGCTGCCGATGGCAATCCGGCGACCACAGGCAGCCAATCCTCCCCCAAGGACGCCCCACCTGAGGTGCTTTGCTATCGTCAGCCGGCAGTCAAGCCCGTGTTCTCCAACGAGAAATGGCAATCCTCCCCCGAGATGAAGGATTGGGCACAGGCGGAGAGATCGGTGCGTTGGTATGTGGGGGGTGGGGAGAGGAAGGACTACGATCCGCTGGGCAAGCGCATAGACATTGCCCAAGCCGCTTATGCCAAAGCCAAATCAGCGGTGGAGCAGGGAATATTGAGTCAAGCTGCCTATGATATGGCGGGGAAGGTGTTAAGCGAGTGGCATCGCGATCTGGCGCTAAACTATACCAGCATAAAGTGCTATGAAGCGGTGATGGTTAACCCCGAGGTGGAGGACATCAACGGGCGGTTGATGGCGCTGGAGCGGCTGGTGCTGGCGGGCAACCTCAGCGCCGATGCCAAATCGCAAGCTGAGGCAGGCATTCGGCAGAGCCTGGGCGGTTCGCTCAAACCCTCCGAGGCGAATGAACTGGCGAGCCTGCTGATGCAGTTGCTGGATTTCTGACGTGATTTTTACATATCACATAGGCAAAAAATGAACCACAAAGGCACAAAGGACACAAAGAAAAATAAAAAACGGAGAATAAACCACAGAGACACAGAGAACACAGAGAAAAGCGAGTTGGGAATGTATGGCACGACCTTCAGGTTGTGCCGCCAGCGCTGGATTCTCTAATACCTTCTGTGTTGCGTCAGACTGGGATAGTTCTATTGCATTGTTCTATCAAATCTTCTTTGCATCAGCAGCGCAATAATATATCCAATCAATACACTTGCCATGCTGGCTCCCACATCCAGCCAGTCAAATCTATAGTGGATGACAGCCAGTATGCCGGGGCGGGGGACGAGCTGCACGAATTCCAGCCCCAACGCTATGCCTGCCGTGATGAGGGTGAGTTGGAATAAACTCAGCCGCGATAGTCTACCCGTGCTTGATAGGAGCAGAAATAGCAACCCGGCGGGACCAAGCACACTCGGCGCTATGCCGATGATGATATCGGAGACGCCACCACCCGCCCAGCGAATTACCTTTATGGGGATGATTGCCAGTAGGCATACGGTGCCCATCCAGCCGAAGAGATGTCTTAAGTTTTTCATGCTGGTAAATGGTATAATAAAAGCATGAAGAACAAAATACGATTGTGTCTTGCGGTTTTGTTTGTGGTTACTATTTGCTCTGGGTGCGAGAAAGAAGATGAATCGTTTCTAATCTATTCATTAAATGGTGAAAAATTATGTACAGATGATTTAAACGGGGCATATCACAGTGAAGTCAATGTTCAAGGTTTCACAACACATTTTTATTGGGGTTTTTCTCACGGTGGTGGATATTTCTGGACGTTGGGTGTGAATGGTTGGGAAGGACAAATCTTTATAGTAAAGATTGATAGAATAAGTCCTGATGGAACTTTGACGGAATTTCCCGCGCCACCAGAACTTACTTATCTAGGAGGATCTTGGGAAGTTGGATTTGATTATGCTGATGATTATCTTTGGATTGCACTTGATAACTATAATCCTATTAAAATTTATAGGGTGGATCCAATAACACTAGAAACTGAATTAAAATACCTGATTAATATAGATGATTATGCTAATATGTATTGCATGGCTATTGATGAAAATGAAGATATAATATATTTAGCCATTGGTGAGGCTGTTTTAAACTATTTTTCTAAATATGACTTATATAGCGGAGAATATTTAGGTAGAATAGATTGCAGCTATCCCATGATATTAGAGATGGCAACTAGCTCTGATTATATTTGGATAGTTGCACCATCATTGCATAGAATAGATAAAAGAACAGGAGAAATCATATTTATTGATGCAATTGCAGGTGCCGACGGCATAGCTTTTTAATAATCTAGTGTCTTAAGTAGATAAACTACATGAAATTCTATTCCGTCTCTATCAGGGCTTCCTTCTCTATATCGCCGTTGAACAGCCCCACCTCCAGGCTGGCTTTGGTCAGCTCTTCAGGTATCTCACAGGGGTAATCGCCGCTAAAGCACGCGGTGCAGTATCCCAGCCCCTGCCCGTTACCCACCGCCCACTTCATGCCGTCCTCGCTCAGGTAGCCCAGCGTATCCACCCCGATGGATTCCCGCACATAGTCCAAACTGTGCACGGCGGCGGTCAGCTCGTTGCGGGTGGGGGTATCCACACCGAAGTAGCAGGGGAACATCCAGGGCGGGCATCCGATGCGCATGTGCACCTCGCGGGCGCCGGCTTTGCGGATCATGTCCACTATCTTGGCGCTGGTCGTCCCCCGCACGATGCTGTCGTCAACCACAACCACTCGCTTGCCCTCCAGCGTTGCGCGCACCGGGTTATATTTGATGCGGGCGGAGATATCGCGCATGTCCTGGAAGGGCTCTATGAAAGTGCGACCGATGTAGTGGTTCCTTATCAGCCCGTGGTCAAAGGGGATGCCGGACTCCAGAGCGAAGCCAAGCGCGATGCTGTTGGAGCTATCCGGCACCGGGATGACCACATCGGCTTCCACCGGGTGTTCCCGCGCCAGCCGCGCGCCCAGGCGTTTGCGCACCTCGCTGATGTTCTTGCCGTCCAGATTGCTGTCGGGGCGGGAGAAGTAGATGAACTCAAAGATGCACAGCCGCCGTGCTACCTGTTTGAAGGGGAAGTGGGAGACAAGTTCGTTACCCTCTATGACCAGGACTTCACCCGGCTCAATCTCGCGCACGAATTTGGCACTGATGATGTCCAGGGCGCAGGTTTCGCTTGCCAGTATCCACGAGCCGCCCAGCTTGCCCAGCACCAGCGGGCGAAATCCCCGCGGGTCGCGGGCGGCTATCAAACGGGTTTTATCCAGGAAGAGGAAGCTGCCGGCACCGTCCACCTGCCCGAGGGCGTCAATCACTGCATTGTCAAAGTCGGGAAATTGACTGCGGGCGATAAGATGAACCAGAACCTCGGAATCGCTGGAGCTGGAGAAGATGCTGCCGGCAAGCTCCAACTCCCGGCGCAACCGGCAGGCGTTGACCAGATTGCCGTTGTGCGCCACCGCCATGCTCCCGCCGTGGTAATCAGCCTTGATGGGCTGGGCGTTTTGAATGCGGCTGCTCCCGGTAGTGCTGTAGCGCACATGCCCGATTGCATTGCTGCCCACCAGCTTTTGGATGATGGTTGGGCTAAAGACATCCACTACCTTACCCATATTGCGATAGGCGATAAGCTGCCTGCCACCGTTGTTGGAGACTATCCCCGCCGATTCCTGCCCCCGGTGCTGCAGGGCATAAAGCCCCAGATAGGTGAGCGCGGCAGCGTCGGGATTGCCAAAAACGCCAAAGATGCCACATTCTTCACGGGGCTTGGTCATTTTTCTCCATCACTGATGGTTCGGGAAACTCGTATTATAACACTGATTGTGGGAATTAGGTTCATCCATTTTTAGCTTATACTAAACAACCGTTTGCTATTCATGCTAGAATATTATCGGGTGAAACGATATGTTGTTTGATGAGATGAATGAAATCCCCACTGCTGATGTCCCGTTGGCAGTGCGTATGCGCCCCCGCACTCTGGATGAAATTGCCGGTCAGCAGCACATCCTGGGCGAGGGAAAACTGCTGCGACGCTTGATAGAGGCGGACCGGGTCTGGTCGCTTATACTGTGGGGTCCGCCCGGCACCGGCAAGACCACCCTGGCATCGGTCATTGCCCGCACCACCGGGGCGCATTTTCGCGCGCTCAATGCCGTCACCGCCGGCGTCGCCGACCTGCGAGCTGAGGTGGAGCAAGCCCAACAGGTGCGCCAGAGCGAGAATAAAGCCACCGTGCTATTCATAGACGAGATCCACCGCTTCAACAAGCTGCAACAGGATGCGCTGCTGCCTTATCTGGAATCGGGTCTCCTGCGCATGATAGGCGCCACTGTGCATAATCCGCACTTTTCCATCAACAATGCGCTCTTAAGCCGCTGCCAGATTTTCCGGTTGGAATCGCTCAACCACGATGATGTGGCAAAGGTATTGGATAGGGCGCTATCGGATGAAGAGCACGGCTTGGGCAAGCTAAACATCGTGTTGGATGATAAAGCCCGCCAGCATCTGATTCGCGCCAGCGAAGGGGATGCCCGCCGCCTGTTGACTGCGCTGGAAGTGGCAGTGCTAACCTCACCGCCCGATGACGAAGGGACGATCCATGTGGATGAAGCGGCAGCGGTGGAATCCATCAGCCGCCCCGGCTTGCGCTACGATTGGGATGAGGATGAGCACTACGATACGATATCGGCGTTCATCAAGTCCATCCGCGGCTCCGACCCCGATGCCGCCATCTATTGGCTTGCCAAGATGATAGGCGCCGGCGAAGACCCCCGCTTCATCGCACGGCGGCTGGTCATCTCCGCCTCCGAGGACATAGGCAACGCCGAGCCGCACGCCCTTCCGCTGGCGACCGCGGCACTGGTGGCGGTGGGCGAGATAGGCATGCCCGAAGCCGGCATCCCGCTGGCGCAGGCGACCGTATTCCTGGCGTGTGCTCCCAAGTCCAACCGCGCATATATGGCGCTTAACCGGGCACTAAAAGCCCAGCAGGAGGGGGACATCCTACCAGTGCCCATCCAACTGCGCAATGTTCGTCCCCAGGAGTTGGAGGATGCCATGGGCGCGGATGATTCCTATCTATATCCCCATGACTATGCCAATGCCTGGGTGCCGCAGGAGTATCTGACCGAACCGCGGCTATTCTACGAACCCAGCGACTATGGCTATGAGAAGCGGATGAAGGAGCGGCTGGATGAGATAAGGCGGAGGATGGCTGAGTGGCGGGCAAAGCGGAAAATGAACCCTGTGGAACTGTAGGGGCGATCCGATGGATCGCCCCATTTGACCTCACCCCAGCCCTCCGTGAACGGCGAGGGGTAAAATGCTGAATTCATAATGGGTTACGTCAATTGTATCCGTAAGGGCTGACTATAGGTCTGCCCACCTCGCAAAAACCAGATTGCCATACCTTGCTGCGCAAGGTTCGCAATGACAGAAAATTAATGTTGTGGTGGAAAATTAAGCATTAGTAACCATTATATTCCTGTCGTGGTGAACCCAGGCTCGCTGCGACAAGAATGTCGCAGCTACAACATTCGACCGTGTCATCGTGAGGAGGGCGAAGCCCGACGTGACGATCTAGTGTTTGTGTTGCGGGTTGACCTTTAGGTCTACCCACCTTAAATGCTGGGTTGCTTCATGGCAGTGCACCTTACGATGTCAGGAATTTGTGCTAATATTACTTAATTGACAGGTTTGCTTTCCGAGGTGAGGCTGAATGAAGACAATTATATTGCTATTCGTTGTGTTTTTTATGTTGGTGTTTGTAGCCCAAGCCACCAAGGTATGCCCCAACTGTGGGCAGGAATATCCAGACGATTGGAACTATTGTGATAAATGTGTGGTGAATGGCAAAGGGGTGCTTTTGGTGGATAAAGACGGCGACGGAGCCAAAAGCAAAACCGTTGGTCCCGGCATAAAGCTGGTGCGCATCCCCGGCGGGACCTTCCAGATGGGGAGCAATGAAGGGGATGCGGACGAGAAGCCGGTGCATCCTGTAACGGTTAATAGTTTTTACATGGGGGAAACGGAAGTAACCATAGCGCAGTATGTGGCATTCTTGAATGAAGAAAGCCCTAGCGAGAGTGAGCGGAAGCAATGGATAGCAATAAATGGAGAAAACAGTTGGTATTACACGGGGAAGGAATGGAAACAAGGGGTAAATTCAAACTGCCATATAAGTTACAGCGCTGGTAGATATTACGCTGATGCTGGTTGGGAAGAACGACCTGTGGTGAATGTCAGCTGGTATGGTGCCGATGCTTTTTGCTCACATTACAAGCTAAGTCTACCTACAGAGGCAGAATGGGAGTATGCAGCAGGGGGACCTAATCATTACAAGTTTCCGTGGGGTAATGAGTGGGATAAAAACGCCTGTTGTAACAGTGAAAATCAGGGAAGTGGGACACCGCCCACTAAACGAGTAGGTGGCTTCCCACCCAATGGATACGGGCTTTACGACATGGCAGGCAATGTTTGGGAATGGTGTGCTGATTGGTATGGTGAATATAGCTATAGGGATAGCAATAATCCGAAGGGACCCAGCACAGGGACTTGCCGAGTGCTTCGCGGCGGTTCCTGGCTCGATGATGCGCCTTGCTTGCGTTGTGCCTATCGCTACATCATTGATCCAGCCATCCGGATCGACTCCTTTGGCTTCCGCGTCTCGGGGGACTAAGGGGACAGGACCTCAGTATTTCTGAGGGGGGTGCAGGGGGGTGAAGACCCCCTGCTGCCTTTAGCCTTACCCCCAGCCCAATTTTACACCAGGGCGATCGGCTGATCGCCCCATTTGACCTCACCGAACGAACCGAGACATAGGTAACACTTTATTCCAGTCAATCTTTTCTCTATGGCTCACGTCTTTGTAATTAATTTGAGTGCTGGCGGCACAGGCTAAAGCCAGTGCCCTACATTTTTTGACAAAACACGAAGCCATGCCGTCCCCGGCATGGCTGGGCTACATTAGCACGCCAGCCACAACTAGGGCATCGGGCTTACAAGTCCTGTCTTTTCTTCGTGTCATAGCGGTTCAACCAATCACCATTGTCCACGATCTCCGATCGTGCCGGAAGGGTTTCGGCATAGCCTGAAGGCAGTGCCCTACTAGACCCTTCCCTGCATTCTGGGAGAAAGGGCTAGGAGTTGGGGTCTGCCATAGCTACCCGTTTTGCCCCCCACCACAGCCCTGGCAATGCCGCCCAATATAGTAGTGGTGCTGTAGGCTGCCATGCCAGCGGCCAAAGCAACGGCACCGTGCCGGAGCTGGTATCTCTTAGCACATGTGCCATCAGTACAATCAACGCCTGCCAGGCAGCCCGGCGGTTGATCGGCAGCACGATAAGGAACATTAATACCGCAAAGGTGATGCTATGGGTGGGCGGGCGTGAAGCCAGGGAGATCATCTTCACTATGTTCAGGGAGCCGGCGGTTATGGCGTGATCAACATCCAGCGCCACCGACAGAAGGACACCCCAGAATATCCAGAACCACCTGGGTCGCAGATAGTATGCCAACGGCAGGCTTAGTGCCAAGCCCAAAAGTCCGTGGGCAAAGGGGTCAAACCAGCCACCCAGCAACACATTATTCACAAAGCATAAGGCTGCATCCAGCGTGAACACCGGGACCAGCAGAGTGAACGCAGTGACTTTAAGTGAATTTGGGATTTCTTGAGCAGCCATGGGGATGATGCAGATTTTATCTTATATTCCAATTTTCCGTAAGCTGTTTGGTTGAGATCTTGATGACTCTTCATGCTTCAATGTTCGCTTGACAGGTGCTCTATTAAGGAATACAATTAAAATCATGCCAAATAGCAAAAAACCATTTGATAAGGAACTTCTACTTATCAAGTTCTCCCACCTTCTGGATGACAATAATACCGGCTTGCCCACCCTAATGAGCTACATGGATGAAGTGCGCAATCTGCTGGAATCCTACAGCGAAATTGGAGTCATCTCTGTGGATATGGATTCATCCTCCGATTTTGAATGCATTTTCGGGTGGGAGAAGTTTGATGAGATTATCAAACGGTTAAGCGAGCTGTTGGCGGAATTTGTGAAGGATAATCTGGATGAAAAGAGTCTGCTGGTCATTCGCGATACCGATGCGCTGGAATTCCTGATCTTCTTCCCCCCAGTCAACCCCGAAGGCAACGAACGATTCCTCATCTACGATAAGATTGAAGCAGTGGCACGCGACCTCAGCGACTTTCTGGGTAGCAAGAACTGTGACATGGGCACCAGTTCCGGCAGTAACATCAGCTTTCACATCGGATTCAGCCGCATAGTCTATAATCCGGTGCTCAGGACTGAGCGCTCAATCTTCTACGGACTTTCGGAAGCCAAGCGCCGTGTGGGCGAGGAAGCCCGTGCTGAATCATACCGGCGCAAGGAGATACTACGCGGCATTATCAAGCGGCAGGAAATAAACACCCGCTACCAGCCCATCGTGGACATTCAGGAAAGCCATCTGATTGGATACGAAGCGTTAAGCTTTGGTCCCGTCGGCACTGATTTTACCAACCCCGAGATGCTCTTCGTGTGGGCACGGGAGGCGGAACTGGCGCTACCACTGGATCGTGTCTGTCGTCACCGCGCCATCGCCAATTGCTGTGGCTGGCTGGGTGACCATACCCTCTTCATCAACACCACACCCTTCAGCCTGGAAGACCCGGAATTCATCTCCAGCGAAATGCTGAATATGATGAAAACCGAGGGTATATCCATAGAGCAACTGGTCATAGAGATTACCGAAAGAAGCGCCATCCATAATTTTAGCGCCTTCAATACGACTCTGGACAAGTTTCGCGACACCGGTTTCCGTTTTGCGGTGGATGATGCCGGCGCTGGCTATGCCAGCCTCAACACCATCGCCGAGGTCAAGCCGGAATTCCTGAAGTTTGACATGAACATGGTGCACCACATAGATCGCGACCTCATCAAGCAGGAGTTGCTGGCAGTCGTGCTTAGCTTCGCGCAGAAGATCAACGCTACAGTGGTGGCGGAAGGCATAGAAACCGAGGGTGAATACAAGCTTCTAAAATCATTTGGGGTGCATTTGGGTCAGGGTTATTACATCGCACGACCGGTGCCGGCAACCTCCGAGAATCCGCCCAAATTCATCATGCAGGATTTTATAAAAGAATAGAGCATGGGTAAAAAAGGCGATAAAGGCTGGCAGATTCTGGTTGTGGAGGATGACGACGGTTTCAGGGAATTGGTGTGTGAGATATTGGAAAGCCACGGTTTTGGGGTGATCTCTGCCACGGATGGCAAGGAAGCCGTGACTCTGGCAACGAAAGAGAAGCCCGACCTGATCCTCCTGGATTTGGCGATGCCCCAAATAGACGGCTGGGATGTGCTGCGTGCGCTGCGCATCAACAAAGTCCTTGATAAATCCAAAGTCTGCATCCTTACCGGTCTGGAATCGCCTGAAAAGATGAATTACGCACTGCAACAAGGCGCAGTGGGCTATATCGTGAAATCGGCGGAAAGCTTTTCGGTGGCGGGATTTTTGACCAAGATTAAGGATATTTTGGAGCATTAATAGTTGAAAGGTCATTAATATACAAACGGCAGGCTGCCACGCCTGCCATTGTTCATCCAACCCAATGTCTTAGAACATCAGCATATAACCTGCTTTGATGAACACTGTTCTTTCCGTCACATCCAACGGTGGATAATCCCGATTCTCGTTGAAGGCGATATACGCGGTTGAGCCCGGACTGTAGGTCCAGCCCAGCAGCGCCCCATAGAAGAAGTGATTATCCTGCGTATTCTCCCTGCCCGTCAGCCGGATGAAGAACTGTTGCAGCGGCGCCCACACTATGCTTTGATTGGAAGCCCAGGTGTCGGGTTGGGGATTACCCAGCGCATCGGGAGACTTATGGATGACATAGTCAAAATCAGCGGTAAGCTTCACCGATTTTAATGGCAGCAGGATTATCTCTGCTGAAGGTTGTTCCACCCGTTCGCCGTAGTATTCACCCCAGCTATATCCCACACCTGCCCCCCACCAGGTTTCCACCACATGTCCCAATTCCACCGTCTGATACATCTGATGGTAAATCTCACCTGTCAGGTTGTAATACGATGTGTTGGTTCCTGCCTCCAACTTGTAATCCAGAGTATTATGATCCTTAAACTTGATAGAAAGTCCCGGCGTGTAGCTATCATATTTGAAGCTGCCATCGGTCCAGCGTGCGTGGTCAAACTCTCCACCAAAGCCAATTGTCTGCAAATAGCCTTGATTAACCTGCCAAGGGAATTCAACGACTGATATGTAGGTGAGAGTGTCTATATCGCTTAAGGTCTCATAGGCGGTGTCTGCCTGCCAATCTTTACCCACAAAGAATGCTCCGGCTCCAAGAAAACCCAGTGCCAGAGACCGGGACAGGAAAAATGAGCCGGCGCCATCTCTTTTATCCTCTGCAATCAAAGGATCCTCGCTAAGTGGATGATGATTTTCTGTGCCACCAATAGACGACATGAAATCCCAGCAATCAGCAAAATACCAATGATTCTGCAAAATAGCTGCCCGGCTATATCCCTGGTCAAACTCCCGGGTGGCGCCCACCAACTTGGTGTTAAGCCTGCCGGGAACATCCAGCACGGTGTTGAAGGCTCCAAAAAAACTGGAGGGATAGTTCGGATCGCCCTCTTTTAGCTGCACACCCGTGCCACCGTAGGAGATCATCCCGCTGCTGCCGTAAACCTTGCCGCCGGCTTCAATATCAGTCATACGGCGGGTATACCAAAGACCAAAATCGGTCATATAACCCTCGGCAGCTTCCAGGAAAAAGGGGCGCTTTTCCGGCAGGTAAAGCTCATCAGGCGTAAGGTTTATTTGCTCTAAATCAGCCTCAATATGCGCATAGTCCGGATTGTAGGTTGCGTTGATAGTGTTGGTGGAATTAGGGCGCCATAGAGCGTCCAAGCCTGCATCGGGCGAGAGGTCCCACTCATCAGAGGGGACGAGGTCCTGCTGGGCAAGCAGTTTGCCATAAGGGGTAGTGGACCATGCTTTGGGGTGGGGCAGGTCGCTGAAGCCATCCACCGTGCCAAAATCACTGACTTTGTTCAGGTTGGATAGGTTTCCCGCCCAAACATCACCCTCACTTAGTCCCTGCTCCATGCGAAACAGGTTCAAACCGAATGATGTGACTTTATCATCATAGACGATAGTTGACCAGGGGATGGCAATTTCTACTATCCATTGATCTTTGCCGATCGTTACCGCCGAATTCCATATCCCGTCCCACTGGCTGCCGGCGTTGATGCCGTTGTCCCATATTCTGCCGTCATATTGCACATTGGCAACATTTACCATCAGGTCATAGCTGGTGTTTTTATTGTTCAAAGTGTCCAGCAGAATGTCAATAGCGTCATCACTACTATTATCTTCATCGTGGTTTTTGGCAATGGCTACCAATTTTGATGGGTCGCTTATCTTGCAGAGCCATCCGAAATAAATGTTCTCGTTATCGTAAAGGATGCGGACCTCGGTGGGATTGGTTGCCGGCTTGCCCAGGCAGGGTTTGAACTGCCGGAAATTGGTTGCCGGCTGAGCCTTGGACCATGCCGGTTCATCCAGCTTGCCATCTATCTTGATAGGTTCAGTGATCCGAACCGCGGTGACTCGCCATTCATTAGCGCTGGCTATGAATCCTATAGAAAGCAGCAACACAACTGCAATTGTGAATTTGCACATGCAATCTCCAATGGTGGTAAATAGGTATTCTATACTTAGAGGAGGTATTTTGGAAGTTAGTTTCACAAAAAATATGCAAAACAAAAAGGGGGAAGTTACTCCCCCTTTGATTCGATGATTATCTATATGTGTGCCAGTCTATCGGATAGTGCTTGACCTGCCCCGGGCATCATCAGGAGGTGTGAAAGCTTCATAATGCCGGGATCCTTCTTCCCTTTCTTGCCTTTTTTGCCCTTGGCATGGGGCATGGGCTGGTCATCTGCGGTTGCCGTATCAGCCGTCATATAGAACATCCCTGCGTCACGGTTGCCCGCCGGTGCCTGATCCAGCCTGCCCTCAAACGGTGGACCCGGCGATGGTGCTATACCTTCCGGACCGGGAGGCATTCCCATCATGCCGTGCATTTCGCCCGCACCTTTATGCATGCCCGGCATTTCCATATCTCTGAGCATCTCTTGCTGGTCGGGAGTCAGGGTTGCCCAGAACGCCTCCACCTGCTTGCGCATCTCGCTGCGGTTGCCTTTGCCGGGTTTGGGCATGTCCGCCAGAGCGTCGTGAATATCCTCGGCGTCAACCTTTTCGCCGGCAACCAACTTCTGGTAGAATGGCTCCAGGACAGCGTTGCGTGCCTGCCTGCCCGCCTCGCGATCCTTCTCAAACTGGCTGGCAAGGTTCGCCATGGTCTGCATCTGATCCTTGCTTAGTTCAAGATCGTTCGCAACCGACAGCACCACGCATTTTGCCATCATGGAATCGGGATCACCTGCCTGTGCCAGAGCAATCGTCGGTGACATAACAGCCAGCATAATACCAATCGTAAATAGTTTTCTAATACTGAATATCATCATGGAAGTTCTCCTTTCCTTTTCGCTATATTTTTGGTAAAGGACTGCGTCTATTCGTTCCACTATAAATTCAAGTTATAATCCCCTTATGAAGCGATGGGCAATCATTAGCGCCTTGACCTGCTCAACCGTGTTGCTGGCACTCTTCATTATAAGTAACACCGGGATTGCAGAGAACATTTTCCCCGGTTCCGAGCAAAGCTGGCAACCGGCGGCATTCTGGCTTGGTGAGAAGTTTGTATTTGGATTCCAGTGGCTGCTGTGGGGGGCTGCCATCCTGGGTCTGGGTGACCTCTGCGGCTGGAAGGTGATGTGTCACCGCGGTTGGCTCATCGGCGTGGGGCTGCGCCTGGCAGTGGGCTATGCCGTAGCGGCAGGTGCCAATTTTGCCCTGGGGTTAGCCGGCGCCATCACATATTGGACGGTGCTCATCACCCCGGCTGTGGGATTGGGCTGGGCGTTATGGCGG
>Ga0315280_10003879_pt1 | contig 22578 bp, 15 predicted proteins | sample YL17G06_40_MG_FD_203697 | JGI IMG/M metagenome (GOLD analysis project Ga0315280, IMG submission 203697) | Sediment microbial communities from Yellowstone Lake, YNP, Wyoming, USA - YL17G06_40 | ecosystem: Environmental > Aquatic > Freshwater > Lake > Sediment | place: USA: Wyoming | collected... | reverse complement strand
CGACGCTGTGGAGTTCACAGCTAGCAAGCGTTCCACACACACCGACCACACCGCACGCAGGAGCCCCGGTATCGCCGGGGCTCTCGTGCTTGTGAGCCCCGCCTTCCAGAACCGCCCCCCACCTGCTACAGTGTGGCTTCGATACCATTCGCGCGGATGCGCGGATGCGGCACACATCAACGAGAAAGGAGCCGGGATGATGGCGGATCTGCTGGACGAGCTTTCGTGGCGCGGCCTCTTGACCCAGTGCACTGACGAAGCGGGCCTGCGGGCCTATCTCCGAGAGGATGAGCCCCGCGTTTACTGCGGCTTCGACCCCACGGCCGCGAGCCTTCATCTCGGCAACCTCGTGCCCGTCATGGCGCTCGCACACGCTCAGCGCCACGGGTGCACGCCGATCGTCGTGATGGGTGGCGGCACGGGGCTCATCGGGGATCCATCCGGCAAGGAGGAAGAGCGGACCCTCTTGACCCTCGACCAAGTCGCGGCCAACGTCGCGTCACAGCAGAGCCAGCTCCGACGGTTGCTGGACGACACGGGGCGGAACGGAGCCATCTTCAGGAACAACGCTGCGTGGATCGAGCCCCTCACCTGCATCGAACTGCTTCGCGACGTGGGGAAGCACTTCTCCGTCAACGCGATGATCGCCAAGGAGTCGGTGAAGCGACGTCTCGACGAGCGCGAACAGGGCATTTCCTACACTGAGTTCTCCTACATGATCCTGCAGGCATATGACTTCCTGTCGCTCTACGACGCCCACCGCTGCCGCTTCCAGATCGGCGGGAGCGATCAGTGGGGCAACATCACGGCGGGCATCGACCTGATACGCCGCGTGCGCGGCGCGGAAGCCTACGGCCTCACGCTGCCGCTCCTCACGACCGCCGCCGGCCGCAAGTTCGGGAAGTCGGAGGGCAACGCGATCTGGCTCGACCCCAAGCTGTGCTCGCCCTATGCGACATACCAGCATCTGGTGCGAACCGACGACCAAGACGCGGTGCTGTTCCTCCAGTACTTCACATTCCTCTCTCGGGAGGAGATCGCGGAGATCGCCGCGCATCACGACACCGATCCCGGTGAGCGGGAAGCGCAGAAGGCGCTCGCCCAGGAGGTCACCCGGTTTGTGCACGGCGATGCGGATCTGGCGAAGGCCGTGCGCGCGACCGAGGCGCTGTATGGCGGAGGACTGGAGGACCTTACCGACGAGGACCTTACGGAGATCTTCGCCGACGTCCCGTCCGTGACGTTGCCTGCCGAGCGGATCGCCGGGGGCCTTCCGCTTGTGGACCTGCTGGTCGAGGCCGGCGCCGCTCCGTCCAAGGGCGCGGCGCGCAGGCTGGTCGTTAGCGGGGGCGCCTATGTGAACAACGAGCGCGCCGCGGACGCGACCACTGTGCTGGGGCCCGCGGCCCTCGCCGGACGGAACGCGCTGGTCGTCCGCTCGGGCAAGAGGGACTACTACCTGGTGAGGTTCACGGCGTAGGCGGGGCGAATGAAAGGGGCCCGCGCACCGGAGAAGTGGGCCGTCCGACCCTCGCGAGCAGCCCGGTTGCACCCGCGTCCATGGGCGCCGAGGCCCGTGCCACTCGGAGGTGCGGACTAGCGTCTGGGGCGGGGCCGCCCCGCGCTCACTCCCCGTTCGCCTGCTCCTCGATGCTCAGGAACTCACCGACGAAGTACTCTAGGTACATCAGCAGCTCGTCGCACGCGGCCTCGGCTTCGCGACCGGAGCCGATGGCGGCCTCGAGCTTGCCGCGCTCCGCGGCCTCGGTGAGCCGGTCGAGATCGTTGCTGAACCGGCCCCGCGCCTCGCGCGTCATCTCGAGCGTCGCTCGAATGGCATCGGCGTCGAGCGCGCCGCGCTCGAGCTCGGTGCGTATCTCCCGTATACGGCGGCATTCCTTCGCCAGGATGGGCACGAGGAACGCGATCTGGTCCTCGGGATCGTTGACCGGGTCGAGCTTGTCGACATAGGCCCTGACGCCTCGGCGACCGCTGGCGAACGCCGTTGCCGGGGTGCCGCGCGCGGTGAGCACGATGATCCGGAGCGCCGCATCCACGCCCCGGGCGGCCTCGATGACCTGCAGCCCGCTGTCGGCACCCTCGGACATGACCATGTCGGCGATGACAACGTCATAATGCGGCCTCGACTCGAGGTGCTCGCGAGCCTCGGCTACCGTCGCGCACGCGTGCAGCTCCCAGCCATATTGGGCCAGCCCCCGGATGAACGTGGCCTCCATCTCGGCCACCTCGTCGTCGACGAGAAGGACCCTGATCGGCCCGCCGCCGAGCTTGCCCCCTGCCGTCATAGACATACCCCTGCCCTGCCCTCCATCGCGCGCGTCACTGCCGGGCGGGCACGATCACCTCGAAGATGACCGACTCGGTCCCGATCTCACGGATCGTCGCGTCGTTTGCCCGCAGAAGCCTCCGCACGAGGGCGAGCCCGAGCCCCGTGCCGGTTGCCAGGTTCGTCGTGTAGAACGGGTCGAAGATGCGGCTCTTGTCCTCTACCGGGATGCGGCCCGCGTTCTCGAACGTGATCCGCCAGGCCTCAGGCTCCGTCGCGTCGGTCGGGTACGGCTCTATGCGGATACTCAGGATGCCCTCTCCGTCCAAGGCGCGGATCGCGTTCGCGGTCAGCTCGTAGAAGACCTCGGACATGTCCTCGGGCGACACGAGCGCGAGGGCCCGCCGTACGGAGCGGGTGTATTCTACACGAAACGGAGGGCAGGCGCCCTCGGAAGCGGCACCCACTGCCGATGTCAGCACTTCCACCAGGTCGACGACCTTGGGCGTGCCCGCGCCGGCAGAGGCTACTTGTAGGAACTCCCGCCTGATCCGGTCGATCCGGCCCATCTGTCGGCCGATGCTCGCCAGCGCTCCGTCGGCCTGGTCGATCGAAGCCTGGCCGGCCTCCCTATCGCGGGACCACGCGCGTATCTCGCGGCTAATGAGGAACAGCGGCGACCCGAGCTTGTGCGCGATGGCCGGCAGCAGGTCCGGCATAGCTTGGTCGATCGCCTCGCTCCGCAGGCGGTCCTGCATTCTCGCGGCGCTCGCGGCCGCCTGGGCACGCTCGATCACCCGCTCCATCAGCCACTTGCTCGCGCCGCGCTCGAGGCCGGCGACGTCTGACACGAAGACGCCGAGCGACCCGAGCATCCGATGCTCGAGCTGCAACGGCTCCATGATGATCTGCTGTATCCCGTGGCGCGCGAGCGCGGGCCCAAACTGAGGGTTCGCCGAGCTGAGCCACTCGGTCATCTCCTCGTCCCACGCGCCCGACTCGTCCAGGTTGTGGACCACTCGCTTCCCCGTGCGGAGGATGCGGGCCGACGGGCGGCGCACATCGTACAGCGACATCTCGCGCTCCATGTACGGGTCTAGGGGGCCGCGGCTGGCGAGCAGCACCGCGGACTGAGTCCACTCGCTGACGTACCGGAGAGTGGCGTGTACCACCCCCGGCACATGCTCTACCACCAGATCCAGAAGCCAATCCGCGGCCTCAGCCGGGCTCGCGGACTCTGTGAGCAGGCGCGAGTCCAGCTCGGACACTGCCGCCGCCTCCCCGTCGAAGGAGATCGGCATCGCGTCGTCCGTGGCCGAGAGTATGTGGGCCGCATGGTCGGCGTAGATGCGAAGCGCCTCAACGTCCTCGGCCCCGACAGGGCGCCCGACGAACCGCGAGGCATCGCACCCGGGCCATGGCGAGAACTCGGGTGGTACCGGAGCCGTATCTGCGGCTATCCAGCCGAGCAATCTTCCGCCCCGGCCGAAGACCGGCCAATCGACCCATCCGTGGTGGTCGGGGGGCAGCCCAAGCTCCTCATGCCACGGCTCCCGCTCGTACCCCGGCGGGAACCACGCCGCGCCGGCCTCCCACTGGCCCCGCCGCGCGGCAGCGTGGCTGTGTGCGAGGTGGATCGGGTGGCCCGCGAGCGCTTGGTCCCCTCCCACGAAGGTGACCAGATGCACGACCTGGCCGGGTCCCTCGTCCCGCTCATAGATGCGGCAGCGCGAGAAGCCGACATCGAGGATCGCCTTGGCGAGCAGCTCCAGCCGCGTCGCCCTGTCCATCCCCGTGACCGCCAGCGTCTCGGTGATGTCCTGGGCCGTCTCGAGAACGGCGATGACGCGGCTCGTGTCGGCGCGGCTGGTGATCGGCTTCGCCGTGAGCTGGAAGTATCGAAGTGTCGTGTCCTGCCGACCGTCGCGCAGTCGCCGCGTCACCGGCAGCAGGGCGAGCCTGTGATCCTCGCTCTCGCTCCGCAGCGCGGCGGTAACGCAGCATCCGCAGCAGGGCCCGACCGGCGCGCGGCAGCCGAAGAGCTCGTGGCACGCCATCCGCGCTCGTAGGCCCGCTCGGCGGTCACCGGTCAGGCCCAGCTCGCGCCGGAGCGTGTCGTTCGCGTACCATACCCGCAGGTGCCGGTCGATGATGGCGACGCCAACGCCGAGCTGGTGCAGGGCCTGCACCATCGGGTCGCTCTCTTCCTCATATGCGCGCAGCCGTTCGCGCAGCTCCCGAAGGAACCCGAAGCGCTCCAGCGTGAGGTCGACGAGCTCCTCGAGCGTGTATGAACCCTCGATGATGTAGTCGTCCGCGCCGGCAGTGAGCGCCTCTCGCCCCAGGTCTCGCGGCTTGTTCTCCTCGGCCATGCAGAACGCGATCACGGACGTTGTGGGGCTCTCCTCGGACAGCCTGGCGATCGCGGCCAACCCGCTGGACCGTTCTTCGCGCGGGTCGCTCGGCGTCACCGATAGGTCCACGAAGGCGTAGTCGAAGGGCAGCCCTGGGGCGGCGGACTCGACGGCCTCTATGGCCTCGTCTAGAGTGGCGCACTGCATCGCCGCTCGGTCGCGCTGCTCCAGGATCCGCGCGAACGCCTCGCGCGACGCCTGGTGGCCGCCAAGGACGAGGATCCGCTCCCTCTCGTGGGTCTCGTGAGTATCGTCAGGCATACACGGGACCCTTCGTTCCACAGCGCTCCACACCTCTGAGAAGGGCCGCCCGCAGGAAGGCCGGTGCCACTGGTGGAAGGCTGCGGACGGCTGTGCCGCTGGGGGCGCTGTGGAAGGGTCCCGTGCGGGTCTTGCGCATACCGTCCAACGAGTACCGTGGCATTCCCATCATGGGGATGCGCGGCATTCACGAGCGCGTGACGGAGCTGCTTGCGCGTTTGCCGCACGGCGCGCGCGTGCTTGACGTGCCTGCCGGGCGGGGGGCGCTCACACTACGGCTGCACGATCAGGGGCTCGCGGCCGAGGGAGCGGACTTGTTCCCCGACCTGTTCCAGGCGCCTGACCTGCGGTGCACACAGGCGGATATGAACGGGGCGCTTCCCTTCGACGACGGCACGTTCGACGCCGTCGCCACGGTCGAGGGCATCGAGCATCTCGAGAACCCGTTCGGGTTCGTCCGGGAGTGCCACCGCGTGCTGAAGCGCCGGGGACTGCTCGTGCTGACGACTCCGAACATCCTGGTTGCGTCGTCGAGGCTGCGCTTCTTCCTGACTGGGTTCTTCTCACTCGCCCGGCGCCCTCTGAACGAGTTCGCCTCCGATCCTACCGCCGACCACATCTCCCCGAAGACATTCGCACAGCTCCGGCACATGCTCCACACGAGCGGGTTCCATATCACCGAAGTTGGGGCCGCCCGAGTGGGGTGGTACAACGCTTGGTTCTACCTGTTCTGGCCTCTGGCGTACGCGCGCGCGGCCGCCGCGCTCAAGGCCGAGCCGGACGAGCGGCAGCGCGCCGCGAACAGGGAGATCCTGCGCGCGATCGTGAGCCCGCCGCTGCTGCTGGGCCGGATCGTGGTACTAGCGGCGGAGAGGACGGGGTAGCGACCGCCCGTGTGACCATCGCTGGAGCTGATCGTCTAAGCCGATGGGAGGCGACTGCAATGAAGCTACGCCTCAGCTTGCTGTTCGTGGGCGCTGTCGTCGTGGCGCTCGCCATCGCGTCCGACGGCCCCGTCAGCAAGTACCCGAGGGTGGATGCCATCTTCGCGCCCAACCTCGATGCCGGGTGGATCGACGACCAGCGACTGACGCTCGAACCGTGGTCCGCCGAGGACGTGCCCGACAGCGCCGCGGACGCGATACGCGCGGCCATCGCGCTGTTCCCGGGCCGTGACGTGAAGCCCGCATACGACGAGGCGCGCGCATTGGACTGGGCGGCGGCCGCGGCTAGTGGGAGCATGGACACGACCAGCGACGGCTACGCCTCCGCCGTGTGGATGGTGCAGTTGTATGGCGCGGCAATGGACGAGCTCCACCACGTCGCACGCAGGCCCGCGGAGCCCATCTATCAACCGACCGTGCCTGCCATGACCGCGGGCATGCCGATGCTTGCGCAGGCCAGGCAGCTTGGGAGGGTCGGACGCATGGACGCCCTCCTGAAGTGTCTCAGAGGAGAGGACACAGCGGCCCTGGAGCGGCTCGAGGACGTCTACGGCGCGGGCGCGGCGCTGAGCCATGGCGACCCCGTCTCCATGCTGGCGGGATGGGCGATCGTCGACTTGGCCGACTCGGCGGACGTGTCTGTGCTGGCCCGGGGCCACGTTGGCCGCGCCGAGCTTCTCCACCACGCACGGCGGTTGCGCGATGCGAGGGAGCTTCTCGGCTCGTTCACGGAGGTGCTGCGCTGGCAGGCCCAGTTCGACAAGGTCATGTATGACCTGGTGGCCACGGCCGATGAACAGAAGGCGCGCGACGCCGTCTTCTCCGGGATGCCGCCGGAAGCCCGGCGGATGCTCGACTCAGCGAGCGAGACAGGGCCTCCGGACGAACGCGGGGCCTCGCTCTCCGAGGACGAGCTCGCGGAGCTGCGACGGCGCGTGGCCGCTGAGCAGGCGTGGAGCGCCGATCGGTACGCGCGCCTGATCGAGGCGTCCAAGAACCCGCTCGGGGACCAGACGCTTCGGCAACTGCTGCTGCGCACGCCCGCCGACGAGGAGGCCCGCGGTGTGGCCCTTCGCAGGTTCGCGGTCTTTCTCGGCGCGTACGACCGCTGGCTGGCGCTCTGCGCTCGCATGTCTGGGGCCGAGGCGGGCTGCTACCTGGCGGCGTACGAGCAGGAGCACGGCCGCTACCCGGCTGCGCTCGCCGAGCTGGCGCCCGAGTACACCAACGAGCTGCCGGTGGACCCCTGGACCGGCAAGCCGATGCTATACGTGTCGGACGGCGCGGGCTACAAGCTCTACTGCGTCGGCCCGAACCTAGTGGACGAGGGCGGCAAGCGCGAGGGCAAGTCCGGACTCGACGCGGACTACGTCGTCAGGCTGGTAGACGCGGAATAGCCCGTGCTCACAGCCCCAGTACCAGCACCTCGTGTGTCTCGCGCGTGTCGAGAGTGATCGCAGAGCCGTGCACGTGGAGGGTGGTCGTGGGGCCGAGCGCACGGGCCGACTCATAGCCGACATTGACGGTGATCGTGGCCTCGTAGGGCAGTGGCTCCTCCATCTGCGGCGGCAGAACGCGCTTGCCGTTCGGGAAGGCGACGCCCGCGAACGTCATCGACCCCGACCACGCGAGCAGGTGCATCAGGAGCCTGCGCCGCGCGATGTCGCGAGTCACCACGACCTCGATGTTGGCCGGTGCGTCCACCAGAACCGGTGGCTCCGGGTTCAGGTGGCGCAGGATGTTACGAATCAGGTTCCGGTGCTCGGGCATACGGTAGTCGCCCACGGCCGCAGCATCGATGGCGCACGGGACTGTGACCACGGTGCCGCGACCGACCCGGTTCACCAGGAGCGCCGGGCCCACAACCTTCTCCGGCGACATGTGCCACGCCCACTGGTTGTCCTGGCTGCGGTAGGCGGTCAGCAGCTCGCCGTGGCCGGTCGCGGTGGTCGGCTCATACACAGCGAGCGGCCCGTGGACCAGGATCGGCCAGTCCGTCGGCACGCCGTTCGTTAGAAAGCCGGCGTCGGAGCCGCGCAGCCGCAGGTAGTTGTCCGGATGGTCCGTGACGCAGCGCACGAGCCACGCGCCGATGAGCTGCTCGATCGTTGAGTGCTGAGCGATGTTGCCGTACGGATCGCAGAGGCCCGTGAGGCCGGTGAGGAGCAGCCTCCCGCCGCCTTCTACGTACCGCGTGAGCAATCCCACTTCGCGGTCGCTGAGGACCGGCGCGTGGGGCACGTAGACGACCGGGTAGTCATGCAGCCGCTCGAGCGACACCGACTCGTCCATCAGCATCCCGAGCGGGATGTGCGACTGCACCAGCGCCACGTGCGCGCCCCAGAACCCGCGCATGTACTGCGGTGGATCCTCGCGCCCGAACCAGTCCCGGCTGCGGCTGGAGTAGTAAAGCCCGACCTCGGGCACCGGCTTGTGGCCGAAGTACTCCTGCTTGCGGCGCGCCTCGGAGAACACCTCGCCCAGGCGCTCATAGGCGAGCGGCTCCAGGGCCCCGTCATAGTAGGCCTTGTCGACCATCGTGAACTGCGCGCCGTGAGCAAGGTAGGTGAGCACCTCCCACTTCATCTCCGCGGCCGGCCGCACGGTGAAATCGTGGTAGTCCCAGACGCCGCGCGAGGAGACGGCCTGCACCGGTCCCCGCGGGCGCGCGCCCGCCATGAACAGAGGCAGCAGGCTCACGTTGTTGTGGCCGAAGATCCACGGCAGCCCCTCGGCGGTAACGAAGTCGCCGTTCAGCGCGTGCTGCACGGGCCTCTCGCCGGGGAACCAGTTGAACGGCGGGTAGCCGTGGTAGTTGAAGTCCACCGAGATGTCGGGGCGATGCTCGTGCACGAAGGCCTGCAGCTCCTGGCTGAACCTGCTGTTCGAGTCGCAGCGGAACTCGAGCATCTTGTCCCACGCGTCGTCCCAGGTGATGCCCGGGGGCGGGTCCATGCCGTAGCGCTCGCGGAAGGCCGCGCGGCAGTGATCGCACCAACACCCGTAGGGCGGGCCGAAGCCGTAATCGAGCATGTCGAAGTGGAAGCCCGCGATGGGGTACTCCATCATCTCGGCCGCGAGCGCCTTCACGAACTCGATGTAGCCCGAGTTGTAGCACAGACGGTCCGGGAGCTCGTTGCCGGCAGAGTCCTTCATCCGCCACTCGGGGTGTGCGCGCCAGGAGGAAGAGTCGTACTGACACTGGCAGTAGGCAACGACCGGGATCCCGTGCGGGGCGGCCTCGTCGACGCACTCCCGCAGCAGATCGCGCCCGCCAAGCTGCGGGCACTTGCGGGCAACCTTCGAGTCGTAGTACGCGAAGGCCATGTCCTTCATGAAGATGACGAGGTACTGCGCGTTGGCGCGGAGGATGTTCTCGATCACCATCCGCCCGGTCATCTTCGACATGTAGATGCTGTCTTTGTCGTTGCCGCCCGTGGGGCCAACCTCGATGCCGACAAGCAGCCTGCGGTACCATGGTGGGTTCCCATCCTCGGCAGGTTCCGCGGCCTCGGCCTCGGTCGAGACGCCGTGCGTGACGCCGGCTGTGACGGCGAGACCGACGGCGGCCTTGAGCAGATCACGGCGGGTGAGTGAGTCGGTCATGTCGGTGGGCCTCCATCGGGCTCTGCGGTCGCAATGTTGTCACGCCATTCCCCGGCGGACACGGCGTCCCTGCCGGTCGGCCCCTGTGGCACGGGCGTCCCCACCAGCGAAGAAGGTGTAACAACCGCGTCCGGGGAACATATCATCAACGGTGGTGGTCCCGGTTTGGTCCGGGCCAGGCACACCTCGCTCTGCACGTGGTTTCGGGTGACTTCGGTCAGAGAGGTGGTTGATACTATGATGCACACTGCCCCCCCCGTTCCTGTTTCATCCTAGTTAGCTTGGTTCTTGTTCTTGGGGCTTACGTACCTTGTGTGGCGCAAAGCGCTCCGCCGGCATCGGTCGCTTCTCTCCTGGTGCTTCAGGGCGGCGCCCTCCCGACGCCGGCAGCCCATGCTCAGTCCCAGTACCCGCTTGAGATCGACGTGATCGCCGGTTCGGTCGTGACTCTCAATGTGGGCAAGATCATGGACCAGGACACGTTGTCTGGCAGCGGCCAACTGGTGGGAGACCCGTGGTGGACGTACACGGTCTCGGACGCGGGCGGCGGCACCGTGCTGGAGGAGGTACCCGGGTCGCAGAACGATCTGGTCGCCGCTCTGATCGTGACGTGGCAGGCCCCGGATGTCGACGGAACGGTCTCGCTCGAGGTCACTGCGACCGACGTGGTGACCCCGCCCGAAGTACAGTGGCCGCCCAACGCGATCGACAGCCCTGTGACCTTCGCGGCTTACACGGTGCATGTGCACCAGCTCGAGGTGTCGAAGCTGTATCAGTGGGGCGGCCTCTTCGTCGGCGCTGTCGACCCCCGCGCGCCCCTGACGATACCACACTGCATCTACTTCAGTCCCCCTCTCAGCCCTGAGGAGCTGGCGCAACAGCAGTGGGAGGCCGTGCCGTGCGACGGCTGGGCTCGCACCACACAGCTGATCCCGAACCTCCGGTGGGATCGCGACAATGCGGCGTACGAACACCAGCACATGCGTTTCGACGGGGGCGTAGGCGCCAGCATCTCACTGAAGCTGCGAGGTAGGGGGGGCTGGACCGGCGCCGTCGTGCCCACAACCATCAGAGTTCACACCGACTGGCCCGAGGAGGGGACGAGCCTGCAGGGCTCCGAGCTGGAGGTGGCTGGGCTTGAGACCATCAGCATAGTCGTCCAGACCCCTGAGGGCCACTCCCTCGACGACGTCGTCACGCTTGCCCGGGGCCACTGCTGGAGCTGGGAATGCGACGTTGCGTGCGAGACCGAGTACCAGCAGACTCTGACTCTCCCGGACAATCCGTCGCTCGACTGGGTCGCGACGGGCCACGGCGTCATAGTGGACCCCGACGAAGCGACGCCCAAACGCGTCGAGGCGGTGTACGACGCCCTCAACGGGCTGCACTGGACGACCGATATCGCGGAGGGCGTCGGTGCCTGGCTGCGCTCCGAAGTGCAGTTCGAAGCCTCCGCCGGGTGGGTGGTCCCCTACGGTGTTTCGGAGGTCTGGTGCATCCTGTGCCGTGGCTGGGCGGACTGCTTGCGTGGCGACCAGGTCTGTGCTGAGGCGTGCAAGCTCGTCGGGGTCCAAGCCTATGCCGGGGCGGCCTTCCCCCAGTCGGTATGGGACCCGTGTGTCCCGCCCGGGTGGATCGACGTGGTCACCTGCTGGTCTGGACTCGGGCTCCACTACGGTAACCCGGTGGGGTTCAAGGCGGGCAACGGGTACAACGCGTTCGAGGGCTTCTACGCGCTCGGCGAACCGCCGCCCCCAGGACAGATGGCTCAGGTCCCGGGTCTGTATTATACCTGGGAGAACCAGCCCCCGGGGCCATTCGGATACCACTGGTCCAACCTCGCGCAGACGGTGACCTGCATATCTTACTGCTACGCGTGTGCGGCCCCGGGTGGTCCTAACGAGCCGCCGGTGTGGACAGACCACAACGAGCAGACTCACTACATCCCGGAGCCCCTGATTCCGTAGCGGGGCCAGGAAGGTCACGGAGGGAGGAAGCGAATGCACACACATGCCTGTAGCTGCATCCGCACTACCCGGCAGCGGACAGTCGCGCTATGGGCCGCGTTGGCAATGGTGGGCCTAGCCCTCTGCGCAGCGGCGTGCGGCTGTCGCTCCAACCCGACACCAGCCATAGTGGGCGCAGGTACCATCTCAGACGGGGCCAGTCGCACTACTCGGAACCCGCGTGGGGTCCAGGGGGAGTCCGCCGCTGGCGGCTGGTCGCAGACGCTCCTACCCCCTCACGATGCTCTGGCCGCGCTGGACGGGACCCACTGGCCGCTGGCCGGCAAGTGGGAACGCGTATTTGGTGACGGCGGAGAGCCGGTCTCGATGGATGCCGGACAACTCACGACGGTGACTGCCGACTGCGATGACATGGTGGCGATGCTCGTACGCGATGGGGTGTTGACGCCAGAAGGTGACTGGCGCTTTGTGCGCGGCACCCCATCGGACGATCAGCCGGCGGCAGGTGGGCCGTTGGCCCGAAGGGACTACGCGGCCTCAGTACCGGCGGAAGACGGCACTGACGTACGCCTTGCCTGCCGCGTCGCGCGTGGTGACTATGGGGTGCACTTCCTGGCGCACGCGGAGACGCCTGACGCGAAGCAGGCTCTGCACAAGGTCTCACCCGCGGCCGTGTTCAACTGGCCCGCAGGCACCGAGCTCATCGGCCACGTTACCGAGCTCGACGAAGCCGGTTGGCACTTCTGGAGCGTCACGGCGTGGACCCCGCCGGCCGCCGACACCCTCTCAGGGCCCATGCTGCGGATGGCGTGGCCACTCCGCATTCGGAGCGTGTCCAACGGAGAGTGGTGGTTCATCTTGGTGGAGACGGCAGGACCAGTCCAGTGGGGCGGGGCCACCAAGCAGCCATACACACTGCCCATCGACTTCATCCGTGACCCGGACGGTCCGTTTGCCGCCAACGCCGCATTCTACAGGGGGCTTCTCGGCCAGACCCCCGGGTTCCGGCGGGCCCTGACCGGGGTGACCACGTGTGCCGACGCGGTGTCCGTCGCGGCTGCGGTCAACGCCTACAACGCGCACGCGCCTCGGGATCTGCGCCTGCACATGCTCACCGAGGACGAGTGGGCCGCCGGGGGCGTCACTGCCGTCCCGCGCCAGGTGGCTGAGAGGCTCGGAGTCCCCGATGGAACGAGCACGCTCGCGGTCGCGGTTGCGGGACACTCCGACTTGGGCGACGCGACGGTTGGCCTGCTAGACTGCGAGACCCGGGAGGGTGATGCGCGAGACCTGGGCGGGCCTCTGCAGTGGGCGTTGGGCGGCGACTACCTCGCGATCACGGTCACCTCGCCCGAGATGGTGCGAACACTCTACCGCGCTGGCAAGGCCCAGACCGCTTTCGCGCTTCCATGGACCATTGAGATGGAGTTGCGGACACTACTCGGGGACGACGGCACCCGGCTGTGCCTGGTCCCCGTGGAGATGAAGGACCTGGGGGGACGACACTCCTACCTCATAGCGCCAGAGCCCGACACCGTGGCGGGATATCCTGACCGCTACCGAGTGGGCGACGCGCCTTGGGGCAAATGCCGGATCTACGTCGATCCTGCCATCCTCCACATCGTCTTCGACTTGCCGAAGGAGGAGTGACGTCTTACTAGCGGGGCGGCGGGATCGCGCGGTTCCGCCGCCCTGATAGGGATGGCTGGAGTGCTACTGGAGCTTCGTGTCGTTGATATACAGGCCGAAGGTGCAGTTCAGGGCCTTCGCGGCCGCCCTGCACATGATCATGCGCTCGAGGAAGATCTCGAAGTACTCCATGACCGAGCCCTTGGCCGTGTCGATAGCGATCTCGAGCGAGATCGTGCGCTGCTCGAGGTCCACCCGCAGGAACGACGACTCCGCCGCGTCGTTGACCCGGTCGTGGATGTCGAACCTGTCCATGGGAGCGCGCACCCGGGTCCGGTGGACATCGGACTTGTCGGCGAGCGTCAGGGCGGCCGCTACGTCGAGCGTGGGGTACATGCCGAGTTCCTCGTGGTGCCCGATCGCGGTGCACACGTCGGCGATCTCATCGGGGTCCATCCCGAGTCTGGTCAGTATCGAGAAGGCGACGACCGGGCCGGTCGCCGTGTGGGTTCTGCGGCCCATGAAGTTCCCGATGTCGTGTACCAAGCCGGCGATGCGCGCGAGCTCGCGGCGCCGCTCCGGATACTCCAGCTTGCCGAGGACGTTGCCGGCGATCCGAGACACGAGGCACGCGTGGCGCATCCCGTGCTCGGTGTAGCCGATCTGCCCGAGCAGCTCGTCGGACTTGTGGATGTACGCCCTGACTTCCGGGTCGTCTGTGAGGAGTTTGCAGGTAACTAGTCGACTGTCCGCGGGCTCCACCCCGACACCCCCTCTTCCGGCTCCGACGAGTCGCCGGCGCCGGCCGTTCTCAGCTCAATGTCCTCCGCGAACGCGCCGAACGTTCCAGCCGCTATCGCGGAGCGGATGCGCTCCATGAGGCGCAGGTAATAGTGCACGTTGTGCAGACTGAGCAAGCGGCAGCCCAGGATCTCCTTCGCTCGGACGAGATGAGCGAGGTAGGCCGCCGGGTACAGCGCGCAGGCTTCACACGCGCACGCCGGGTCTAGCGGAGCATTCTCTTCCCGCCACCGCGAGTGGCGAAGCTGAACGGGCACGTCGGCGACGAACGCGACACCGTGTCGCGCGAGCCTGGTGGGCAGCACGCAGTCGAACATGTCCATGCCGTCCGCCACCGCCCGCACGATGTCGAGCGGCAGACCGACACCCATCAGGTACCGCGGTCTGTCGTCCGGGAGCGCGTCGCCGGACAGACGCGAGAGTCGACGCATGACCTCGGGCGGCTCGCCGAACGACAGGCCGCCGACCGCGTATCCGTCGAAGGGAAGCTCTCCCACTCGCCGTGCGCTGTCGAGCCGTAGCTCCTCGCTGAACCCGCCCTGCTGGATGCCGAGGAGCAGCCTGTCCGGCGGCGTGAGCCCGCGGCGCTCGCGCTCCACGCAGGCTCGCGCCGCCCAGCGGTCCGAGCGCGCCGTGGCCTCCGCCGTGCGCGCGGCGCCCGTCCCGTAGGGCACCGGTTGGTCCAGCGGCATCATGATGTCGGAGCCGAGCCGCTCCTCGATCTCTATCACGCCCTCCGGTGAGAGCTCAGCGAGTTCGCCTGTGCAGGGGTCGTTGATGGTGACGCCATCCTCGGTCACCCGGGCGCGGTTGCGCAGGCTGAACACCTGGTAGCCGCCCGAGTCAGTCAAGATCGGCCGGTGCCACGCCATGAACCGGTGGAGCCCGCCAAGGCGCTCGATCACCTCCGAGCCAGGCCTGACGTGCAGATGGTACGCGTTGGCCAGAATGAGCCCTGCGCCAAGGGCCTCGAGCTCTCCGGCCGTCAGCGCCTTCACGGTGCCCAGCGTCCCCACAGGCATGAAAACCGGCGTCTCGACGGGGCCGCGCGGGAGGTTCAGCACGCCCGCCCGAGCGCGTGTTCGCGGACACCGAGCGTGGATTCGGAACACTCGGTCCGCGGGCATCACTTCAGCGGCCCCCCCGCCGCGTAGTCGCGTAGGCCCTCGACCAGCGCCTTGAACGGGCCCTTCCACGGCGCCTCGAACACCATCTGCTCCTCGGTGGCGGGGTGACGGAACGCGAGGCGCTCGGCGTGAAGCGCCTGCCCCGAAAGCGCCTCCACAAGAGACCAGACGCCACCCTCCCAGTCAGACAACGGGATCTCCTTCGGACGCGCCACGCCCGGGCCGTAGAGCGGATCGCCCACGCAGGCGTGTCCGATGTGTTGCAGATGCACGCGTATCTGGTGCGTGCGCCCGGTCTCGATGTCGACCGACAACAACGACATGCCGGGGTAGCGCTCCAGCACCTCGTACCGGGTGACGGCGGGCCTTCCCCTGCGTGACTCCTCAATGATCGCCATCTTCTTGCGGTTAACCGGGTGCCGGCCGATGGGCGCGTTCACCACGCCGTACTCGGGGCTCGGGCAGCCGTAGCAGACAGCATGGTAGGTCTTCTCCACCTGGCGCGACCTGATCTGGTCGCTGAGGTCCACGTGCGCGAGTTCCGTTTTCGCCACGACGATGACCCCGGTCGTGTCCTTGTCCAAGCGGTGGACTAGGCCGGGCCGTCCCTGCAATCCCGTGTTCCGAAGCCTGGGGAAGTGAGCCACCAGCGCGTTGACGAGGGTGCCTGAGTCGATTCCCGCGGCTGGGTGGACAACGAGTCCTGCCTGTTTGTTGAGGACGATGATCTCGTCATCCTCGTATAGGATGTCGAGGGGTATGTCCTCGGGCTCGATGTCGGTTGTGACGGGCGCGTCGACGTCGATCTCGACGCGGACAACGTCGCCCTTGCGCAAACGGTACGCGCACCGCTCGATCGAGCCGTGGACCGTGACCTCGCCGAGTTCGATGGCCCGCTGGATACGCGACCGAGACAGGTGCGGGACGACCTGGGTTACGAACTTGTCGAGTCGCTCGCCCGCGGCATCGCGGATCGCGAGTTCAAGAGAGACCTTTCGTTCCATCTGGCTCGTCAGTGTCGACCGTATCCCCAACGGCGGGCTCGCAGTCGCCCGCCTCGTCGTTAGCCTTCGCGGGCTCGATCGTCGCGTCCTCGTCCGGATCGTCGCGCGGGGGCGACCACTTGCTCGGCGCGAACGATATCCGCCTCGCAACCGCGGGGTAGAGGGCACACGTAAGGGCCGCGAGGGCCACGTAGACAACGCCCACGAGCGTGTCGCGTGTGCGACCGGCGTCCGTGCTCGCATGGGCCCCGAGCCACACGAACAGGAAGATCATCGGCGGGACGGTGCCCACGACGAACGCCGGCAGAACCTTCAGGTCCACACGATCCTCGGAGGTGAGTCTCCGACCGGCGACGAGCCCGACCACCGCCCCGCAGATGGTCGCTATGGAGCCGAACTGGGCCTGTGTGACGGCCTTTATGACCGGCAGCCCCGTGAGGCCCGCAAGCGGCTCGGCGGTCGAGTAAAGCGGGTTGTCTCCGTAGTACCGGAACCAGTCGGTGATGATCCGGGTAACCGAGTAGAGGATGAGCCACCATAGGAACACCTGGCCGTGCCAGCGGCGCCTCTTGAGGAGGAACCAGAGCATGAACAGGAACACGCCGACGTTCAGCAGTGAGTCGTAGATCTGCACCGGGTGGCTGGGCGGCGTCAGCACATTGAGGTCGCCCGGCCGCACCGGGAACTGGCACGCCCACGGCACGGCCGACGTGACCGGGGAGCCGTGGCAGCATCCGTTGAGAAAGCAGCCCACCTTGGTGATCGCGTAGCCGATCGCGGCTGTCGGTACGACGTTGTCGGCCACAGCGCCGAACGAGATGCGCATCGACCGGGCCCAGATGACGCCGGCGACGAGCGCGCCGATGATCCCACCGTGGAATGCAAGGCCGCCGCGCCAGATGTACAGGATCTCGCTCGGATCGGCCGCGTACTCGGCCTTGTAGTTCAGGAGCACGTACAGCAACCGCGCACCCGCGACGCCGCTGAGAAGGACCCAGAGAGTGATGTCGACCACGCGCTCCGGGTCGAACGCCTTGGTCTTGCGGACAAGGAGGAGCAGCCCGAAGAACGCCACCATGAACGCTATCGCCAACATGCTGCCGTACGCGTGGATCGCCACCGGTCCGATGTGGATGGGTCCCAGGTTCACGTGCGGCAGTGGCAGCTCGAACAGGACGGAGTGTATCAGCCCTCCCCCCTCTCGGCCGCGTCCGTGACGCCCAGATCGACGCTCCGGCGACGGTATGACTGGACGATCTTGATCTCGATCGCCGATGCTCTGAGAACCGTGAACGCGACGACGACGGCGCCCACCACCACCGCGATGTCGGCTACGTTGAACTGCGGCCACCATCCGAGGTCAACGAAGTCGAGCACTCCCTGCGCTCTGTACACGCGGTCGAATAGGTTCCCGGCCGCCCCGCCCACGATGAGGCCGAGCGCGCAGAGGTACGACGGCCAGCCGAACCTCCCGAACAGGCCCGCCACTATCACAAACAGGCCTGTGGCCACCGCGATCCACGCGACCAGTCCGGGGTGGCTCGAGAAGAGCCCCCAGGCAATGCCCCTGTTGTACACGTGCGAGAGCCAGAGGGCGCCGGGTATGAGCGTGGTCGCCTTAACTCCGTACGGCACGCCTTGCTCCACGATCGCCTTCGAGATCTGGTCGGCGAGCCCCGCACCGGTGGCGGTGCCGAAGATGAGTATGGCGCGGCCGTACCCCGTCACCACCTGGAATGCCTGCGCGAGATCCTCGCGCAAGGCTGCCTCAGCCGAATCGTGATGGTCGATCGTCTCGTCCGCGCTCACGTGGCTCTCCATCGCTGGTACGTCGTGGAGGGGCGGGATGGGGCTGGCGCCCCATCCGACCCTCACGCATTACGTCACATCGGCCCGATAGGCCTACTCCTCAACGGCTCTGGCACACCGCGCACACAACGTCGGGTGGCTCGCGTCCACGCCCAGCGTCTCGACGTGCCAGCAGCGCTCGCATCGCTCCCCTGGCGCCAACTCGACCAGGAAGTCGAGCCCGCCGAGCTCGTCGCTGTGCAGCGTCACGGCGCCCGGCGCAGGTCCGTCCACCACGGGCGCCGCCGAGACGATGAGCAGCTCCGAGAGCGAACCGCCGGAGTTCTCCAGCCACTCGACGGCCTCTCGGGCCTCTTCGCCCGCGTACACGGTTACGCATCCGTCGAGCGCCTTCTTGAAGAGGCCCTCCTCGCGGCGCTTCTCGATCGCGCGATAGGCTTCGCGTCTCAGCTTGAGCAGCTTGTCGAACCTGCCGACCAGCTCGCCGTCGCGCCAGGCCGTCGGCGCCGTCGGCCACTCCGCGAGCTGTACCGTAGGCATCGCGTCGGTCCTGAACGCGTGGCTCCACAGCTCCTCACACGTGAAGGTGAGGACGGGTGCCAGCATGCACAACAGGCTGCGCAGCGTGTGATAGAGCGCCGTTTGCGCCGAGCGGCGCTCGCGCCAGTCGGCCCGCGAAGTGTAGAGCCGGTCCTTCAGGACGTCCAGGTACAGCGCCGACAGGCCGCTCTCGCAGAAGCTGCGGATCTCCTGCATGGCGTAGTGGAAGTCCCACTCATCGAACCTTCGAGTGGCCGCGTCGATGACGCTCGCCAGCCGCGCCAGCGCCCAGCGGTCAAGGGGCAGCATCAGGGCATACGGCACCGCGTCGCGCTCCGGGGCGAAGTCGTGCAGGTTGCCGTGCAGGAACCGACACGTGTTCCGGATCGACCGATAGCTTCGCGAGACCTGTTCGAACAGGTCGTCGGAGCAGTGCAGGTCCTTCTTGAAGTCCACCGTCGCGACCCACAGCCTGATGATGTCGGCCCCGAGCGTGGACGCCACCTCGAGCGGGTCGATCACATTGCCGAGCGACTTCGACATCTTCCTGCCGAGCTCGTCGACCACGAACCCGTGCGTGAGACAGCCCCTGTACGGCGGCACGCCCCGCGTCGCCATCGCGGTAAGCAGGGAGCTCTGAAACCACCCGCGGTGCTGGTCGCTCCCCTCCAGGTAGAGATCGCATGGAAAGCCCAGATCGGCGTTCAGCTCCAGCACGCCCGCCCAGCTCGTGCCGGAGTCGAACCAGACATCCATGGTGTCCGACTCCTTGCGCAGCTTCCCGGGGCCTGCTCCACAGGCAGGGCAAGCGAACCCAGCCGGCAGGAGCTCCTCGACGCTTAGTGCCCACCAGGCATCGGTGCCGCCCTCGCGCACCCTGGCTATCACCGAATCGAATGTCTCGCGCGAGTAGATGATCTCGCCGCACCCGCGACAGTAGAAAACCGGGATCGGCACGCCCCAGGCCCGCTGACGCGAGATGCACCAGTCCGGTCGGTTCTGCATCATGCCGGAGATCCGCTGGGCGCCCTCCGGCGGCACCCAGTCGACCAGGTCGACCGCCTCGAGCGCCGCTTCGCGGAGCTTCTCCATGTCGATGAACCACTGCTCGGTACAGCGAAAGAGGACCGGGTCCTTCCCGCGCCAGCAGTGCGGGTAGGAGTGGACCAGGTTCTCGGCCTTTATGAGGTACCCGTTCTCGCGGAGCCAGTCTGTGATCCTCTGGTTGGCTTCCTCCCAGAAGAGCCCTGCGAAGTACCCGGCCTCGTCCGTGAGGCATCCGTCATCACCGATCGGCGATACGATCGGCAAGTCGTACTCGCGGCCTACGAGGAAATCCTCCTCGCCATGCCCCGGAGCCGTGTGGACGCAGCCGGTGCCGTCCTCCATCGTGACGTGAGTGCCGAGGATGATGGGCGAGTACCGGTCCATGAACGGGTGCCGCGTCCGCCGGCCCTCGAGCTCCTCGCCCCGATAGGTCTCCACAACCTCGAAGGTCTCATAGCCCAGCTCCCGCGCGAGCGCGTCCACCCGCCCCAGGCCGACGAGCAGGTACTCGCCGCCCGCGAAGACGAGGGCGTATCGGTCCTCCGGGTGTAGGCAGATGGCGAAGTTGCCCGGCAGGGTCCACGGCGTGGTCGTCCAGATGGCGACCGACACCCGGTCGTTCTCGGTCAGCCCGGTGGAGAGAGCCTCGAGGTCGTCCGCCCATGGGAAGCGCACGGTTATGGAGGGCGACTCGAGGTCGAGGTACTCGATCTCGGCGTCAGCCAGCGCCGTGCGGCTGTTGACCGACCAGTAGACAGGCCGGAACCCGCGGTAGATCATCCCCTTCAGGGCTATCTCGCTGAAGACCTCGAGCTGCGCCGCCTCGTACTTGGGGTCCAGCGTGACGTAGCGATCGCTCCACGCGCCCCGGACGCCCATCCGGCGAAACTGCTCCGTCTGGCGGTCGGCGTATGAGAGCGCGTACTCCCCGCACCGCTTCCGCCACTCGATCGGATCGGTGTCGGCGCGGTCCAGGCCCGTCTCGGCCATGACCCTGTGCTCGAGGGGCAGGCCGTGGGTATCGAAGCCTGGGACGTACGGGCAGTCATACCCGCGCATCGTCTTGTACTTGACGACCATGTCCTTCAGGATCTTGTTCTGCGCGGTGCCTATGTGAATGTCGCCGTTCGAGTACGGGGGACCGTCGTGGAGGACGTACTTCGGCCTCCCGGCGCAGTGGCGCCGGACCAGGCCGTAGACGTCCATCGCGTCCCACTCGGCGATGATTCGCGGCTCACGCTCCGGTAGGTCGGCTTTCATGGGGAACTCGGTCTGTGGCAGATTCAGCGTCTTTTGGTAGTCCATGCAACCCTTACCTCCCTTCCGGTGTGGCGTGATGCCGCTTTTGGTGCTGACGCAAAAAAGGCCGGCCGGGGGCTGGAACACTCCCCGGCCTGCCGGACGCACAATATACGCCCGCCCCGAAGGGTGGGTCAACGTACCGTGGCGCGCTGAGTATGCAACGCGAGCCTTTGACGTGTCGGCGGCGGGCCGCTATACTGAAGCGTCCGTCCGGATCGGGCGACTCCGCGCAGACCACGGAACATAGACTATGCGTCGGCCGCTAGGCCGGTAAGGTGGCAGGGCACCGAGCAGATGGCTTTGGAGATAGGTTCGGACGCAGAGGGGACGGTCTTCAAGATTCTGAACATCGGCGCCTTGGTTCGACTCCCCGAGGGGCATGTCGGCCTGGTTCACATCTCCGAGATCGCGCACGAGTACGTTCGCACCGTGGAGGACTACCTTCATGAGGGCGACGCTGTGCGCGTTAAGGTCATGGGCGTCAATGACCAGGAGCGCTACGAACTCTCGATTAAGGCACTCGAGCCGCCGCCGGAGGGCGCAGCCGAGCATCGGCGAGGCGGCGGTCGCTCAGGCGACCTCGACGAGAAGCTGGCCGACTTTCAGAAACGCAGCCAGCAGCGCATGAGCGCGGTCCGCAAGCGCGAGGGCAGGCGGCGTGGCCGGCGGGCGTGAGTTGCCCGCGCCCGGCGGTCGGCCATCATCCGTAGCGCACGCCGTAGTTGAGGGATGAACGGCCGTGAGGCCCGCACTGGGGCACTCTCCACGGATCCGCGGCGCTCGCATTGTCGTTCTCCTCGTCGCCACCTTGGCGCTGGCGGCTACCCGGGACTCGCATCCCCTCGCCGTTGCGGCTGCTTTCGCCGGCCTGTGCGTGGCGGCCAATGCGGCGCTGTGGTTCGTCTCCAGGGCCGCGCGCATCGACTATGACCCGGCCGCATCCCTCCTGGACATCGGCGCCTGTGTCGCGCTCGTGGTCCTCTCCGGCGGGCAGACAAGCCCGCTAACGATGGTCTTCATCTTCCCCGGTGCCATCGCCGCGTGGATGCTCACACCCACTGCGGCGGCGGGTGTCGTGACAATGTCCGTGGTGGCCCTCGCCGCGAGTGCCCCTCCTGCCACTTGGCCCGCCGACGCCGGCCGGTTCGCGCTGACCGTGGCCGTGATGGCCTGCACGGCCGGCTCCGCGTGCCTGACGGTGTCGGCCCTCGAGCGCGCCCGGCCCGACATCGGGGCACTGTCCGACTTGCCGTCCGTGCCCGTCGGAGAGGCCGCCGCCCTGCGAGAGCTGGCGCGCGCTATCGGCGGTCTGGTAAGGGCCGAGATCACGCTGGTGTACGCGCCCGATGAGGCGGAAAGCCTGCGGCTCGCCGAGGCGCCCCTCGACCTGGGCGCGGTCGCTACGGAGGGAGCGGAGCGGCTCGCGGAGTCCGAGCTGCTAACTGCCGCCGTGCGTGCTCGGCGCGGCGTGCTGGCCGCCAGGGCGGAACACGACGAGCGCATCCCCGCCGATGTCCGAGAAGCCCTCAGGGCAGCGTCCGTGCTGGCCGTCCCGGTTCACTTCGGCGACTCGCTGGCCGGGCTGATCGTCGCTCTCAACCGCACCTACGGAGGGTTCAGCGACGATGACCTTGCCGTCGCCCAGCTCGCCGTGTCGACGGTCGTGGCGCGGCTGCTCGCCACCAGCGGCGACCCGGTTCGGCTCATCGTCAGGGAGCTCCCCGACCCTGTAGTGCTCTTGTCAAGCGACGGGCGCATCCTGGAGGAGAATCCGCCCGCCGCCGAGCTCTTGCGCGATGACCCGGCCCTGCGAACGCTTGTCTCCGAGTCGGCGAAGGAG
>Ga0315280_10003878_pt1 | contig 22582 bp, 32 predicted proteins | sample YL17G06_40_MG_FD_203697 | JGI IMG/M metagenome (GOLD analysis project Ga0315280, IMG submission 203697) | Sediment microbial communities from Yellowstone Lake, YNP, Wyoming, USA - YL17G06_40 | ecosystem: Environmental > Aquatic > Freshwater > Lake > Sediment | place: USA: Wyoming | collected... | reverse complement strand
CTATAAGCATCACTATCATGATTTCCTGGAATAACAATTATCTCAAAGTCATTTCCAGAAAACATTTTTGACCTCAGCATGGGCCTAAGAGCCTCTGCATCCTCTTCGCTGTCGAAAAGGTCGCCACCGATTGTAAGTACACTCACTTTGTTTTGTGTTGCGACATTCAGTACTTCCTGCAAAGCCTCAATTGTTCTTTCATTCTTTCTACTAAGATGCAGGTCCGATGTGTGGAGCAGGCGAATTAAAATCCCTCCTACTTCTAAACCAAGTACCAATTATAGTGACATGGAAGATTAAACAGATAAAATTTGCGGTTTTTGGTTCTGGTAATTCTTAGGGAGATGGGGTTATTAATTTTCTTCGGTAGTAACTTTTGGGGGATAAGCTATTCCCAATCCAGAGCTCCAACTAAGTCTTTTAGCTTCTCAAGAAGTGATAATGCAGATTTCGTATCGTTCTTGTCTAAGTAATCCAATATCTTTGTTGTGGTCTCTCTGATATCGAACTCTATGGAACTCATCATAACAAATTCGATATTTTTCAGTATTTCAATAGGGTCTTGCCCTTCCGGAATTTCTTTGTGTCTCAGAATCTTCAATGCCTCTTTAGCTATTTTTTGTCGTTCTTCCTTAGAACCCGACATGAAATAACCTACTTTTTTATTATTGTTCCCCTTTCAAAACTCTGTGGAAGCCCTTCTTTTATCAAATTACTTAGAATGCCCCTCTGCTTGATATCAATTATTATAGAATCAATTCCATCTTTAGCGAGTTCGAGAAGAGTCTCCACTTTCTTACGCATTCCCCCCGTTACGTCAATATCTGGTGTTGTGAACTTCAACTTTAACTCATTGATGAGTTGAGGCGTTATAACTTTTAATCTAGCAGCGTCAGGCTTTATCTTAGGGTCTTTGGTATACACACCATCAACATCTGTGCCCACAATCACAAAAGTCAGAATATCTTTGTATTTTTTGGCTAGATAAGAAAGAATCTGGTCACCTGACACTATTACAGTTCCTACCGTTTTATCTTTAACAACATCCCCATGAAGAACGGGTATTTCCCTTTTATCGAGGCATAAGTCGATTTGGTCAGTAAACATTGAGCATATCTCGCCTTCATAAGCTACAGAAAAGTCGGATGGATGAAACGAAATTGCTGGAGTTTCGTGCAGAAGCAACGTTTCTACAACTTTCCTGTTCAACTCCTCCATTGTTGTTTTGATTTTGGAGTAGTGTCTAAGCACGTCTTTTGAGTTTCGAGTAGTAGTTTTTCCCTTATTCTCTTTTGCACTTATTTGGGAATAACGGAAACCAAATCGTTTAGCTAATGGATGCCCATAAGAACCGCCACCATGAACAATTATTAGGTTTTTATCACTCCCCTTGAATGCTATTCCTATCTCATTGCAAATTAAATCAAGATTTCTTCTGTTAATTGCTTTCCTTTCCGTTTTGGTAGTGATTACGCTTCCGCCAAACTTTACAATTACAAGTTTTCTCATTCGAGTCATCCTATTCGCTTATTCAAAGACTGGATTTCACTATATTTTTGCAAAGAATTAATAAGCTTTCTGTGATTGGATGAATGGAGAAGCTGTCAGACAATACTCGACGAGCTTGGTAGAGTGGTAAGTACGGGATTTAATGCAAATCCCCCACCTTTAAGGTCATGGCTACATGGAACAATCAGAGAAAGAAATAAAGTCATATGAGAGGACTAGACAACGAAGACTTAGCTAAACTGTCGAGCTACTACGACAAGAACGCCACTCTCTACGTCTATGAGGATTCATCGATTTCTTAAAAGCCAAGAAAGAAAAACCTGAAGAGGAAGGTTAATCCTTCCTCAAACCCATTTTTTAGGCAAAATTTAATTGCTTAATTTATTTCTTATTTCACTAGAAGTTGATAAACTTGGTAGACATAAGAATTGATATAAGAGGTTTAGAAGAACTGCAAAGAAAGCTAAAGCGATTTCCAGAAGAAATTGAGAGAATACGTCGAGAGATTTTCGCTAAATATGCTAGAAAAATTGAACAAGAAGCAAAAGAAGCCTGTCCCACCAAAGAATTGAAAGAGAGCGTAAAAGTAGAGTTTCTTCCTAATGAGAACTTTAGAGTCAACTATGATTCAGAAGCAAAACCATATGTTGAGCCTGTCATTAAAAGAAACACGGAGGAAATGCATAGGGAAATAGAGCGACGTATGGGAGATGCGTGGCGAACCTAAAGAAAAATTTCACCAACCGATAAGTTTACAGAACCTGTTTAATTATGCTTTTTTCTCATTAACCATTTATTAGTCCCAATGATTTGGCATTCATATCCTTTATTTGAAAGCTGAATCAGTTCTTCTTCGCTGGTAACTATTTTGCTCTCATAGGTTTCGTTTCCATTCTCCTTTAACATCTTTAAAAACGCTTCCTTCATTGTGAGACGGAATGGGTATTTTCAAATGCACATTTAGCTTCTGTATCATTTCGTCGCCCTGTTTCTTAATTAATTCGTTTAAAACATCTGGGGCGATGTCCTTCATTGTCCTACACAGCCTTGAAATGCCTTGGACTGTAGGTGTAACATATATGGATTGCATAATCTCAAAGAACTTCTCACCGCTTCCTCCTTTGAGGGCAATAAGCCAACTGGCAATAGTCTGCATGTTTATCAAGTTTGAGAAGTATTCTATACATGAAGACAGAAAGAGTTTCTGCTGATTCTTTTGCAACTTTTTGACTTCGCTTAACTCTTCAAGCCAACTGTTCACGTCGAACCCAGCTTTAGGTGGAAACCTGTAGCCGATTTTTGCGTTTAGGCTGATTCTAGCGTAGTATACGCTTGGAGGTCTTGTGTTAAGTACTTCACGTTTCACCATTTCCGCTTGTTCAAACTCGTCAAAGTACTTTCTCACAGTCGTTAAGCTCATTCCAATGCGTCTAGCTTGCTTTTCGATGTCGATCCATCTGACAGGTGAATCGTCACTAGGCAACATGTCTAAGAGTTTCATTCTAATGTTGTTTTTTTCTTTATAGGATGGTCTGCCCATTATCGTAGACTCCTACATTTAATCGTAGGGCATTTATACTTAAGACTTACTACAGTCTACTGAGGTAAAAAACATGGAGTTGCAAGTTATATCCGTGAAAGTGAGCAAACCCCTCTACGCGCTGGTTGAGAAGTACCTAGAGCTAGACGCGCATGTCACCAAATCAGACTTTGTGAGAGACGCCATCAGACAGAAATTGAAAAATGATGCTCCTTGGCTTCTTGAGGAGATGTTTAAAAATGAAGGAAAAAGAAGCGAGAAAAGATCTTCCTAAGACAAAAGAAGAATGGCTGCACAAAATATGCGGGCTAGATGAAGAAACATATAAGCTCGCAACTAACCCGCAGCTAGTTGACTTCATTCTTGCCGACTTAGACAGACGCATTAAACATGACAACCCGGTTAAATTAAGCGTTTTCTTCACTGGAATAAGCGGTTTCTTAAAGGAGCCTATAAACTTGTTTCAGAAGGGCGAAAGTGGCATTGGCAAAAGCTACAACACGGTGCAGTCCCTCAAATATTTCCCCACTGAAACCACAATATTGCTTGGCGGTTTAAGTCCGAAAGCCCTGATCCATGATTACGGAGTCTTATTAACTGAAGATGGTTTACCGGCCGAAAACATTGAACAGCCAGAGAAGCCAGGGAAAAGCGATTTTGCTAATGCTGAAGAATACAAAGATGAAATGCGTTTGTACAAGAAGAGAATGAAAGAATACGTTGAAGTAATGAAGAAAACCTACACGTTGATTGAACTTTCAGGGAAAACGCTTGTGTTCCTTGAAAATCCAGATTTCGAAACTTTCCACATGCTCTATCCCATTCTTAGCCACGACACAGAACGCATTGAATACCGGTTCGTTGACAAATTCGCAAAGGGCCAAATGAGAACCATGCATGTGATAATCCAAGGCTGGCCCGCAACCGTGTTCCTCACTGTGGACCGCAGATATATGGAAGAGTTAGCTACGAGAAGTCTCACCGTGACCCCTGAAAACTCTAAGGAAAAAATTGAAGCTGCTAATCAACTGACAAACATGAAAAATTGCTATCCTTGGCTAAGTTGCGAAAGCGAAGAACTGAAAAAAACAAAAGCTATTATTGAGGCTATTCGAACTTGGTTTGAAGCTAGTGGTGCAGATATAATTGTTCCGTTTGAGGGGCTGCACCAGTTTTTCCCAAGCAGCATAGTTCGTGACATGCGAGATTTCCAGCATTTCACCCAGCTCCTAAAAGCCATAACGGCTCTGCACCTGTTCCAGAGACCGCTTATAACAATGAACGGCAAAACTTTTGTGGTTTCAACTATGTATGACGTTGCCGTGGCAATTAATGTTTACAGCGCAATTTTCGAGACAACTAGAACTGGAACAGAACAGGCGATCTTAGACTTTTACCATAACATCGTTAAACAGAAAACCGCATGGTATCTGAAAAGTTTAACTGAAGAGTATAATGCAACAGCTACGCGGAAAGTGAGCAGCGACACTATAAGAATTAAGCTTGAACGGTTAGCGCAAATCGGCTATGTTGACATAGAAAAGGATGATGTTGACAAACGGTTGAACATTTACAAACCTTTAATACAAGAGGGAGAAATGCACGAGATTCGCCGAAAAACACTTAATCAACAAGATTTCAAGGCGAAATTGAAAGAGGGCTTCAAAAAATGGAAAGAAAATATCCGAGGAAAAGGGCAGGTCGAAATAAAAAAATTTTTTCGTGGGAGTGATATGCCTAAATATGATTTTAATATGCTTGAACATGACGTGCTGTCCGAAAATTTTTTTTCTGTTTCCGATAGCCTTCTCTTCGGTTATCTGTTTAAGCCTAAACCAAGCTCTGAACAAGAAAACAAGCCTGAAATTATACGAGAACAAGAAAATCGGGGAATCTCGGATATTTCACAGTTTAAGTCGCTGGATAGGCTAACCACGTATTTCGAGGATAGGTGTCAAGGGTGCGGAAAAACTGGGCGTATGGACTGGCAAGTAACTCTTCATGATAACACTTGGGCTCTCTTGTGTGGTGACTGTGGCCTTAGGCTATCGAAGGAGTTGGGCAAAATTGAGTGAAAACTGTGGTTATGAGGGAACTATAAGAGAGGCTCTTTCTGTGGCTAAAAGGCTGAAAGGAGCCGTTAAAAATGTTGTACGTACAACACCGGGAAAGGCTCGAAATCTAAAAATAAGCCAGGGGTGGAAAGGAGAGAAAGTTGAATGAAGGCACGGAGAAAAAGCAAACAACCCTCGACGAGATTCTGGGTTATGACGGAAGATGATTTTGATTTAACCCTTGAAAGAGAGAAACATAATTTTATGCTTTTCACCGTACTCTACAGGTCTGAGACGAAAAGACAGGTTTTGAGTAAAGACCGTTTGTTACACTACCGAACATTTGCGTTCAACCCTGAAGACCCTGAAGATCTGAAAATATTGGAAGAAGAATTTTTTTGGCACCACATTATGGAGCACGTTTACAGCGAAACTATTGAATGGCCCATTGTTAATGTTTTCAGAATGTTACTCAAATGGACTCCGGAGGCTGGGAAGGATGGTTAAAAAAGAGTTGAATGGGGTGAGAAAACAAATGGAATGGATGAACAGCGAATTAAGAGAGAAAGGAAGGCAGCTCCTAGAATGCTTGGTTCGAACAGCATATTGGATGCCTAGCCTTAGCGCAGTAAACGTCGAGTTCCTCTGCGAAGATGAGCCGAGAAGCCAGGATGTTTTTGAGAAGTTGTTCAAGGCCCTATGGGTATTCGGAAACCCTGACATAAACTTGACAATAAAGGTTGGCGACGACGGCTACCACTACTTCCTTGGACGCACACCATACTATATTCAAGGCCAAGTACTCAGTGTTACCAAAGAAACCATACTTAGAACGAAGAATGTTGAGTGGATCCCAAATATTCTAAGAGAGTTCGCCACGGTGCTTGAAAAGGTGAAGTGGGAGGCTAAACTGAGGGAAAGCCGAGGGTGAAGGCTGATGGAGCAGGCTAGTGTGGAGAGAGAGGTTGGCGAGTTAAATGAACGAAAATAAGCCTATGTTTATTGACATTTCAAAGATTGACTCAAACCCATACCAAACAAGGCTCGGAGCTTGTCAAAAGGTTTTGACAAGAAAAAAGCTCAAAACGTCAAATAAAGTACGGAACGCGGCGAAAGGTTTCGCGAAGAAAAAGGCTCTAAATTAGAAACAGCTTTCAAATCTTGGCGCTGTGCTGAACTCAGTTCAGCAGACTTTTCTCGACATGTTAACATTAAGCCATCTTTTACGCATGCGTAAAACATTGATGTGGCATAGAACATTCTTCTCTAAAACTTGATTTCGCCCTTCTTTATGAGCTCCTGTACTTTCCTTAATGAATATTCAACGCTATGACTACGGTCTGCAAAATGGCCTTTCTCCACTTCTTCGTCGATCCATTTAAAAATCTCTGGCGTAACCGTGACTGTGAGCTTAACCTTCACCATCTTCAATCACACGACTGCTTGTTAACCATGTGTTTCTTAGGTGTTATCCATAATCGTTAGGCAATATCTGGCTTTAGCGTAAATCATTAGGGATAATACGCAAAGATTATATGTTTTATGGAGATATGTTCTAGCTCAGTGATAAAAAAGATGTTAACAAAAAGGAAGTTAGTCGTCTTAACCATGTTAGCAATAATAGTCCTCTCTGCACAAGCTTTCGCCCAAGAAGCAACACGGATAACATTCTTGCACAGTGAAGCCTCTTCATGGAGTGACAGCAGAGAAACAGAAGGATATATCGTTAACTGGAATTTAACGACTACGACCATAGTGACTTTTCCAGTCTACGTTGACACGTATAATAATGGTAGCATAAACCCGGAATCTTCAGATGAAGTTTGTTTTAGACTGTCGACTCCGGAGAATGAAGGTTTAGTGAACATCACGGTTTCAGGGTTCATAAACGTGACAGCAAAAGGAATCATCCCCTTAACTGGATACACAGAGTTTCAGAACACAACTTCAATTCCAGCGACAACTCCTTTAGGCGAATGGGAAATAAGCTATCCGATACTGGTGCCTGTTCCTGTAGGAGCCTTCATCATAGTTGTCACGGCTATACCAACACTCTACATCAACGCTTCAGTGACAGCCAATGTGGCGCTGACGGGACCGGCGATAGCTTTTACGCCGCCACTCACATGGAAGACAGACGGAGCCATAGAAAACGTCACTGTAATACCTGTTGACGCGAAGTTAGGCGATGAAATCGTGGTTTCCGCTGAAAACTTCACTTACAACTGGAACGCGTCGCTAACCGTGGAACTCAAGCTTGAAGGAATGCACTTGATAACCAGTCCAGCCTACTGGTTTGAAACTCCAAGCCTACAGGCAGACGGAGAAGCCACTGTGTCATTCAGCATCACCGTGATTCCAGAGTTTCCACATGTAGCCGCAGTCGCCGTGTTATGCTTGGCTGAGGCTGCTTTGCTGTTGCACTTTAAGAAGAAATTGCAGAACGGCTAGTTCAGCCTAAGCCGAAGCTTTCCCCTTTTCTTTTCTGCCACAGGTTTCGGCGACCACCTCAACAAGTATTGGCAGTTCTTCGCCGACGAAGAAACGATCTTTAAGAAGAAGCATCCATGGTTGTACGCCAAGATCAAAGAAGACAGTGGTTAGTAATTACGCTACATAATGAGTCTACTTCATCTGAAATGGCTAGATTTCACTTGCGTTTTCGCTATGCAGACGAGAGCTCGAGAATTTATAGCTAGATGTGGAAGGAAGAAACGGTTTTTATGTTGAATGGTACCTACGTAGGCGCTTGTGTAGTTTATTGAATGAAACGGAAAGATTGGGTTAAAGTTTACCTTAGTGATGAGCAGAAACTTTTGCTCGAGAGGATTGCGGAAAGCTTAGGTATAGGAGAAAGCGAGGTTTTGCGTCAGGCGTTTATGGAATATGCGAAAAGCATAAGCCTCATAACAGAGAAAGTCCACGGAAAAAAATAGAAATCAGCCATTATTAAAAAACTGAAAGCTTAGCCTTTCTTGCATGGACGAGAGTGATCGGATTTTGGAGCAAAGAAAATAGTAGCAAATGTTAGACTGGATATGCCATGTAGCGAAATCTTCCGCCTCTTACATACATATCTGCCCAATCGTTTTCCTCTGTAGAAAAGGTTGCAGTGTAAGTTGCTGAAACGTAGAGATAGGTTATTTTTGTGTTATCTGAAGGATTCGTGTCGTTTGGAATGGTACTTGTGTAGGCTTTTATTTCATATCGGCCCGTGGCGTTCGGTGTCCATGTAAAGTTTAATGTTATGGATTCTCTTGGAGCTAAGGTAATTGTTTGCGTTCCAATTAATGGGTCCAGAATTAGAGTGTAGTTTACACTTGCGTTGAAAGTTTCTGTGTAATGGCCGTTATTCTTGAGTGTGATGTATATGGTTATCACTTCGTTTATTTTTGGATGCTGATTTGAGAATGTGATGTTTATGATTGAGATGTCGTGTATGAGCACTGTAGGGGTCATGATGGCAAACATAGAAAGGTGAACGGTTTCCCCGTAGATAACATTACTTTCCGTGTCCAGACATGTTGTGATGTCGATCCATTGTTGTATTGTTTCGTTCCAATGCATTAGTCTTAGATTGTTTTCTTGGTCTTGTGTTAGGCCAGTATCGTTGTATGCTATCCTGATTTGGATAGGTCCACTGTAATTGGCTGTGGTTTTGATGTCGTAGTAGGTGGGAGTTTCTGTGGCTAATTTGAATCCTGAAGGGGGTTCTGGTCCTGTCATGCTTGTGTTGAGGGTTGTTATTCCACCGGAAGTTATGTTTTTAAACGTTATGGCAACGTCACTTGAAGGGGTAACGGTAACGTTTTCTCCTTCTATGGTCCATGGTCCCATCAAAGGATAATTGTCTCGGTTATCAGCATCAATAATATATGGCGTATCGCCTATTCCATCACTACCAGTCTCATTCTGCCAGAGACCACTAAACAAATCAGTACCGTTGTAATCACTCCAATAATTCCCGCCCGAGGGATAGCCATCATCCCAAACATTCACTGACCCCTCGCTATAGACTTGTCCAAATGCATTGTTTACAAAGTTGTTATGGTAGACAAGATTGTTCAAAGGATAATAGACAGAATAGATGCCAACCCTGTTGTTTGCTATGTTGTTTTCAGAAATGCAGTTATTGTTTGAATAATATTCGAGAAAGATGCCACTCCAGTTGTTTGTTACATTGTTTCCAGAGATGAAATTGTTTGAAGAATAGAAGACCTCGACACCAACATCGTTATTTGTTATGATGTTATTTGTTATCAACGAGTTGTTTGTAAAGGCGAGGAACACAGAAAAAAGATTGTCTGTCAAATTCAGGTCCTTGACAGTGATGTTAGTGCAATTTACAAGTTGTACGTAGCCTGCGTCTAATGGAATCTGTTCATTTTGCCGATTAACCCAATAGTGAATTGGTCTGCCATCTACCGTATTTGAAGCATCAATATCGTTCATATAGTGCTGTAACGATTCTCCCCATACTCCGAAGTCGTACTGGTTGTTAGTCATGTTATTGTTTCTAAGCGTGTTTCCTCCGGATACGTCGAGCCAGATGCCTATGTCAGTAAGGTTTGTTATCGTGTTGTCGGCGATGTAATTGCCACTTGAGTTGTCCAGGTGAATGCCGCCTAATCCATTTGTTATATAGTTGTTTTGAACGGTTGCGTTAGCGTTTTGGTGAATATGGATGCTTGGGCCAAAGCTGTTTCGTATCGTGAATCCTCGGATGACAACATTGTACGCCATTACATTGAACACTGTGGTTATTCCACTGCCGTCAACAATTGTATTTTCAACATCTTCTCCGACGAGTGACACTGTCTTGTTCACAATTACATTTTCGTAGTATGTTCCGTTATGTACGTATATTGTGTCTCCTGGGTTTGCTGCGTTTATTGCTTCTTGTATTGTGTGGAAGTCTGCTGGTCCGTCGTCATCTACGGTCCACATGGTGCTAAAGGCGATGAGCCTTCCGTATCTCTGTGTCCTACGAGAATAGTTGCCATACGTACCAACGTATAGTACCCCATCCGCTATTGCAGAGCCCATTCCTATAAAGCCTTCTTCAGGTGCAGTCGACTGATACTTCCATACAACTTCGCCTGTGGTTGCATTTAAAGCATAGAAATCACCGTCCCAACTGCCAAAAAACACTTTGCCATCCGCTATAGCCGGGGCGAAGTATATTTCACCATTTGTCTCAAATGTCCATATTATTGCTCCGGTAGTTGCGTTTATAGCATAAAGGTTGTAGTCCAAGGATCCAACGTAAACCAAGCCGTAAGCCACTGATGGTGTAGACTGTATATAGGCGTTGGTGGTCGTGGTCCACAGTCTCATTCCTGTGGTTTCATTTATAGCATGTAGTCTCATGTCATTGGATCCTATGAACACGCGACCTGTGCTTACTGTTGGAGAACCCCACATAGAGCTGGTTTGCCCGGGATCACTTGCTAAATAGCGCCAAATTAAAGAACCATCCGTTGCATTCACTGCATAAACATAATTGTTGCTTGCTCCAAAAATAAGCTTGCCGTTGGAGTAGGCGGGGGTGGAGTCGGATGTTCCAACCGGGGAAAGTTGGTAACTCCAAATCAGACTTCCATTATCTGCGTCGAAAGCCCATAGATATCCACCCGTAGGGACGTAAACGCTACCGTTAACAACTGTAGGACCCGCAATGATCGGATACGACAAGGAGTAATTCCAGATTTCTAAGCCAGTTGTGAGATTGAGGCAATAAACATTACCATCATATGACCCGAAATAGACTTTCCCATTGCAGATGGCTGGTGAAGACGTAATCAGACCGTTTGTCTCGAACTTCCAAACCAGCGAACCATAGCGCGCATCCAATGCATAAAACGTGTTATTGTAGTCACCAAATACAACCTTTCCTTCGTCGACAGCTGGCGCTGTCCAAATAATTCCCGCTTGATATGTCCAACGGGTCGTGTTCGTATTTGGGGAAGGGCTCAACGTGAAACCCGTATTAGCAAGGTCATTTTGAAATTTTGGCCAAGGGTACTTGGTTGTAGAATAAGGATAGAAGGGATGCATCAGCGGATATCTGTCTAAGGGCGTGTCATAAACTGGATGCATGTATGGCGTATCGCCAATACCGTCACCACCCATTATGTTTTGATAAGGACCACTGTACAAGTCCATGCCATCGTAATCGCTCCAGTAGTTTCCGCCAGAAGGATAACTATTGTCCCAATCGTTCCATTCGGCATTTATTGATCCGTTCAGTTGATATCTATTTTTCTCCAAGTTGTTATGGTAGATTTTATTGTGGTTATAGATATATCCTTCAATGCCCCCGAAATAGATTCCGTAGTAGTTTCTAAGTATCAAATTGCCAATAATTAGGTTACCTCCATTTTCCGTGTCTTTCAGCCAAATTCCACCAAAATTATCTACGATCATATTTCCCACAATTGCATTGTTAAAGCTGTCCCGCAAAATAATCCCAGCTTCGTCGTTGCGTAATACCACATTGTAGGCAATCGAATTATTATAACTACCAAAAAGTCCTATCCCTGCTGACCAATAGTTTCCGGATGCGACATTGTTTGACGCTTCAACATGAGTGATGGTGCAATAGCAAGACTGAAACAGCATAAGCCCGACTACGAAACTTTTGACTTTAACATTTTTAATCGTGACATTGCTTCGATACGACAAATCTATTCCTTTCCAAGATCCATCACCTGTTACCGTGTAACCGTTCCCATCAATTGTTATGTCGTCTCTCTCCACCACAATCGATTCATTAATATTGCTGGTGAAGGCGTAGGTAATATTGTCCACAGTCGAAATTGGTGCGGTTAGAGGGTCTATTGAGCCGTCGGCCCTAATGTAAATAGTTCCAGCTGCTTTAACTGGTTGAATTTTAAACGCCGATGTTAATGTGCTTATTACGAGTAAAGATAGCATTATTGCAGAAACATTTTTCCTCAGCAATCTTATCCTTTCTCCTTTCTTCAACTCTAAGCAATCAATCCCAATAAATAAAACTTGCGAAATAAGGTTCTGTTAACTCTGTGGGCGATTGGTCAATGTGTTAACAGTCGGGTGATGGCAAATGTCATTGCTCTTTTTCAAGGTAGTCGAGAGCTTGTTGAATGATGGGGTCTCTTGTCTTCTGTCTTCTGAGCCACACAATCAAAGTGTTCCGCTTACTTGAGTCTTCAATGAGTTTAATATCCGAGGTCAGTTCATAAGGTGTGTAGTAATGTCCTCTAAATGGTGGCGGTTGAGTGCTTCTTTTCTCAATCCATCCCTTCACATCAGGGTTGACTTTCTTCAGGTTTAGAGTGTTGCGGACTTTCATTTTTATGATTTCAATCTTTTCGTCATCGTTTTCCATGAAAAAAGATTATGTGTGGAGAGCTAAATGCTTTTTGTCTCATGTTTTCTGTGGAAACTAGCGTTTTGAAGTGTTGCTTCCAGCTTCTTTAAAAGCTCTATTTCTGTTTCGTTCTCATGGATTATGCGGATTTCAATTTCCATATTTACTCCCTCCTCTTAACGCCTAAAAGCTTCAAACAACAGAAAAAAGAGGGAATAGGCGTTGCCGCTGTGGGTCTATTTTGACGGAACAGCGATTGTACGCCTCGTCCTCTGCACTAGCCTCAACACGGTGACTATGGCGGCTGAAAGAAACAGCCCCGCAAGAGCCATCATCATTCCAAGCCCGACGTTTGCGTACGGCGGAGTGGCAACAAAGCCGATTATGAAGCCCGCGATGGTTGAGCAGAGAACAGCGATGAACTCCCAGATCAGCTTGTACTTCCAAGCAACTATTCCAGCAACGACTAAGATGATTGCGATGTATATCATTGGTGATGGCACAAAGTCAGGTGTGTCAGGCGGCGTTGGTGTCGGAGGTTCTGCGGCAAGAATCAAATTCAGCATTTGAGACTCCCTCATTATTGAAGGCAGGGTCTTCCCCTAAAGCCCCCGAAGCCTCCTTCCAGATATTCCGAAGGTGGCGACGGTATGGGGTCGAACCGAGCCAGCACGATACAGTCAAAGTCCATGTAGAGATATATCGGGTTTGCGTAGCACTCGTAGTAGAAGTTTATCCACCAATATTTGAACTGGTAGCCTTCCTTTGGCTGAGCCGTCAGTGAAACAACGTAGTTTTCTGGCACTAGATAAACGTCTTCGATGTAAACGCTGTTCCAGCAAGACATGTAAGTGTAACCTGTTATCAACAGGCAGTAGACGTAGCTGAACCCACATTCGTCTGAAGCAGTTTGGTAGACAGGTATGAACCACCACATGCCTTGCGGCGCTGATCCTGGGTCGAAGGCGAAAGTGCAGCCTGCAATTCCATGTTCATCCGTGTACCAATATCCAAAGTCGTAGAGTGCGCCATTCGGGTCTACAAGATAGAAGCGCACTGGAACATTGATTAATGGTTCTCCGTTATTGGCAACTCCGGCCAACAGCGATATGAATGAATACTTTCCTGCATGGTATCCGTAGCCGTCTTGACCCATTCCGCCGATTGTTATGTACCGAAGCTTGCTATAGCTTGAGTCTGTGAACGTCTCGACAAAAATGAAGCCGTCTACGCAGAGGTTAGTGTAGCGTGGGCTTGGTCCCGGTGGGTTTGTCGGTGTTGTGCGAGTTGGAGGCGCTGGTGGGCTTGGGTGTTCTTGGATGCTTGGTGGGTCAACATAGTTCCAGTAGACCATTTCCTCGCCGTCTTTGCTGAACAGGAAAATCCAGAAGCGATACCACACAGCCCATCCCGCAGTGTAACAGTATGGTTTCTGTCCTTGGGGTACACGAATACCGATGCTTCCGTCACTGTAGTCTTTGAAAACGTAATACCAATAGGCAAATGGTCCCCAGCCGCCATCGTACGACCAATGGCAGAACAGCCAACTAGGATATTTTGTAGTTGAGGATTCAAAGCCTATCGAGTATGCGGGAAAGTTCATCTTGAAGCCTATTCCTTCATACTCGAAGCTTCCTTCACCTGCTGAAAGCCTGAAGCCCGCTTGAGGCTCATGGTTTGAAGGCACTTCCTGGCAATAGTCGGGGAAGAAAAGCCAAATGTCAGCGTAGAGTGGACCGTTCCAGAAGTCGTTCTTAGCGTATATGTCCTCAATCGTGCATTTAACCGCGTAGTAATCCCATTTCGGGTCTTGTTCACCCATGTCTTTATAGAAAGCAGTAGAGAGCTTCAGCCTGTTTCCAGACTTAGTATCGCTGTCAATTATTTCGCTTGACTGAATCACAACATCTCCAGCCTGAGCTGTGTCAGTCTTGTTCACCTGACCGACTTGTTTTGCACTGATTACTGACGATGTGGGTTCAGCAACAAGAAAGTTTCGCGGAATCTTCCCGATGGGCGTTCCTATTGTCTGGTTTGAAACTAGGTCGGTTAAGCTCTGATTTGCGAGCAATGTTTCGGGCGGCTCATAGCATATCGGCATCGGTGGCGGCTTTGGCAAGCCCTCAGTGTAATAGGTATCGGTTGCATAGGCTTCTTCTGTAGGAGGCAATATTCGCCCAGAAGACGTTACGCTACCATCAGTTGTTGTTTGTGGAGAGTTGCTGAAAGTCAAGAACGCTGGAGAGACAATGAAAACTAGTAGCAGAAGCGCAGAGAGAGTTCTCTTCTTTTTCATAGCCATTTTTCTTTTTTCCCTTCTCCTTCTCTTTCTGCCCTTCACTTAGGGCTAGGCGGTGACGCGCCCCCAACACATTCAGCGTTGGCTTAACCGTTTAAACATCCTGCTAACAGTTACCTTCTCTATTTTTGCAGCCCAGGGAATCTTAGCCTCAGCAATTATCTCCTTCACAATCTGGCTGTCGCTTACATCGTTGCTTTCAGGAACCAGCTTGACGATTATAACTGCCTTTTTCATTCATACCACCTCAAAATCCGCCTAATCTGTTCTGGAGAATAGCCCTTCTCTTTGAGTAACCTCTCAACCTCTTTGAAGACGCTTCTTTTCAGGACCTTGGAGTTTAAGTATGGTATCATGTTGCTTCATGTTGTATAAAGTTGCATAGAATTATTTATAGCTTTCTAAAGTTTTATATGGTTGCATAATGGTTAAACACATGCTAGGGACATTGTATGAATGAAGCTGCTATGCCTAGAAAAAGAATTTTCGCAACGATCCGAGAGGACGTAGAAGAGTGGATTCAAAAGGAGATAGAAAGCGGCAGATTTAGGAATCGCTCTCACGCTATTGAATATGCTCTGCTTCAACTCATGAAAAAGGAGAAAGAAGAGAAGGAATGAAAGTGAGAGTGTATGTTAAGATTAGCGAGGAAACACTTGAGCGTTTTCTACGAATAAAAGAGCATTTGGGCCTAAAAAACAATACAGAGGTTATGCGATATATCATAAATGAATATTATAGAACAGTTGTTGAAAAGTCGCCTTCAATTGCGTCTTTCTCAAGGAAGGCGTAGTTTTCCACGCCAGTTTTGCCCCTGAACAAGTCAAGTCTCAGAAGCTTTCTTTAGATAGGATTTTTCGCTCAAATAGGCTATGACTATGTTTCGGATTATTTCCGCGTCCTTGGATCCGAAGCCCTTTAGGCTCTGGAGAATTTCGTATTGTGCATTGTCTAATGTTACCATGATACGTTTAACCATTTTCTAACCCCTTTCTATCCTATTTCTTACTGAAACGATATATTTAAATATTGCTATTACTATTATCTTACGTAGGCGACAGAAATGGGTAAGATTACTGCAAGACGCCTAACTGGAATGAAAGAGAAAGAACTCAGGGAAATACGCTTCGAAATAGTCATCGCCATGCTCAACGATGACCCCCAGTTACGCGAGCAGCTCAAAACATACTTCAAGTGAGCAGCGATGTTGATTCGGAAATCCCAGTTGAGAATGGCTCATAACAATCTCTTCGAGTGGAATCTTGGCAATGGGCGATGGTATCCGATAAACTGTCGCAACATCGTCTTCTCAGTACCGGCGACTGTTCAGAGAGTCTTCTTCAACGCGGTGTTCCAGGGAAAAACAGTCAAGGCGACGGCGACGTACTCGAAGCCTAAACTGCACGTTCTCTCCGTTGATCCGGCTGGCATGTCACCGGTTCCAGAATCCCTATTAAATCCCTCTTTTTTTGAGTTGAAAGTCATGAGATTGACAGAAGAGAAATATAGGTGTGTAAAATGCGGAAAGAGAAGGCGTTTAGTTATCACACGTAACAGGGCCACCATGTGTAAAACATGTTATAAGTTGCAGTTAGCGAAAAGAAAAATATTGAGAGAATTAAACAAAATTGCAGATGAAATGCTGCCCAAACAAACCCTGTGAGAGTTGAAAGTTATGGTTAAAGATGAACAAACTATCGAAATAGTGTGCCATGATTGTGGGCATCACTTCAAGGAAACTTCGGAGCTCTTAATCTTCTTTCCGCCCCGAATCAATGGCAAGGTCTACGCAGGACATTTGAAGTGTCCGTATTGTAGAGGAAACAAATTTGTGCTTGTTGAACCTCAACCAGGAACTTGGAAGAGGAGAGATCGGGGAGAGTGATCTAGTGAAGGATGAGCCTCAGTTATGCTCTGACTTGCCTCTTGAACGTGGGCTGTTAAGAAGTAAGGAAGTGACAGGGTTGAAAGAATTCGGGGGTAAGGTGCAAACTAAGCTGATGAAGGGGTTGCTAGACCTAATAGTGTTGCAGTTCTTGAAGACAAGACCGATGCACGGCTATCAGATAATCACCAGGATCCGCAAGGAATTCGGCGTGTATTTTGGGCCAAGCACCATTTACCCGCTTTTGAACGGCCTTGAGAAGAAGGGATACGTGATGAGTGAATGGGACATGAGCAACGAAAGACCCAGAAAAGTGTATAGGCTGACGAATGAAGGCCAGAGGCTGCTGAACTTCACACAAGACTCGGTTAACCTCATTTGCAGAAAACAAGCGTTAGAAGCGGAAGTTATAACGGCAACACCGGTTTTAGCACAAGAATGATTCACCCTAATCTTTCTCTCTTGTTCTCTTAAAATCTTCGCCTTGCCTTTCAGCTAGAGAAAGTGTTGCTGTGATTTTGCCACGCGCGTGGTGATTTCTTAAATCTTCAGACGCAACATTATTTCCCGGGAAATAACGGAGAAACTTGACGCGCGTCAAGTTTCATTCCCCGCGGAATAGTAGCCGACTGCGAAAATATCACGCGCGTAATAAAACTAAGTTTCCATCCAGTTTGCGAACATCATGTTCGCAAATTTAACTTCAAGTTTACTTTGCGGAAATGGGTTCCGCAAATTTAGGCGTCAACAACGCTTGTCAGCAAAGTTTCCATCAGCTTCTAGCTATTTGGAACCAAATAGAGAGAGGGGTCTAAACCTTCATTCCCCTAGCTTCTGCCTCTTTCTTCCAGCGCTTGTATTTCGGATTCTGCTTGTACGCTAGAATGCGGTCTTGAACCCACATTCGCATAAGAGTGCTTGCCTTGGTCTTCTCGAAAAGAGCGATAATATCAAGCTCTTTCGACATTTCATCGTCAATCCGCAGACTTCTCGTCAGGTTATACTCTGCCTTTGTAACTACCACATTTTTCATGGACTCTCACAATTTTTATTACATACGTTTACTTGGGTATTAAGTCTATTGTTGAATGTGATTTCTTAATGGAAAACTCTATTCTGATGTGCGAAAACAAAATAATACAGCCTAAAAGGTGTAGAAAAGGGTGTTCGTGTCCATGGGGGGGGTGCTGAATTAATTCAGCAACTTCTAGGCGAAGAATCTCTTGGCTTTCGTCGGCGGAACGCCTCTGTAAGGCGGATAGACGACGGGCTTGTAGCGCGCGCGAAATAATCAACTTCAAGCACTGGGAGAGCTAAGAAGGCTTCCTACCCTATCAAGAAACCTTTCCCATTCACCAAAAATACCAGAAATCATGTCTTCACCCTCGACTCTCAGAGCAAATGCCGTGTCATTTCCAATAGCATCTTGCACTTCTTTTATGTGTGCCTTGGCCTCCCAGGTTGTGAGGTAGACTACGGGTTTCCCAGTCTCCACTTTCCATTTTTCAAACATTTCAGACATTTTGTTCTTGATATCTTCACGCTGGTAATACACTCCGGAGCTTTTTATTTCCATTAGAAGCCTGACTTGTTTCTTTGGGTAGGCATCTGTGAAGTCTATGGGCATCGCATCTTTGTCAACTGCCAGAATATCAAATTCGGTCGGGCATCCGTCTACCCACGCCAGTTTTACTAGCTTGACATCATTCGGAAGATGCTTCTCCAGATAGTGTACTAGGATATTGCATATGGTATTGCCACGAAAACGATTCCATTTTTTCCCAAGTCCTCTAAGTTTTTTATAAACAAGGTCAACCTGCTCTATGATTTCAGATTGCTCAATCATCAGGTCAATCGTACGTTCTTCGTTTTCATCTCTAACATCGTCCGCTACCATCAGAACGTCTCCATGCTACGTCTTAGAAAACGACATCTGACAATATATGTATATTTCGCGCGCGCGTCTATAAATTATCTGGTGATTTCGACACGCACTTGAATTCTGCACAACAATGTTGGATAGCGTTTCTGACTTCTTAACATACTAGCAAGCTAATACAAAGCATGAGCGAAGCACAGCAAGAAATTGAACAAAGCTTCTGTGGCGACAACTGGAGAAGTAGGGAAAGCTTTTAGGATGTGTCATAGAACATTCCGGCATGGAAATGAGGAGTAACCCATGAAAGAAAGACAAAAGAATAGGAAAAGTGTCTTTTATGTTCTTAACCCTGAAAGGGTGATAGATGAGGCGATTGAGAGGGAAGACTGGTTCTCTGCATTCTCGAATGCTGTCACTTACTTTGAACATTGGGGATATTGGAGGCTTAGATGGTACTGTATAAAAGAAAAGATTGACATTAAGGAAAGAATAAGACAGCTTCATGTCAGCTCTCTTGTGCTGATTCTGTACCTTTTGAAGCTTATAGATATGAATACATTTTCTAAAATTAACAAAACTATCAACGAAAGGAACAAACTAGTGCATCCAGTATCAACAGAAGCTGGAATAACCTATAGAGATAGGAAAGAGAAAAACAGAGCAACTCAACTTCTCACAGATGCCAAATCATGCATTAGAAAACTGAAGGAAGGAATAGGGCATGAGTGATACTGAGAAGAAGCTTGAACAAACTAAATACTTCTTCAAGAGAATGCTTGAAACACATCATATACCTTTTGAGTTTGAGTGTAATCTTCAAGCTTTCATAACACTTGGTCGTTCCATTACTTTTGCCATGCAGAAGGAACATTCCAAGATGCCAGACTTCAGGGCTTGGTATCAAAAGAAACAAGAGGAAATGAAAGCTGATGAGACACTCTGCTTTTTCAATGAAGCAAGAGATATAATTATACATGAAAAACCATTTGATGTTGAAACTGCTACTCATATCAAACACATATACTTAAAATCAATTCCAAGAGGATGGAGTTTTGCTATAACTGGAAAGGGAGAACCAATCTGGATATCTCCAACTGGTGAAAAAGTTCATGCTATTGAATTTGACAATCAAGTAGAAAGAGTTTATTTGTTTGACAAGCCTCCTCAGAGCTTTTTTGGCGCTCAGCTAAAAGACTTTTCAGTAGTAAGCTTATGCAAACTATACCTTGTCTATCTTTCAGAGTTGGTGGAAGAAGCTTCAGAAAAATTTTCAGAGAATAATGCTTAAGCAAAGGGATTCATACAGCAGAAGGACCCTAACATAGAAAAAGAGGGGTTGTGCGGGAGACATCTCTATTTGCATGATGTTAGGCGTGTTTTAGCCAACAACCCGACAGCGCGCTAAAGCCATACATGGTTTGAAACTCGTGAGCGTTGCTCGGCTTACTAAAGGAGCATGACTCAGTATGTATATCAATTTCCTAATTTTTTCGGAACTTCTCCCGTAATTCCGTTTGACATAGATATCTCCATTACGTTGCGGGTTCAAACGTGGGCTCTAACCTATACGACCCAACCAAAAAGCCTATTTTACCAAAATAAGCCTGTTTTGGGCATTTCTGACGCACTTGAATTGGTGCGGAAAAGTTATAGCCAATAGGCTTGCTACTGCTCTTAAATAGAGCAAGCGTTATGAATGACAAGAAGAGGATAGGCAACATGGAAAAATTTGGAGAGGCTGATCTGCAACAGGTTTCAGACCAGACTAAGTTGCATGTTATCGTAGATATGGGATTAGCTTTTTCCGCAATGATGCGTTTGTTCGAAAGACACACTAAGAACACGCTTCATACAAAAATATACGCTGAACTCCAAAAGTTCTTTGATGCAAAGACACCAGACGAGTTCGGGAAAATACATTCTGAACTTTGCGAATGGGGAACCAGGGAGATCTCGTTGGCAAAAAGAAATAGGAATGACATAAAGAATCGTAAGAAAGCTAGCTATGGTCAAATCGCAAAGACTCTGGACGTGGTCTTGAAAGTTGTCATCTACTACTCTCACTTCCCCAACTATACAAAAGCTCAAAGACTCTCTGAATGGTTGAATGTTGCAATGGATACGAAGATGATGGCTCACGTTAGACGTGAATGTTTTAAAGATCAAGAGGTCCAATCATGGCCAAAAAAAGTAGATGAGGTGCACGACAAGGGAACGTATGATCATGTGCAAGAAACTGCACGCAGATATATGAAGGATAAGCACTTGGACAAGCTCCTTCCTTCACAGTTTGAAGACATTCTATGGGCAAAAGTGAACAAGAAACATTGGTTCCCAACGAAATAGCGTGCGTGTGGGATGACTCTAATTCAAAACGCAAGTCAACTCAAGAAGTGATCTTCTCTTTCTTTAATATCATAACCATCCAACCCTTTGCAAACATGTCATGTTTTTCAACATAATTGTGTTGCCTAAGGTATTCATCGAGTTTCGTCAGCCCATCATTGTCAATTCTCCCTAAAAACAGGAACAAATCAGGCTCAGGAGATATGTGCTTTTCAAGCCCTTGTGTAATAAAGACGTAATGCCAATATTGGGGGTATGTTATCGTTTCTATCTCAATTCCAACGTTCAGACCACCTTCATCTTTTACGATGAGGTCGCAATTTCGCTTCTTTTTGCCTATTGTAGATACGTCATAGCCTTTGTCAAGCAAGGCAATCATAAATTCAATTTGAACCCAATTCTCTATACCAGTGTCTTTCCATTTGCCGGCACTTAGCGTGTCAAAGACATGCAGTCGGTCAATAAATGTTTCAAAAGCTACATTCAGAAGATCGCTCTCCTCCCTGCTGAACATTTTGATTTCACCTGATAACATAATGATTGACTTGGGTAAAGTCTTTTTCTCTTAGTTGCAGCGCAAGCCTGACGACAAATCTTACCAATTCAACCCAATACGGTTTGATGTTCGGTTCAGCTATAAATCATAGGCTGTTGGTGGGTCATATAGGCTAGAACTGAACGCACATTATATAAGAGTGCGTTGACAAGTTTGACCTGAGTAAAATTTGGATTCAGCACAATTAGAAAAGATTATGAACGGATTGTCCAAGTGGTTCAATTTCGACAAGCAAATCCTAAACTATGCACCAAAGCAGAATGGAGCATATTTTATTCGGTTAGCGGGTGCCCGAAAAATAGGACGCTTACACGGCGAGTCGGATATTCTGTATATTGGAAGCAACAATTCGAAAGGAGGCTTGAAACAAAGATTCTCGCAGTATCTCCATCCAGGACCAACCCAATGGACGAATCGCCGCATGCAAGACCTTGCCAAGAAATATTCAATGGAAGTCGCATGGTTCGTTTGTGATAATCCTGTCAATGTAGAAAATAGCTTGCTTAAGCAGTATGTTAATGACCATGACGAACTACCACCAATGAATCACGCCGATGTCCGACGACTCTTCGAATCTCCAGCGGAGTCTATTGGATTTGCTAATAAAGTCACAGTCAAGTTAATCAAGGGAAAGCAGGAGGACCCAAGCTCCTAAGACATTCTTGGCGACATTGTCGACATAATGACTCAAAAACGTCACTCTTTGCTAGCCCAAAATATCCAGTTCAATATGCCTACCAACCCGCGGAACCAACAAGCGGTACACGTAGAACTGAGAATGATCTGTTGGATTTGACCTGTTTGGGTGCTAATCTTCACCCGACAGATTGAACCCTACAAAATCGGATTTCAATCTGCAATTACCGGCAGTTTGTCACGACAATGATAACACGCATTTCGTGGTCTTTTCACGAAAAGAACGTGAAAAAGGCTTTAGATAGAGGTGGTGCGGGGGGTTAGGTTTATACTTACGTTTAAAACTGTCAAATTCGTTTAAACGTATGCTGAACTAACGAATACGCCAAGTCGAGGTCGAGTTGTACCAGCGACAAGTGGAGATGTCTCCCGTATTCCCGATTGACATAGATATCTCCAATGAATACCGTGGTCAAACTGTCTCATAAAGAATATGCCGAAAGTGTAGAACAGAAAGACGCTAATTC
>Ga0315280_10003877_pt1 | contig 22583 bp, 17 predicted proteins | sample YL17G06_40_MG_FD_203697 | JGI IMG/M metagenome (GOLD analysis project Ga0315280, IMG submission 203697) | Sediment microbial communities from Yellowstone Lake, YNP, Wyoming, USA - YL17G06_40 | ecosystem: Environmental > Aquatic > Freshwater > Lake > Sediment | place: USA: Wyoming | collected... | reverse complement strand
CCGGACCACGCGGACCTCGGGATAGTCCCGCTCGAATTCCAGGATGTTGTTGAGGTTGGCCCCCCGCCAGCCGTAGATCGATTGATCGGGATCGCCGGTGACGGCGAGGTTCGGGTGGTCGATGGAAAGGGCCCGCGCCAGGGCGTACTGGGCCAGATTGGTGTCCTGATACTCGTCGACGAGGACGAACCGATAGCGCTCGTCCAGGGCCCGGCGGATTTCCGGATTGTCGTGCAGCAGCGTGACCGCGTGGAGCAGCAGGTCGTCGAAGTCGGCGGCGTTGGCATGGGCTAGGAGGGCCTGGTAAGCCGGGTAGACTCGCTTGACGAGCACCCCCAAGGGGTGCCCGGCCCGCGGTTCATACTGATCGGGCCCGATCAGCCGGTTCTTGGCCCAACTGATCGCGGCGGCGATGGAGTCGGGCGAGAACTGGATCCCGTCGACGTGCAGTCGCTGGAGGACCTGGCGAAGTGCCCGGGCGCTGTCCCGTTCGTCGTAGATGGTGTAGTTCTCTTGCAGCCCCACAAGGGGGGCATATCTCCGCAGGAGTAGCGCACACAATCGATGGTACGTGCCCACCCAAACGGTGCATCCTGCCGTAAGCCTCGCGACGCGGTCCCGCATCTCCTCGGCCGCCTTGTTGGTGAAGGTCAGGGCGAGGATCTCGCTGGCAGGGACACCCCGCTGAAGGAGGTATGCGATCCGGTGGGTTACGACCCGCGTCTTCCCGCTGCCCGGTCCGGCCAGGATCAGCAGGGGTCCCTCAACGTGCAACACGGCTTCACGTTGCGCTTCCGTGAGACCTTCCAGCAAGCGATCCAATCTGGACTCCCTTCTCGCGGCATCGGCAGCCAGTCGTGGGGCCGACCGGTTTAGTATACCGGTTTCTCCCCCGGTTGTCTTCCGCCGGGAGAACGTCGGTAGACCCGGTCGGGGCTCGCCACTGCTAGGCAGAATCCCCTGAAATGCTATACTGCTGGGGTGACGGCAGGACGGACCTGCCGCCGGCGGTGTGCTGGAGGATCCAAACGGAGTTGAGAGGGAGGGAACCCATGGGAACCCGTATCCCGTTGAGTAAGGTTGACACGGAGGCCAAAGACCTTCGAGAGAAGCTCGAGATGAGTACGGCCGAGATCGGCCTCTCGGTCCGCACGACGAACTGCCTGGAAGAGCGAGGGATCTTTACCGTCGAGGACCTGTTGAATTCCACCCCCGAGGAGCTTCTGAGCATCTCGAATTTCGGCGAGAAGACGCTGGAAGAGGTGTACAAGGCTTTGGAGGGGATCGGTTTTCGTCGAACGACGAGGCAAGAGGCCGCGGCGCAGCAGCGCTAGGGCTTGGCGTACCGGCAATCTGCCGCGGCCCAGGGTGGTGCGTTTCCTTCCCATGGTTCGACCCGCACGGTAGCGGCGGAGTGGCCCGCTTGGCTCGCAACTTCCGTTTCTACGAAAAGAAACGCGGAAACCGCTCGACCGGCTCGAAAACGGTCGGCCGCCTCGGCGAAGCGCTTTTTTTCGGCGCGCTTTTGGGGCTGGGGTGCGGCGGGCTGGTGCTGATCCTGGTCCTGCTCGTGATCCCGGAGTGGCGCGCCAACCACGCTTTCCTCGAGGTGCCGTGCGTCGTGCTCGACAAGCGGCTCGGACGCTACGAGGGAGGCGACGGCGTCCGTTGCCGGCCCGAAGTCCGCATCCAGTACGACGTGGCCGGGAAGCGGCACGTGATCTGGACGTACGACCTTCGCGGCGCCTACTCGGCTGACGAAGAGGCCGTCCAGGAAGTCCTCGCCGGCTTCGCTCCCGGCCAGCGGCGTACCTGCTGGTACGATCCCTCGGACCCCAGTGTGGCGGTGCTCCAGCGGGAGATTAGCTGGTGGTTCTGGCTGTGGCTGGTCGTGCCGGCCTGTTTGCTGCTGATCGGCGGCGGAGGCGTGGTCTATACGCTGTGCACGTGGGGGAAATCGGCGGAGCGCCGCGCGGCGCAGGCCCGCCAGGTGCCCGGCCTCGACCTGCTCGAGGCCCTCCGCGGCGGCGAGCGCCCGTTCCCGTTCGTCCCCGCCGAGAAGGAAATCACCGACAGTCCGGGCACCGTGCTGGCCTTCCGGCTCCCCGCGGCCAGGTCGCCCGCCTGGTCGCTGGGCATCTGGCTGGCGGCGTGCCTGCTCTGGAACGCCGTGGTTGCCCCGTTCGCGGTAATCGTCGTCAACGGTTTTCTTTCCGGCAGGCCCGACTGGTTCATGACGGTTTTTCTCGCCCCGTTCTTGCTGATCGGGATCGCCTTTGTCGTGGTCTTCGTGCGCCAGTTGCTGGTGGCGACGGGGGTGGGGCCCACGCTGGTGGAAGTCTCCGAACTGCCTCTTTACCCGGGCCACAGCTACGAGCTGTTCCTCTCGCAAACCGGCCGGCTCCGCATGAACTCGCTCGAGGTGTTCCTCGTATGTGACGAGGAGGCCACGTACCGCCACGGGACGAACGTCCGCACGGAGACGCATCGCGTGTACCGGCATCCGCTTTTGCGCCAAGAAGCGTTCCAAGTGCGGCGCGGCGTGCCCTTCGAGGCCCGCTGTCCCCTGGAAGTCCCCGCCGGCGCGATGCACTCCTTCCGCTCGGACCACAACGAGGTTCGCTGGAAGATCGTGGTCCGCGGGGACGTGGCCGGCTGGCCCGACTACGAGCGCTCCTTCCCCCTGCTCGTCTACCCCCCCGGCAATGGAGAGAGTCACGGATGAAAGAGCCTTTCGTGCGGATCTCCTTCGATGGCAACGGGCGGACCTACCGACCGGGCGATACCCTCTCCGGCCAGTACCGCCTCGAATCGATCGCCCCCGATGAGATCCGGTCCGTCGAGGTCTCGATTCTCTGGTACTCCGAGGGCAAGGGGGAGGAGGACATGGCCGTCCACCAGTTCCGGCGGCTGTCGGCGGAGGAGGGCGACCGGATCGACCCCCGCCAGCCGGGCCGTTTCAGCACCGTGCTGCCCAACAGCCCGTTGAGCTATCGCGGGGTGATCGTGAAGGTTCGGTGGTGCGTCCGGGTCCGGGTTTTCCTGACGCGCGGGCGGGAAGTCAAAGGGGAGCTCGAATTCCGGCTGGGTGACGTCCGGCCGGCCAGGTTGGCGCTTTCCTCCTGACCCCAGGCACGCCCCGTGAGCCAGCCAGTGGGAAACCCGTTCTCCACGCGCTACACCCGGCCCGGCGCCATGGCCTACCGGTTTCCCCACGGAGAAAGCGCCGACCGGTTGGTCGAGCGGCTGCGGGCGGGGGCTTGGCGGGGGCAGATCGTCGGTCCGCACGGCAGCGGCAAGTCGACCCTCCTGGCTGCGGTCCTGCCCGCGATTGAAAGCGCCGGGCAGCGCCCCCTCGTGGTAGAGCTCCACGACGGCCAGCGGCGCCTCCCCGCTGATTTCCAGGGGACCGTCGAGGCTGCCGAGGCCGGGATCGTCGTCGTCGACGGCTACGAGCAGCTCGCCCCCTGGAACCGATACCGACTCCGCCGGCTCTGCCGCCGTCGCAAGCTGGGCTTGCTGGTCACGACGCACCGTCCCGCCGGTCTGCCGGACCTCATCTGCACGGAGGTTGCTCCCGAGTTGGCCTGGGACCTCGTCGAAGACTTGCTGGCCGGCCTCCCGCCGCTCCTCACCCCGGAGCAGCTCCGCGAGCGGCTTTCGCTGCATCGCGGGAATCTCCGCGAGGTGTTCTTCGACCTCTACGATCTCTATGAGTTGCAGAAAACGTGACGTAGGACGGCTTTTCCAGGCCGTCTTTTCCGATGATCCATCTGTTTGAAGCGCTGGGGGGAATTGTGGTCTATACTTGCCTATCAGCGTGCGCCGGTGTGTTCGCGGCATGAGGTGTGCGCCGGCTCCGCGGGCCGGCAAAATCGGCGCGACCGGCAAACGCGGAAAAACTCGCAGAACTTGCTCAAAGGGTACGATCAACCATCCAGCCCAGACGCCCAGCGCCGCTGCTTGACAGCACGCCGGGAAGCCGGTCTGATGAACGTATCCTTCGGACCTTTTGGCTACGGGAGCGGTCGAATGACGTGCTGGAAAACGCGGGGGAAGAAAACGCGGAGTCTCGTGGTCGCCTGCGGCGTGGCGGCAGTGCTCCTGGGCGTGCCCTCGGAGAGCCAAGCCCTGTTTGACTGGCTCTGTCCTTGGGCCCACAACCGCCAGGCGACGGCCACCACCTACGCGCCTCCCTTCACGGGCCAGCCCGTGGCGCTTGTCCCCCGCTACAACGTCGCGCCGCCCGTGGCCGTTGTCCCGACGGCGCTCCCGGTGACGGCCTGCTACGTGCCCCAGACGTGCTACCGGACCGTCTATCGCCCGGTCGCCACCACCGTGCTCAGCCCGGTCACTTCGTATGATCCCTGCACGGGCTGCCCAGTCACGGCGTACCGGCCGGTGACGACCCTGGCCCAGCGGGCCTTTGCGGTCCCTTATACGACGTATCGGCTGGTCTACGCCAACCCCTGCGCCGCCTGCGCCCCGACGGTTTCGTGCAATCCGTGCGGGGGCCTGGTCGGCTCGACGGTCGTGACCGGCCCCGGCTGTGCGGCCTGTGCCCCCGGCGCGCCCCAGCCGAGGCCCAGTCCGATCCCGATGTCGCCCTCCTCCGGCGCGCTGCCGTACTATCCCGCCGTTCCGTCGGGACCATCCTCGGGGACTGTCTCGCCGCCTTCCGGGTCGGGCACCCCGCCCAGCGGCCAGCCCTCGACGTTCAAGACGCCCGGGGCTTCCTCCGGCGGGCAAGACGATCTGCGGGCCAAGCCCGACGCCAGCACCCGCCCCGCGTCCCCGAAGCCTTCGCAGTCGTCGCCGGCGGAAGGCCGCACGGCTTCCCTGATGGTGCGAAACGCCTCGTACGACCGGGAGCTGCCCGCGGCCTCTGCGGCCGCCTCCCCCGCCCGGTTCCGGCCGGGAATCGACGACTGGGAGCCGGGCCATCGGCCGACTCGGTAGTCGCCCCCTCTGTCCCTAAAGCACCGCGCTGGATCGCCCTCGCTGTCGGCGCGTGCGCACTCTGCGCTTCCCTCATCACGTCTCGGGGTGTGTCGCTCGGCAACCCGGGGCGCTAGCCCATGCAACGCGGATCCGCTAAGCTAAATGGACCGGCAAGGCTCTTCCTGCTGGCCCAGCCGATTTCGCTCTGTTGCTTGCAGGCTGACCGCACGCCATGCCAGCCAATCTCACTCCATCGTATCTCAAGGCCGAAGAAGAATATCGTCGCGCCGGCACGGTGGAGGAGGAGTTGAAGTGCCTCCAGGTAATGCTTGCCGAGATCCCCAAACACAAGGGGACCGACAAGCTCCAGGCCGATATCAAGGCCAAGATTGCCAAGGCCAAGAGAGAGCTCCAGGCGGAGCGCCGCGTCGGGAAGAAGACCCGGGGGGTACGTGTTCCCCGCCAGGGTGCCGGCACGGTGGTCCTTTTGGGTGGTCCGAACGCTGGTAAGAGTCAGCTCCTCAAGAACCTCACTCGAGCCAATCCCGAGGTCGCTCCTTACCCCTTTACCACCCATGCCCCCATTCCGGGGATGATGCCCTGGGAAGACGTCTTCGTCCAACTCGTCGATACGCCCCCGATCACCCATGAGTACATGGAATCCTACCTGCAAGGCTTCATCCGGGCGGCGGACCTCGTCTTGCTGATGGTCGACCTGGGCAGCGATTCGGGAATCGAGCAGTGCCAGGACGTCGTCGACCGCCTCAACCAGACCAAGACGCGGCTGGGCAGGACTTCGCGCCTCGGCGAGGAGGACGTCGGGCTGTCGTACACCCAGACCTTCGTGGTCCCCAACAAGATCGACCTGCCCGAGGCGGCCGAGCGCCTTGAGCTGCTCCACGATCTCTGCCCGCTGGACTCCCCCGAGTACGTGATCTCGGCCCAGCACGGAGCCGGCCTGGAGCGGCTCCGCGAGGCCATCTACGGGGCGATGGACGTGATTCGGGTCTACTCGAAGCTCCCCGCGGCCAAGGAGCCCGACCTCCAGCGGCCGTTCACGCTCCGCCGCGGGAGCACGCTCTTGGACATGGCCGGGCAGGTCCACAAGGATTTCCTCGACCATTTGAAATTCGCCCGGGTCTGGGGCTCGGCCGTGCACCCCGCCACGGCGGTCAAGGGCGACTACCTCTTGCACGACAAGGACATCGTGGAACTCCACATGTAACGGCCCGCAATTCAATAAGTTGGACAAGCATGACCAACGCCGAGATCGCCGCCGTGCTGGACGAGATCGCCGACCTCCTGGAATTCCAGGGGGAGAACCCGTTCCGCGTGCGGGCCTACCGCAACGGTGCCCGGGCCATCCGCGACCTCACCGAAGCGGCGGCCGAGCGGATCGGATCGCCGGACCGCCCGCTCACCGATGTCCACGGGATCGGCAAGGACCTGGCCGACAAGGTGGCCACCCTGGTCCGCACCGGCACGCTCCCGCTCCTGGACGAACTGCGATCGCAGGTTCCCGAGAGCGTGCTGGCGATCCTCCGCGTGCCGGGACTGGGCCCGAAGCGGGCCGCCGCCCTCTTCCATGAGCTCGGCGTCGCCAACCTCGATCAGCTCCGCGAGGCCTGCCTGGCCCACCGGGTGAGCGGGCTCAAGGGGTTCGGCGAGAAGACCGAGGCCGCGATCCTCCAGGGGATCGATTTCGCCGCCCAGGCCGAAGTGCGGACCTATTGGGCCGACGCCGACCAGTCCGCCCAGGCGATCCGCGAGCACCTTTGCGGCTCGGCGACGATCGAGCAACTGGAGCTTGCCGGGAGCTACCGCCGGGGCAAAGACACCGTCGGCGACCTGGACGTGCTGGTGGTGGCCTCCGATGCGGCGGCAGCGATGGACCGTTTCGCGGCCTACCCCGGCCTGGCCGAGGTTCTCGCCCGCGGAGAGACCAAGATGTCGATCCGCCTGCAGAGCAAGCTCCAGGTCGACCTCCGCGTCGTCCCCGCCGAATCGTTCGGCGCTGCCCTGCAGTACTTCACCGGCTCGAAGGCCCACAACGTGGTGCTCCGCGGCATGGCCAAGGACCGCGGGCGGAAGATCAACGAGTACGGCGTGTTCCGCGACGACGAGCGGATCGCCGGCCGGACCGAGGAAGAGGTCTATGCCGCGGTGGGGCTCCCCTGGATCCCGCCGGAGCTCCGCGAGGCGCGGAGCGAGTTCCAATGGGCCGCCGAGGGAAAACTCCCCAAGCTCGTCGAGCTGGCCGACCTCCGCGGCGATCTCCACGTCCACAGCACCTGGTCCGACGGGCTGGACAGCGTCGAGGCGATGGTCGAAGCGGCCCGCCACCGCGGCCTCTCCTACCTCGCCATTACCGACCACTCGAAGCGGGCCACGATCGCCAACGGCCTTTCCGCCGAGCGGCTGCTCAAGCAGTGGGCCGAGATCGACCGCCTCAACCGCCGGCTCAAAGGGTTTACCCTGCTCAAGGGCATCGAGGTGGACATCCTCGAGGCCGGCGGCCTGGACCTCCCCGACGACGTCCTGGCCCAGGCCGATTGGGTCGTGGCCAGCCTCCACTTCGGCCAGAACCAGCCCCGCGAGCGGATCACGGCGCGGATCCTCGGGGCCCTGGAAAACCCTTGCGTTTCCGCGATCGCCCATCCCACCGGCCGGCTGCTCAACCAGCGCAAGCCCTACGAAGTCGATCTCGACGCCGTGCTCCGCGCGGCCCGCGACCACGGCAAGCTGATGGAGCTCAACGCCCATCCGGCGCGGCTCGATCTGGACGACGTGGCCTGCGCCGCGGCCAAAAACTACGGTATTCCCGTTGTCATTTCCACCGACGCGCATAACATAAACGGGCTGGAGGCGATGCGCTACGGCGTGCTCCAGGCCCGGCGCGGAGGACTGACCAAGAAGGACGTCGCCAACACCCGGACCTGGCCCCAGTTGAGAAAACTCCTGCCCAAGCCAAAGGAGAAGAATTAGCGACCGGTCGGGTGGCCGGTGGGGTGCCATGCCCACGCTTGTCGTGCCGGGTGCCATGCCCACGCTTGTCGTGGGCATGTGGGAAAGTCGATGAAGATCCACGAATACCAGGCAAAACAGATTCTCCGCGAGGCCGGCGTGGGGGTGCCCCGCGGCATCGTCGCCGACACGCCCCAGGCCGCGGCCGACGCCTTTGGGCAGCTCGGCGGGCAGTTGGCCGTCGTCAAGGCCCAAACCCACTCCGGCGGACGCGGCAAGGGGACGGTGAAGGACAATCCGCGGCAGCACAGCGTGGAAGTGGTCGGCAGCCCTGACGAAGCACGCCAGGCCGCCGGCAACCTCCTGGGGCACGCGCTGGTCACCGTCCAGACCGGCCCGGAGGGCCAGCTCGTCCGCCGCGTGCTCGTCGAGCAGGGCTGCCGGATCGAACGGGAATTGTACCTGGGGATCGTCGTCGATCGCGCCGCGGCCATGCCGGTGTTGATGGCTTCGCCCCAGGGGGGCATGGACATCGAGCAGGTCGCCGCCCGGACCCCCGAGCTGATCTACCGCGAGCCGTTCCACCCGGACGCTGGCCTGCGGAGCTACCAGGCCCGCAAGCTGGCCCAGAAGCTCGGGCTCTCCGGCGGCGCGACCCGGGCCGGGGAAGAATTCATGCGAAGGCTGTGCCGCGTGTTCGTCAACCGCGATTGCAGCCTGGTGGAGATCAATCCGTTGGTGCTCACCGGCGAGGGAGCCTTGCTCGCCCTGGACGCCAAGATGAGCTTCGACCCCAGCTCCCTATTCCGCCATCCTGAGCTGCGCGAACTCCGCGACCTGGCCGAGGAGCAGCCCGCCGAGACCCGCGCCGCCGAAGCCGGCCTCAGCTACGTCAAGCTCGACGGCTCGATCGGCTGCCTGGTCAACGGCGCCGGGCTGGCGATGAGCACCATGGACCTGATCCAGCTCCACGGCGGCGCGCCAGCCAACTTCCTCGACGTTGGCGGCGGGGCCAACCTGGACCAGGTCACCGAAGCCTTCCGCATCCTCCTGGCAGATGGCGGCCTCCGCGCCGTGCTGGTGAACATCTTCGGCGGGATCATGCGCTGCACCACGATCGCCGAGGCGATCGTCGCCTCCTATCGAAGCGTGGGCTTCCAGGTCCCCCTGGTCGTCCGGCTGGAAGGGACGGAGGTCGACGAGGGCAGGGAGATCCTCGCCGCCAGCGGCCTGAACATCATCACCGCCGAGGACCTGACCGACGCCGCCAAGAGAGTCGTCGCCGCCGCCGGTTAGCCCCGGCGGCCACGCCGGGGCGCATGCCGCCGCGTGGACGCGGCGGCTAACAGAACAAAAACCGCAACGCCCATGAGCATCCTCATCGACAAGAATACCCGCGTCCTCTGCCAAGGGATCACCGGCAAGGCGGGCCGGTTCCACGCCCGGCAGTGCCTCGATTACGGCACGCAGGTCGTGGGCGGCGTCACGCCGGGCAAGGGGGGCGAGCGGATCGAGGGCCTGCCGGTCTTCGACACCGTCGAGGAGGCCGTCCGCCAGACCGGGGCCGACGCGACGATGATCTTCGTCCCGCCCCCCACGGCCGCCGACGCCATCCTCGAGGCCGCCGACGCGGGCATCCGCCTCATCGTGGCCATCACCGAGGGGATCCCCGTGCTCGACATGGTCGGCGCCTGCGACGTGCTCCGCCGTGGCAAATCGCGGCTGATCGGCCCCAACTGCCCAGGGGTAATCACCCCTGACGCGTGCAAGATCGGCATCATGCCCGGCTACATCCACCGCCGCGGGCCGGTGGGCGTGATCAGCCGCTCCGGCACGCTCACCTACGAGGCCGTCTGGCAGTTGAGCCGGCTGGGGCTGGGGCAGTCGACCTGCGTCGGCCTCGGCGGCGACCCGATCGTCGGCACCTCGTTCGTCGACCTGCTGGCGATGTTCCAGGACGACCCGCAAACCGAGGGCGTGCTCTTGATCGGCGAGATCGGCGGAACGGCCGAGGAAGAGGCCGCCGCTTACGTCCGCGGGCAGTTCCGCAAGCCGGTCGCGGCGCTGGTTGCCGGCCGCACGGCCCCGCCGGGCAAGCGGATGGGCCACGCCGGGGCGATCATCGCCGGCGGCCGGGGGACGGCGGCCGAAAAGATCGCCGCCCTCCAGTCCGCCGGCATCCAGCTCGCCCAGAGTCCCGCCGACATGGCCGCCGCCATGCAGCGGGCGCTCCAGCGCTCCTAGCACCCCGCGCGCCCCGTGCTGGTTGCCGTTCTGTTCGAAGCCGCTTGCGGCTTAGCCCGAGCTGTACTACAATGAGTCGCAGGGCGCGTTCCCCCGAAGGGGGGAATTCGGCGAAGCGGCGCAACACCGCGGGGAGCAAAGAAAGGGCAGACGCATGGGGTCACGTAGCTGGCGACTCGTGACGCTCGGCTGGATCGGCCTGGCCTTGATCCACGTGCAGTCCGTAGAAGGGGGCTGAGCGGCGGCCGTATGCGTGCCCGCGTCGGGCACCTCGCGCCCCAGAACGGTCGGCGGGACGGCGTATCCGTCGTCTTCGTTGAGCCGCGCGGGACCGGCTCTCTTTCCGGCGCAGCTCGCCCGGCTCCAGACCCTCTCACAGATGCAGGCCGTGGCCGAAGCGCGGCAGGCACAACTGTTCCGGGCGGAAGCCGCCGCCGCGAAGCGGCTCGCGGCCGGAGACCGTGCCTATGCCGAGGGAGACATCCGGCTGGCGACAATGATTTACGTCCGCCTGGGGGCCTCCCGGCCGCCCAACCCGAGCGCGAAGGCGGCCAAGGACCGCCTCGCGAAACTGGCCGAAGAGGCCCGGCAGAAGATCAAGGCGGTCGACGCCACGCTCGCCGGCGAGACTAGTCTCTCGCTAGTTTCTCCGGGGGAATCGGCCAACAGCGCCTCCCCGACTCGGCTCCCGCCCGAAACCATTCTCAAGGCCTTCGCCGACTATGACGAGATCGCTTCCCAGTACGGCAAGGTTCCCGAGGTGAAGCGGGAGATCACCTCGCATCTTGGCAAGCAGCGCCGCCAGGGCCAGTACGCGGCCGTGCTCAACGAATCGCGGGCGAAGGAACTCTGGGAGATGGGACAGCAGTACGAGAAGGACGACCAGCGGTGCTGCGCGTACCGGGCGTACCAGGAAGGGGCCCGGCTGGTGCCCGCCGAGTCGGCCCTCCGCGCCAAGGAACGTTTCGAAGCAATGAAGCAGGACGAGCAGCTCGTCGAGTCGGCGAAGACCTGCCGCGAGCTGCGGCGGTGCCACGAGATCTACCGAACCGCAACCATGCTGGCGGAGGTGAAACCCGACCGCGCACGGGACCTGTATGCCGACATCCTCCGCCGCGCACCCGAGTCGAGCGAGATCTACCGCCTCGCCCGCGCAGAACACGACGCCCTCGGCGGAAAAGAGCCGGAGTAGTCTAGCGATACCGCGCAAACAGGTCGTGCTCGGGCCACCGGCGGACCTCCTTGACCGCCTTCCAAAGGGTCCGGTCCAGCTCCAGCAGGAAATTGTCCGACTGGGCGGGCCGGGAGTTGAACAGGGCGGCCCACGTCATCCGGTCGTGGGTCCGGACCACCAGCGCCGAGGTGCCGGGAAGGGCTCCCGTGTGGGACCAGTTCATCCCCTTCCCCGCCGGATGGAGCGCCCAGCCCAGGCCGTACATGCTGGGCCGGTCGGGCTCGATCTTCGGGGAGGGCGGGGCCTCGATCCAGCCCACCGTCTCCGGCTTCAAGAGCCCCGGCTTCCGCGTCCCATCCAGCGCGGTAACAAACCGCACCAGGTCCACCGCCGAGCCAATCCAGCCGCCGTGGGCGTCCATGGCCTCGACCGAGAATGTGCCGTAGGGCTGCGGGACCGGCTCGCCGTCGCCTGCAAAGACCGAGCGTCCCGGCCTCGCCTCCGGCTGGCAGTAGTAGCAGGCCTCCCCGGCGAAGCGGTCGGCGGCCTTCGTCCGGCCCAGCCGCATCCGCGCGATCCCCGCCGGCTCGAGGACCAGCGACCGGACGGCCCCTTCGTAGCTTTGTCCGGCGGCACGCTCGACGATCCGCCCCAAGAGGCAGTAGCCGAAGTTCGAGTAGGCGTAGCGCGTGCCCGGGTCGAAGTCCAGCGGGCGGCCCAGCATGTAGCGGACGATCACGGCGGGGTCGGCGGGCGGCGGGACGCCCATTTCCCGGGCAATCTCCAGCGAGCGGAACATCGGGTCGAAGCTCGCCCGGCGGTCGAAACCCCCCGTGTGCTGCAAGAGCTGACGGACCGTGATCTGGCCCCACCGCGGATCGATCGAGTTCCCCTTCGGCGGCGCGACCGGGCCCAGGAGATCCAGCGCCTTGGACTCCAGCTTCAACCGCCCCCGCTCCACGAGCACCAGGACGGCCGCCGCGGTGATCGGCTTGGAGACGCTGGCGATGCGAAACAGGGAGTCAGGCTCGACCGGCTCACCGCGCTCGACGTCGGCCAGGCCGTAGCCGCGGGCCAACACCAGGCGGCCGTCCTTGGCCACCGCCACCGCCCCGCCGGGAAGCTTCCACTTCGCCATCAACAAGGCTGCGGCGGATCGGACGCCTGACCCGCGCAGGCAATCGCAGAAGCCCACAGAACGGCGGCGACCACGCCGGGCCGAACCGCAAAGCAACGACTACCCAGGTGCACCTTCACGAGCCGCTGGTTTCCTCGTCGGCAACTCTAGCGTACCCCCGCGTGGACCGCAACCAATTATCTGAGCCCGTCCGGGAATTCAGTAGGACCGGCGTCTCGCCGGTCCGGGGCGAATCTGCGCACGCCGCGGGGACGAGCGCGACGCCCGTCCTACTCGCGGTCGATTCGGGCCACATTCCGGCAAACGAATTCCCGGACGGCCTCAACTACCTGGGATCCTGCGGCCTGGGAGACATACTGCCGCCAAAACCTCCCGGGCCGCTGAAACCTCCCATCCCACCGAGACGTTCAGGAGCCCCCATCGGGACGCCAGCCTCCGCCCGCTGTTTGGGCGCAGGGCGGGGACGAAAGGGGGCCTTCTTCTCCCCTTTGCCCCGCGCAGCGTGCTCGCGGAGGTCTTCGAGCAACTGCCGGACGGCCCGCTGCACGCGATACTCGCTGGTGACGACGAGGACCTTGGCGCCGCCCAAGGAAATCCCCGTGATGGCTCCGCTGCCGCCGGCGCCGGCCCAGGAGTCGGGCGAGACGTGGGCAGTAATCATCTTCACCAGGCTGTCGTAGTCGTCCCAAAGCTGGTCCTTCTCGTCGCGGCAGACCACAAGATCGCTAACCTCGTAGCACCGCGTCGTCACCAGGTTTGCGGCCTCGTCCGGCGACGTGATCAGGAGCACTTCCGAGTCGATCGTCCAGGTCAGGCCAAGGTCCCGCAGGATCAGGTCCAGCGCGGACCGGAGCGAAATCCCGCGGAGATCCCGTGTAATGGGCGCGTCGGTCGCAACGCCCAGCTCTTCCAGGGCTTTGACATCGAACTGTATCTGGACGCGGTGAAAGTCGCTCAGGTACGCGACAAGGTCGGCCAGCGCCGTATCAGAGGCCTCGATGGTCGTGGGCTGGGCGAGGGCTTTCTCAATCGCCGCTTCGCCCGTGGCCCTCTCCGACGGACCGCTGCGCGTCGCGGCCAGCCGGCCAGTTCGCTTGGGTGAGGGTTTTACCTCTCCCTTCCTGGCCGGTTCGATGGTGATCAGCGCCCGATCGGTCCGGTGGATGTCGGACGAGCCAGGCGTCCGCGGCCCGATGCCGTGAAGGCCCTCCGACAGTAGGGGTTTGGCCGGGGCGACCTTTCGATCCGGGGCTTGGGCCGCTACGTGGTCGGCGGCCCCTGCGGCCGGTGTATCCACGGCCGGCAAGGCCAGGTTCCCAAGGCCGACCAAGAAGAGCATCGACAACCCCAAGATGCCCCCCCACCAGATGCATGGACGTGACATGGCAAGCTCCTCCTCTCTAAAGACCGCCGAGAATTGGGACAGGACGAGAGCGGGCGGACGGGTTCCGTGGCGTCCGCCGATCAGCACGCTTCATTGTACTGCTGGCCCCGCGGGCTGCAATAGGATTCGGGCGCGTCAAGTGAAGCTTTGCAGCGTGGAGAAGTAGAACGACGCCACGCGGAAAATCATCAGGATGATGAAGATCGCCACCAGCCCCCAGATCGCGAACCCGCCCATCGTGGCGATCACGGTCATCGCGACTTCCGCCTGGTGGAGGTACTGGCGGGAGAGGTGGGCCATCGATTCGGCCACCCGCCCGCTCTCCTCGGCGACGCGGAGCGTGTTGAGAAACTCGGCGGGAAAGACCCCCGTCTGCTCGAAGGCATCGGCCAGCGAGTCCCCGGCGGCGACCGCCCCTTCAACGGCCCGGACGTGATCGGAAAAATAGGCATTGTTCGTGCTCTGGAAGCTCAGCCGCAGCGCGCGGCGGACGTCCATCCCCGTCTTGAAGGTCAGGTGCATCGACCAGGCCAACCGGGCCAGGCAGATGATCTTCAGCGGCTTGCCGAAGCCGGGCAAGGCGAGGGCCAAGCGCTGGATCGGCCGCGTCCACAGCGCGCCGCGGGCCAGGGCACGCACGAACAAGGCCACCAAGACCCCGATGGCTCCCACCACGATCAGGTAGACCACCAGCCCAGAATTGCCCCTCAAGCCGAAGCCGAGAATGTCGACCTTCGTCCCTTGCGACTGGCCGATGACCCCCTGGACCCAGATCAGCAGTCCGACGACCGCCAAGGCGAGCGTCAGCTCGATAAGGGGCCAGACCAGCGAGGCGAGGAACACCCGGCCGAGCCGCACGCGGCCTTCATAGTGCTCGGCCAGCAGCGCGAGGGTCTCGCTCAGTTGCCCCGCTTCTTCCCCCACCCGCGTCATTTCCAGAAACAGCGGGGGGAAGTAGTCCTCGGCCGCTCCCAGCGCGTCGGAGACGCTCTCGCCGCGCTGGACGGCGTCGCTGACGGCCTGCAAGCGTCCGCGGGCCCCGAGGCCGGTCGCCCGGCCCACCTCCTGGGCGAAGACCCGGCGGGCATCGACGCCGGCCTCCAGCGACGTCGCCAACCGGCGGCTGAAGCCGGCCAAAGCCTTGGTTCGGATTCTGGGGGTGAAAAGCATCACCCGTTATTCTAACCCCGCCGGGCGATCCGGAAAAGAAGCCTATCGCGTGGCACTTGCGGGCGGATGGATCCGCAGATGGACGCGGATGGACACGGATACCTATCAATCTAGCAACACGATTGGAAAGGAAACTCGCGCAAAGGCGCGAAGAGAACCGCTTGTCTCGTGCGAAAGTCTGATAGTTGACAGGGTTTGTCTGAAGCACCCGCGTTCGTGTGCGTTCATCCGCGTTCATCCGCGTCCATCCGCGGTTCCCTTCTTCACCGCCGTTTCCTCTTCGGGCTGAGCGCCCCACGGCTCGATCTTCCGGAGCTTCTTCGCGGCCAGGGCCCGGTAGCAGTCGGGCAGGTCGAACGCCGCTAGCACACCCGGCAAAAACGCCGACAGCGGCCAGCGGTAGCGCTCCGACTCGGCGACCTCCGCGTAGGAGGTCAGCGCGTTTTTGAGGGTCACCTGGACCACTTCCGCGGCCAGAAGGGCCGCAAACGTCCCCGGCAGCGCCCCCCATCCTTTCGCCGCCAGGTGGACCTCGCTGTATCCGCAGCCGGCCAGCCAGTCGATCACCCGGAGCAGGTCGTAGGTCTTCTGGCCGACGTACGGGTAGTCGAGCATCAGGGCGTGGATCGCATAGAAGAAGTCGCTGCCGTAGGGGGCGAGGAACTGCCCCTGCCCGCAGGTGTCCGGCTGCGACTCGCCGATGCCGCGGACGTCGCAGGTGAAGAAGACCGACTCCGGCTCGGCCTTCACCAGCTCGGCCGCCAGCGGCTCCTCGCGCAACTCGGCGTCGCTGGAGCGGTGGGCGACGTAGAGCACGGCCCGGCGGCCCTTTCGCGGCGGGCGCGAATAGTGCGGCTCGTCGGCCAGCATCGACACCAGCGCGTGCATGCCCGGCTCGGTCTCCACGGCATACGTGACACAGTGCCGCTTGGGGTATTCCCGGCCGCCGATCGGCCGGAGGATGCGATAGTCGGGCGTGCCCCGGCGATCCGGGAGCTTCAGCGCCGCGAGCACCGCGCGGCGCAGCGCCTCCCCTTCCAGCGGCTTGCGGCCGCGGCGCAGCTCGAGCGACTTGGAGCGGGTGAAGGAGAAGACGGTCCGCGACCCCAGCTCGCAGACCTGCCCCCGCGGCGTGCACCACAGCGTCTCGTCCTTCTCCAGCACCAGCTTCGGTTCCCCCGTCGCCCGGGAAACGCCGGTGACCCGGTTGAACCAGCGGTACATCGCCTCGCGGTTCTCCTGGGTATAGCCGTGGTGCGTCGGCCCGACGAACATGGCGACGTTCTCTTCCGCGCCCAGCAGGGAGTAAAGTCTCTTGAGCCGGGCATAGGCCGCAGACGTGCCGCGGACGTCGAAGTAGTCCTTCTCCTTCGCCAGCACGATCACCGGCTTGGGCGCCAGCGCGGCCAGGAAGTCCTCATGGTCCAGGCCCAGCGCGATGGCCCTGGGGGGACACTGCTCGGTGTCGGCGGGAAGCTCGTTTTCGATGTTCCGCCGGAAGGTGGTGACGAAGCAGGAGGGGGCCGCCATGGTCCAGCGCTGCTCCACGCCGCACAGCCAGGTGGTCATCGTCCCGCCGCCGGAATTGCCGGTGACGCCGACGTGCCGCGGGTCGACCTCCTCGCGGCTCAGGAGGTAATCGAGGGCGCGGATCCCGTCCCAGGCCCGCCACGCCCCGATAAACTCGCCAACCAGAAACTGCTGGTTCCCGGCGTACAGGTGCTCGCCCACCCCGACGCCGATCCGCGACCGGAGCTTCTCGTCGGGATACTGGAGGCGTTCGCCCTGGCCGAGCGGGTCGTAGATCAGCACCACGTATCCCAGCCGGGCGAGCCCTTGGGCGAACGACTGGTAGGCCTCGTTGGCCTTGCCGTTTTCCGAGTGGCCGCAGGTGCCGACCACGCCGGGCAGCGGCAGCTTCCGCCCCTTGGGGACGTAGAGATTCGCGGTCACGTAGAACTCCGGCCGGCTTTGGAAGATGACCTTCTCGATGCGGTAGGCGTCGCGGTCGACGACTCCCGTGATCCGCGGCTCCAGCGGGGTTTTTGGGGGGAAGGGGCCGAAGGACAAGCGGATCTTCTCGCGGACCGCCTGGACGTACTTTTCCGCGTCGGCCTTGGTTCCCAGCGACGCCTTCAGCTTGAGGCCCGCCGCTTCCGCCTCGCGGACCCGCCGCACAAAGTACTCCTGGACCATCCGCGGAAAGCGGTTGAGCGGCTCTTTGGCCACGGCGGACCGGCCGGTTGGCTTCTTCTTAGCCGCGGCCTTGCCTGCGGCCGCCTTCGCCGCCGGCTTGCCGGCCGCCGGCTCCCCGGCCACCAGCGGGCCGGCCAAGGCAAGGCCTGCCACTTGGGCGGCGGCGATCTGGAGGGCCCGGCGGCGGGTGACCGCCCCGGAGTCAAAACAGGACGCACCACTGTTGGTCGACATGGTCGGTTCCTCGCTTTCTCAAGTAGTCCGATACGCTCCATTCGTGGCGTGGCTGGCATTGGGTGCCATGCCCACGCTTGTCGTGGGCATGTTGTGGAGGCAGCATGGCCAAGCAAGCTTGGCCATGGCACCCGTCGACGCCCCAGTCGAACTGCGCTGGGGCACCGCTTCGCTTTGCCCCAGCCACCCAACTCGACACGTCAGGCGTGTCGGATTGGTGCTGGGGCTGCGACTACTCATACCATATCCGGCGGCTCCTGGGGAGCAGGCCCGCCGGGCGGCCCCGCGGCGCGGCTCGCTTGGGTCGTGCCCGCACGGCTTCCCACGGCGAGGGGCCGCGGCTATGTTGGTCGATGTGAGGTGTGGCGCAGCAGGTGGCCGAGGAACTGATGAAAGGGATGCCGATGAACCGTCTTGCGAGAACTCTGGCGGATGTGCTCGTGGTCTTGGCCGCTGTTTCAGCCGGGCTGGCGGCGGGTGCCCAGTGGTACGCTTCTCCCGAAGGGGGGCCCAACGCCCGGGGCGCCAAGGATTCGCCCTGGGACCTCCGTTCTGCCCTGGGCGGACGCCAGAAGATCGCTCCGGGCGACACTCTCTGGCTGCTCCCCGGCACCTACAAGCACCCCGACCGGCGGCAAGGCAGCCCGGGTTATGAAGTCCGGCTGGCCGGCGGCGAGGACAAGCCGATCCACGTCCGCGGCATGCCCGGTGGTCGTGTGACCCTCGACGGCGGACTGTCCGTCGTCGCGCCGAGCACCTTCCTCTGGGTCCGCGACCTGGAGATCCTCGTGTCGGAGAATTTCACCATGTCGCGGACCGTCCGCCAGAGCGGCTCGAGTCCCGGCGACTACGGACGACCGTGGGGCGGCCTGAACGTCCACGCCGGCAAGGCCTGCAAATTCATCAACCTGGTGATCCACGACAACGCCCAGGGGATCAGCCTCTGGAGCGGGGCCACCGACACCGAGGTCTACGGCTGCATCATCTATGACAACGGCTGGAAGGCCCCCGACCGCGGCCACGGCCACGCCATCTACACCCAGAACCAGAACGGCCTGAAAACCATCTCCGACTGCATCATGACCGGCGGCTACGGCTACACGATGCACGCCTACGGGTCGAGCCGTGCCTACGTGGACCACTACCTCGCGACCCGCAACATCTGCTACGACGCCGGGCCCTTTCTCGTGGGCGGCGGGCGGCCCAGCCGCGACATCCGCGTGGTGGGAAACCTGCTCTACAAGGTCCCCATGCAGATCGGCTACGCCGCGCCCTACAATGAGGACTGCGAGGTCCGCGACAACGCGATCGTCGGGGCGGGGCTGGAGATCAAGAACTACAAGAAGGTGGTCAAGGAGGGGAACCTCGTGATCGGCCCCAAAGACCCGCGCCCCAGCGGCGTCCGCGCGGCACTGCTCCCCAACCGCTACGACCCCCGGCGGGCGAACGTGGCCATCTACAACTGGGCAAAACAGCCCGCCGTGGACCTGGACGTCACCCCCCTTCTCAAACCCGGCGAGGCATTTCGGCTGCTCGACCCGCGGGACTTCTTCGGCAAGCCGCTGGCGGAGGGGACGGTCGCGGGCAAGACGATCCGCATCCCGATGGGTGCCGAGTTCGCCGCGATGGTGTTGCTCAAGAGCACCACCGGGCGATAGTCCGTGGGCAGCATTGCTGCTTTGGAGAAGGAGTACCCTTCTCAACTCCGTAGCACTGCTTGCCTTGCGGCAAGCAGTGGCACACGGTGGTGAGAAGTGTGGGCTAGGAGAGAACCCGCTAATCCAGGGGGGTTGCATTAGCGAAAGCGGCGGGTAGGATTCTATTTGTCGGCTCCTCGAGGTGGGTCGGCGCCCGATCTGTGGTCAGGTCGGCGGGGATTGTTCCACCCTGGCGCAGTGGAAACCTGAACCATGGCAACTCCGGCGGTTTCCGCGTGGCGTTCATCCCGGGCCTTGTTCCCGGCAATGGCCGCCATGCTCGGTCTCGTCGTGGCAGGTCTCGCCTACTCGACTTTCGCCGTCCGCGAGCGCCATTGGCTGGCGGCTTCGCTGGCCTACGATGGCCAGCAATGGGCGGGGGCCATCCATCGCCAGGTGTCCGTAAACCTTGAGACGGTGGATGCCCTTTCCGCGTTCTTCCGGGGCTCGCGGCAGGTCGAGCCGGAGGGATTCCGTGCATTCACCGAGGTCTTGCTTCAGTCGCATCCGGGGATCATGGCCCTCGGCTGGGCCCCGCAGGTCGCGTCGACCCAGCGGGACAAGTTCGAGCAAGCCGCCCGGGAGGAACTCCGTCGCGATTTCCACATCCGCCCCGTGGGGTGGCAAGGCCAACCGGCGGCGGCCGACGCCCGCGGACCGAGTTTCCCGGTCTATTTCCTCGAGCCGACAAGCTGCCCGGTGCTGCCGGTGGGCGGGGACCTCGCCTCGGACCTGGCCTGCCTCGAAGCCATCCGGCAGGCGACGGACGGCGGACAGAAGGCTGCCACCGGACGGCTCTTCCGGGGAGACCATGGCGGGGGCCAGTGCGAGTTGCTCGTCGTCGCACCCGTCTACCGGCGGGGCATGCCCCACGCTACGCTCGACGAGCGGCGTGCGAACCTGGCCGGGGTGGTCTTCGCGCTGCTCTGCGTCGGGGTGGTCGTGGAGGAGGCCTTCCAGCCCGACAGTCCGCGGGCGCTCGACACGCACCTCTTCGATCTCACTTCCGCCGAGAGGCCGGAGCTGCTTTATGCGCGTCCGTGTCCGCGGCCCGGCGAGCCGTTTGTTGCCCTGGAGGTGCCGCCGGATCGCTCGGCCGGCGGACGGTTCCACGCCGTGGAACTCGACGTGGCCGGACGTCGCTGGATGATCGTCGTTACCCCGACCAGCCAGTACGTCGCCGAGCACTGGAGCTGGCTGCCGGCCGCCGTGCTCGTGGCGTCGATCCTCATCGCGGCGCTCGTGGGGATGTACTTCCTTCTGCTGGCCGGACAAACCGGCCGCGTCGAGCAGTTGGTCAACCAGCGAACGGTCGAGCTGCAGCGGATCAACGCGGCGCTGGCCCAGGAGATCGTTGAGCGGAAGCGCGCCGAGGAGGCGCTGCGCGAAGAGCAAGACCGGCTCCAGCACATGCTCGACCTTCTGGAACGGGACCGCAAGCTGGTGGCCTACGAAATCCACGACGGGTTCGTGCAGTTGGTGGTCGGTGCCCAGATGCTCCTCCAGGCCTACCGCCAGCAACAGGCGGTCGATCCGGAGGAGGCCAACGAGACCTTCGACGCCGGGCTGCAGTTGCTCGCCGAGGGCATCGTCGAGGCACGGCACCTGATCGGCGGGCTCCGCCCGCCGTTCTTGGACGAGGCCGGCGTGGTGGCGGCCGTGGAGTACCTGGTCGGCGAGGCCTCCCGTCGCGGCGGGCCGAGGATCGAGTTTGTCCACGACCTCCAGACGGAGCGGCTTGACCCCCGGCTGGAGGTCGCCATCTTCCGCATCCTCCAGGAATCGCTCAACAACGCCCTGGCCCACAGCCGAAGCGACCGCGTCCGCTTGGCCCTGGTGCAAGCCGGCAACTCGCTACGGATTGAGGTGGAGGATTGGGGCGTGGGCTTCGACCCCGCCCAGGTCAAGCCGGACCGGTTCGGACTGGAAGGGATCCGCGAGCGGGCCCGCTTGTTCGGCGGGCAACTGGTGCTCGACACCGCCCCCGGCAAGGGTACCCGCATCGTCGTGGAATTGCCTTTGGGCGGGGAACACGAGCCTTTGGATGCCCCCGTTTGCTGTGCCTCAGCCTGATCGCCCCGCGCGGCGGCACCCCGCCGAAAACCTCCCTGCGGGGGATTGACAGGCCGAATACTACCACGGTAGTCTTTCCATGGTGCACGCCCTCGTAGCCCGACCCGCCTGGACTGTCGAGTGGGGTCGCAGGGGCAAAGCGAAGCGTGACCACGGCGTGCGGCATCGAGTGAGTAACCCTTGGCACAGGAGAACGGCAATGCGCAGCGTCACTATTTCTTGGCAGAACGCCCTGGCCGCGATCGTCGCCGCGGCCCTCGTGGGGGTGGTTTTCCCGAGCGTGCGGGCCGGGGCCGAAGAAAAGCCGCGGCCCGACCAACCCGCGGCCACCCCCAAAGACGAGCCGGCCCCCGAGCGCAAGGCGCCGGCGGAACGGCGGGAAGGAGCGGAGCGGAAGGGGCCCGTAGAGCGGCGGGAAGGAGCGGAGCGGCGAATCCCAGCCGAACGTCGCGACGCGCCCGACCAGCCCCGCCGCGAAGGCGAGGGACGCCGCGATCCGGAGATGGACGTGCGGGCGCGGGAGTTGATGGAGAACCGGGAACGACTCATGGAGAAGGCCCGCGATCTGGAGCGGCGACTCCGCGAGCTGCCCAAGGACCGGGACCCCGAAGCCCGGGAGATCCGCGAGAACCTGGAGCGAATCGGTGCGGAACTCCGCGAGGTCAATGCGGGGCTCGCGTCGCTTCGCCGTCCGGAAGGGGAGCGAGGTCCGCGGCCCGGCGCCGGCCGGGAGCCGGAGGGCCCCCGCCCGATACCGCCCGAAATGCGCGAGCGGCTCCAGCGCCGCCTCGAGCAGTTGAAGGAGAAGGTCGCCGAGTTGGAGAGGGCGGGCAACCGCGAGCAGGCCGAGCGATTGCAGCAGGAGATACGGGAGATCAAGCAGGGCCTGGCAGGGCAGCCGGGGATGCACGCCGTCGGGCCCCCCGGTCCCCGCGAGGAGATCGAGCGCCGCATGCAGCACGTGCGGGTGGCGGTGGAGAATCTCCACGCGGCGGGTCTGCACGATCAGGCGGAGCGGGTGGCGCGTGAGGCGGAGCAGGCCATCCTTCGCGGCGCGCGGCGGGAGGGGGGCGAGCAGCCTCGCGGCGAGCCCGGCATGGCTCCCAAGCCCGATCAGAGACCGCCGCACCTGCCCGGCCCACCGCAGCCCTTCGCCGGGCCCGAAGGGGTCCCGCCGGCGATCCGCGAACTGGCCGCCCAGGTGCAGGACCTCCGCCGCCAGGTCCAGGAGTTGCGCGAAGAGCTCCAGAGGTCCCGAGGCGAGGGCGGCCCCAGGCGATAGACGCTCACTGAATCGAACCCCCAATTCGGCTCACTAGGACCGGCGTCTCGCCGGTCCACGGGGAGCCTGTGCAGGTTGTAAGGGCC
>Ga0315280_10003876_pt1 | contig 22594 bp, 14 predicted proteins | sample YL17G06_40_MG_FD_203697 | JGI IMG/M metagenome (GOLD analysis project Ga0315280, IMG submission 203697) | Sediment microbial communities from Yellowstone Lake, YNP, Wyoming, USA - YL17G06_40 | ecosystem: Environmental > Aquatic > Freshwater > Lake > Sediment | place: USA: Wyoming | collected... | reverse complement strand
GACTCTGTTCCTTCAATCGGGTCTCGAGTCCCGCCTCCTCAAAGGTCTTCAGGGTCTCCTCGAGTGCCGGAAGAGCTGCCAGGCGCTCGTCGATCTGCTGAATCTCCTTGTCGATCTCGAGCACCTGTAGGCGGGAGCGCTGGAGTTCGTGGCGAAGTTCGCTCTTGCGTCGCGCGATCTCGGGATCGGCCTCGACGAACCTCGCCAGGAGGCTCGTCAGCTTCTCCTTGCTCTGGGTGAGCTCGGCGATCTCGTGCTGGCCGTACACCTCGGTTCGGGGAAGCACGTCTGTGGGAGTGACATTTAAGACCTGGCCCTGCTCATCACGCACGATGGGCGGGTTGGGGACCGTCCGTTCGATCCGGTATTCTCGTCGTACAGGATGATGCGACCTGACAAGCAGGGACAGCTTCGTGCCGCTGCGCAGGACGTGCTGCACGATGCCTTGGTGCGCTCGCTGAGCGTCATCCCCGACCGGGGCAAGCCCAAGTGCGTAACGAATGCTCTCGATGACCGTCGATTTTCCGGAGCCCCTGCCGCCGATCAACACGTTCAGATTCTCATTGAGGTGCAACGCCTGCCCGCCAAGAAACCCGCTTTGCCAGGCAATCGCGACGAGTTCAACATGTGGCTCGGCTGCGGGATCAGTGTGCAGGCGAATTCGGGACATGGGGTCGAAGAACGCTTGCCTGAGGCCATCTATCGAGATATCGGACATTTTGATCCAGCACGTCGCTGAAGGATCTTCAAGATCTTCGGGGCGCGCGATGTCCTTGGCGTTCACTACAGCGATGGCGAGGTCGGGCGCCGCTCCAGGCTCGCGCTTGTACTGCGACTCCTGGTTCCGCAGGATGGCGCGCTTGTCGGCCGGCGCGTCGTTGACGGGTCCCGGGATCTGAACCGCTAGGAGATTCTTATCCTTCCAGGCATGGATCCTGGACTGGCCTTGGAGGACTGTTAGAAGACCATTCTGCTGGGTCGCGTGAGCAGCAATGCAGACACCACCCTGGTCCCGGACACAGGACAACACGTCCGTGAAGGGTTTGTTGGCCAGGCCAGCCGACGGTGTCACATCGCGGATGCCAAACTCGCCCAGATAGCGCTCAAGAGTGGATTTTTCGGTGGACGGGGAGTAAACGCACAGGACGTGGACCCCCTCCGAGGAGGAGATCTCGAACCCAGGGAACACCCAGACTCCGTGTTCACCTGCTCGCTCACGGAAGAGATCGACAGCGCCGACATGGTTGTGGTCTGTGACTCCGAGCACCTGGATGTCCAACTGATGGCACTTCGAAAGGATCTGGTCAACGTAGGTTCGCTCATCCAGAGTGCTGGTCTGCCCCCGGTAGGTCTCGCTGTAATGATGCGGGTTCACTTGGAGGGCGGCCCGGAAAAAACGCGCGCCTCCGGGTAGGCGGAGCGCTTTCTGGATTGGATCGCGTTCTGTCACGTTCCTCTCCTCTGGTGAACGCCACTTGGGTTTCGACGTTGTGCGCTCGTCGGAACCGCCTGACGGAGAATGAACCTGCGAAGAGGAAGGAGACCGGATGTTCGGGCGCGGAGCCGCCAGTCATTCAGCGCCCGACAGGGTGGGCGAACCTTCCTCAAGCCTCAGAGTCCCGCAACCGCTACTGTATTCGGGCTCGCGATCGGCGCACGCAGCCCGTTGGTTTAGTATTACCCAATTCATTACCCATTAAAAGAGGTATTACCTGATTCCCGGGCCGGTGTTTTCCGCCACTCCGCATGTTGCCCACGCCCGAGGCACTCGACCCGCCCTTCGGAGCGCAGCCGTTTCAAGGTGCGCCTGATGAGGTCCACGCTAACACCCGGGCACGCCTGCTGGAGCGATCCGACGCGGAACGGACCAGTCGCGCGGTCGATTGCCGCGAGGATCAGTGCCGTCTTCTCACCCCTCGGCGACGCCGTCTGCCCGACCCGCGCCTCGAGTTCTCCATAGGCGGATTTCAGGACGTAGAGGCAGTAGTTCACGTACTGCCAGGGATCCTGCTTCCCCTCGTGCCATCCGGCAGAACTCTGTTCCAGCGTCTCGTAGTAGCGCTCCCTGTTCTCCTCCACGAGCCGCTCGAGGCTGATGTACCGGCCGACCTCGTAGCCGAGGTGGTAGCACTGGAGGAGCCACAGCAGGCGAGACACGCGGCCGTTGCCATCGCGGAACGGATGGATGCAGAGAAAATCCAGGTTCGAGCCGGCAAGCGCGACGAGCGGGTAGACGGGGCGTTCGGCGAGGCAGTCGTCCCACAGCCGCAGCAGCTCAGCCATTGCGGCTGACACGTCCTGCGCGGCGACTGCTGTGAAGCGCACACGACGCCGTCCGTCGGCGTGCACTTCCACGATGTCCATCGCCGTTTCCCGGTATCGACCCGCGTCACCGGACCCCGGGCGCGACAGCCGGTGCAGCTCCTGAATGGTTTCCTCCGACACAGGCAGCGTCGCCCCCCGTTGGTGAACGAGCTTCAGGGCGTCGCGGTAGCCGCGCACCTCCTCCTCGTTCCGGTCACGAAGCGGCCGGTTTCCAAAGACAATGGTGCCGACACGCTTCTGGTCGACGGTCACGCCTTCGATCCGGTTGGAGGCGACGGCGCTCTCGACGATGGCGTGTTCCCTCAGTATGCGGAGACGCTGCGGGTACTGCTTGATCCAGAGATCCTGGCGGCCGCGTGCTTCGCCGAGATCCGCCAGATACCACGCGGTCGTTGCGGGGACGGTCGGCGGTCGCCGGCTGAACTGCCGAAGAGTCATCACGGTTGCTTCTCCCCCCTGCGTCCGGTGCTCGGCGCTGCGTCCCCGATGGCGCTCACTGTCAGCGAATAGTGATCGACCTTCTTCACTTCTTCCCAAGCCAGCCGGGCCGGGTCCTTCACGGGCGGTTGCAGGCGCGGGCCGTCCGGATGCTTGCAGTGCGTGACGACGTAGAGCCAGTAGCAGTCGCGACGGTCCTCTGCGACCCGCTTCTCGTTCGGCGTGAGCGCCACGACGCCCGACTCGCCACCCAGCCCCTTCACCTCGATCAGCCGCAGGTCGCCGGAGGAGGTGTCGAGGCTCGTGATGTCGTACCCCAGGTTCTTCTCGTGCACGTCCTCCACGACGCGTCCCTGCGACCGCTCGTGCTCGATGGCGACACGCATCGCGGCCGCCTCGGTCTCGGGGTCGGGGCGCAGATGCTGCACCTGCGGCTCGTTGCGGCTCGGGTGGGGGAGCACCAGGATGCTGGTCAGCCGCTCGACGGCCTGGAGCGAGAGAGCCCGCTGGCGTTCCAGCTCCAGCCGCCGCTTCTCACGCCGTGCCAGCAGCGCCGCCTGCCGATCCTCGGCCTGCTTCAGGTTCCCGGCCGCGCCCTCCACGCCACGTTCGACGTCCTCGAACAGCCGCCCGATCTGCTGGTCCTCTCTGATGATCAGTTCGGTCAGCGAGAGATCGATGTGCTGCTGGATGCGGTCGATCTCGGCCACGCGGTCGCGCCGCACCTCGTCCAGCAGTGGAAGCAGGCCACGCTCGTTGAGCCAGGCGGTGGGCTCGGGCAGGGCAGCGACGGCAGGCAGGGTCTCGGGACGCGCCGCAGGCTGCAGGTCGCCCATCACGCCCGGCTCATGGAGGCCGGCCGGCCCCTCCCCGGTCATGCGCACTGCGTAGATCCGCTCGTGGATGGTGTCGCCCAGACCGTCCACGACCCTGGCGCGGTAGACATCGATCCGCGCGGGTTCCTCCTGCTCCAGTGAGTAGAAACAGGCGCCGTCGGCCAGCGCGGGCTGGGCCAGTGCGAGCGCATGTCGCCTGAGCGCTTCGAACAGCGGGTGGCCCGGTGTCACCCATTCCAGCTTGTATTCGTCAGCAGTTTCCCGGTCCGTCGTCAGTCTTGGGTATCGCGTGGCGAGCGCAGGGCATTTCCAGTCGGGCGCGGCCTCGTGCTGCCGGAGGGCGGCCGGCGTGGCAGCCGGGTCGAAGGCGTGCGGCAGCGAGGCGACCGGCTTCAGCGCAAACGGAACCAGGCGCGCGGCATCGGCGAGGAAGCGGGCGACGGTCTCGGGCACCAGGCGCCGCTCCTGCGCGCGCGCGCGGCGCTCCACCAGCATCTCGAGGTTCAGCTTCTTGGTAGCGAGGCCCTCGAGGGCATGCTGGCAGATCGCGCGGAACCGCTCCTCCTTCACGTCGCGGAGCAGCCGGTCCTCGAAATCGGCGTCGCCGAGCGCACCGGCGTAGTAGTTGTGCAGGACGCGCTCGATGTGCGCGGCCGGCAGCACCTCTCCCACCACGTTGAAGACGGCGTCATCCTCCAACGCGTCGCGGATTTCCTGCAGCTTCTCGAGCAGCTTCTGCAGGACGCGGCCCTCGATGGTGTTGGTCGCGACGAAGTTGAAGATGAGGCAGTCCTTCATCTGCCCGTACCGGTGGATGCGGCCCATCCGCTGCTCGAGGCGGTTCGGGTTCCACGGGATGTCGTAGTTGAACAGGATGTGGCAGGCCTGAAGGTTGATCCCTTCGCCGGCGGCCTCGGTGGCGACCAAGACCTGCGCCGCGCCGTCCCTGAACTGCTGCTCGGCGTACAGCCGCGTGCCAGCCTCGTCGCGGGACCCGGGCTTCATCCCGCCGTGGATGAAGCCGACCCTGAACCCCCACCCGCGTAGGGCGGCGACCAGGTAGTCGAGCGTGTCCTTGAACTCTGTGAAGATGAGCAACCGCTGGTCCGGCCGGTCGAAAAACCCTTCCTGCTCGATGAGACGCTGAAGCTTGGAGAGCTTGGCCTCGCCGCCGGCGCTCTCGACGGCCTTTGCCCGTTCGGCGAGCGCCTTCAGCTCGCGCGCCTCGTCACGTACCTGTTCGGGGTTGCCGGCAAGGGTCACCGCATCGAGGATCTGCTCGAGGCGCTCGCGCTCGGCTTCCTCCATCTCCTCGAGCTCTTCGGCGTCGGGCAGCTCGGGCGGCGCCAGGCGCGCCAGCTCCTGCGCCCGCCGCAGGCCGTCTTCAAGGCGTCGCGCCCGGTTCTCGAGCGAGCGCCGGAGCGCAAAGGTGGAGGACGCGAGGCGGCGCTGGTAGAGCGCCATGAGGAAGCCGATCGCCCGGGCGCGGGGATCGTCACCGGCCTGCGCGGCGCGGTAGGACTGCGACTTCACAAAGGTGGTGACGCGACGATAGAGATCGAACTCGTCGCCGTCGATGGCGAAGTCGGCGGTGCGGGTAATGCGCTTCGTGAAGATCTTGTTCGCTACCCAGGTGCCGTCGGCCTGGCGCTCGGGGAAGTAGACCATCGCCTCCTTGGTCCGTCGCAGGTAGAACGGCGCGCGGCGACGGTTCATGGCCTCGCGGATCGACTGCACGTCGGCGTACGCATCCTCGTCCAGGAGCTGCAGGAACAGGCTGAAGTTCGCCGGATCGCCCTTGTGAGGCGTGGCGGTCAGCAGCAGCAGGTGATCGGAGGAGTCCCTGAGCAATTCTCCGAGCGCATAGCGTTCGGTCTTCCGCGACGCCGAGGCGGACATCCGATGGGCCTCGTCCACGACCGTGAGGTCCCAGTGCACCTGGCGCAGACCCTGGAGAATCGAGGTGCGCTTGGCGAGGTCGAGCGAGGTGATCACCCTCGGGTGCTCGAGCCACTGGTTGATGCCGAACTGATCCCGGATGGCGTCGCCTTTGAGCACGTAGAACGTCTCGTCGAACTTCTCCTTGAGCTCGCGCTGCCACTGGAACGCCAGATTGGCCGGGCAGACGATGAGGACGCGGTCGGCGAGGCCACGCAGCTTCAGCTCGCGGATGAGGAGGCCCGCCATGATCGTCTTGCCCGCCCCCGCATCGTCGGCGAGCAGGAAGCGGACGCGAGCGAGCTTGAGCAGATAGTCGTAGACCGCTTCAAGCTGGTGGGGGAGCGGATCGACCCGGGAAATGGAGAGGCCGAAGTACGGGTCGAACTCGTAGGCGATGCCGAGCGAGTAGGCCTGGAGCCCAAGCTTGAGGAGGCTGCCGTCCCCTCGAAAGGAGCACGCGGGTTGCTCCACGCGGATGGCGGCGAGATCCCGGGTGGTCAGCGTCACGCGGCGAAAACGCTCGGTCTGCAGGCCGACCACGCCGACTTCCCAGGAGTCGGGCCCGAAGGCGCGGACAGTCTCCACACGCACGGGCTCGGGGAAGAGCGGGCCGGTGAGGATTTGACCTTCGGCGAGTGCGACGGTATCGGGCATAGCCGAACGCGGGCCGGGGGCGAAAATGCCGGGGCGACAGCGAAGGTCGAGGGCGAGCGCGAGGTGTCTGCAGGCTGACGCCGCTGCATGCTCTATCAGCCGATTCAGACTGTCAAGCCGGCCCTTCTCGTGGGCTTGGCGAGTCGCTTTAGCCGTGGCAGCGAGCCCCGGCAAGCGGCGGAATCAGCGCAGCCTGTGGAGTGAAGGGCAGCGGCGTCATCTGTGGAGCGCCTGTCGGGACGGGATATCCGACTTGACTGGTCGCATATCGCGGGGTAGACTCGGCGAAGGGAAGATATGAGACTGAGTCGCAGTTTCATTATCTGGCCGCTCCCGCCCCGGGCCGCTGCGCCGGTCGCGCGGGCGGCGCCGCCGACCCGAGGAGCCCCATGCTGCAAGCCTTCGTCATCTGCCTCCGCGAAGGCCTCGAGGCCTTCCTGATCGTCGCCATCAGCCTCGCCTTCCTCCGCAAGAGCGGCCGCCACGAGCTGGTGCCCGCCGTCCGGTGGGCCGTCCTCCTGTCGATCCTCGTCTCGATCGGCGCCGCCGTGCTCTTCGCGAGCGCCGCCAGCCAGTCGCTCTGGGAAGGCGTGCTGGCCCTGGTGGCCGCCGTGTCGGTCGCCACGCTGACCATCCACATGTGGCGAGCGGCCCGGCACATGAAACGGCAGATCGAAGGCCGCCTCGAGGCCTCCGCGCTCAAGAGCGGCGCGGCCGCCTTCGCCGGCGTCTTCCTCTTCACGCTGCTGATGATCACCCGCGAGGGGATGGAGACGGCGCTGCTCATGGGCACCCTGCTGTTCCAGGTGCAGTCGGTCAAGGTGGCGGCCGGGGCGATAGGCGGCACGCTCGCGGCGGCAACGGTCGCCTGGTGCTGGTCGCGCTATGGCCACCGCGTGAACCTCGCGCGGTTCTTCCAGGTGACGGCGATCTTCCTGCTCCTCTTCGTCGTGCAGCTCCTCATCTACGGCTTCCACGAGCTGACCGAAGCGAACGTGTTCCCGAACAGCCAGGCGCTCCACTGGGCAACCGAGCCATACGGCCCGGACGGCCGCTATGGCCAGCTGCTGACCTACATGCTGGTGCTGCTGCCGATGGGATGGCTGGCGTTCAGCAGCCTGGTGTCGCAGGGAAGCGTGCGCGCGCGGGTCGGCCTGCGCCCGGACGGGGCGGGTTCGCAGGCGCGATAGGGAAACATTCACGAAGGTGCACGGACAGAGGTCCACAGACGGACGTTCCCGGACGAGGGTGCATCACGACGGAGGACGCACGCTGCTCCTACTGCCGTCTGCCTACTGCTTGCAGCCCCCGTGCGATCGCAGCCATGCCTTGTGTTCCTCCCCGGCGCGAGCCAGCTCGGGCAGCTTGGCGCCCTCTGCGGGGAGGAACCCGGCACCGGGACCGAGCGTGCGCAGGCGGTTGAGGGCACTGTCGATCTCGGCGCAGTCGCGATCGAGATAGGCCAGCTCGATCGCCCAGTCGATCGCCTCGATTGTCTGGCCGCCCCAGCCCGGCCAGCTGTGCTCGCGCGCCCAGCAGTCGGCTACCCGCAGCATCATCGCTGAATCGCCGGCGTCTCCTGCCCGGTTGCGCTCCGTCAGGCAGGTGAGCGTGAACGTGCCGGCGTACGCGGCGTAGCCGGGAGGCAGTTGGGAGGGGGGCCGTGGCCCACTCGGCGGGGCCGGCGGGGGTGGCGGATAGGCGCCCGGCGGGGCGGGTGGCGTCGCCGGGGGCGGAGGGGTTGGATAGCCGGCGGGCGGCGCCGTCGGACCGCTGCCGGGCGGAACGGGCGCCGGGTAGCCCATGGAGCTGGTGGCGGGCCGGCCGGTCGAAGCGGCGTCCGCAATCACGAGCGCCATCTCGATGCCTCGCTCCGGGATCTCCCCGCGCCCTTGCCCGTACAGCCGCAGCACATCCAGCTCGTGCTGCAGCGAGGGCACGACCCGATCGCGGTCGACGCCCTTCACCTGCCCCGCCAGCTTCGTCAAGGTCGCCTGCACGCGGTCGACCAGCTCGAGCCGCTCGCGCGGCATCATCGCAAAAGCGGTCCGGTCGTTCACGCGAAGGTTCCAGAGCTCCGCGATGATTCCCAGCTGGGCGAGCAGATCGTCTTCGGTCACCTGGGTGCCCGGCACGGCGGCGCGCGAGGCCGCGCGCGCGGCGCCCGAGACGACGCGCCGCAGGTCGCGCCGGTCGGCGGCGAGCGCCAGGCCATCGGCCGGGTCCTTGAGGTGGCGCTGGATGTGCTGAACGAGCGCCAGATCGCGCTCGCGTTCCTTCCACAGCGGACTGGTGGCCGTGCTCTGGGTGGTTGCGCCCTGGGTCCAGGACCCGCCCGTCTGCCGGGCCCACAGGTGACCCGTGCAAAGCACGACGGCGGCCAGCGGGAAAAGGATTCTCTTCATGGTTCCCTCGCGCGCCTATATTACAATCGGACGGCGCTGACTCCTCGCCTTTCCTCCGGCGCGCCTCCATCACGCATTCGTGCGCCGGCGGCATCCTGAAGCGGGCCCCGTTCCTGTCGTCCGGGCCCCGAATGGCCGCCTGCGCCTGTCTGTCGGGAGAGACCGATGGCCGACGTGGTACCTCCGATGAACGTGACCCTCGAATGGGACAGCGAGCTGCAGTTCACCGGCCTGGCGGGCAAGCACGAGGTGGGCATCGACGGATCCACCTACACGGCGCCCTCGCCGATGCAGATGCTCGCGTTCTCGCTGGTCGGGTGTATGGCCGTCGACCTGGTGCACATCCTCAAGCGGGGACGCCACGAGCTGAACGCCCTCCAGGCAAGATTCACCGGCGAGCGCACGCAGGTCGACCCGAAGCGCTTCACGAAGATCACCCTGCACTTCACGCTCGACACCAACGCGCCAGCCGACCAGATCCAGCGGGCCATCGACCTGTCGCACGAGAAGTACTGCTCGGTCTGGCACTCGCTCCGGCAGGACATCGAGTTCACGGCGAGCTTCACCATCGCCTCGTAGGGGCCGGGCTTCAGCCCGGCCCTGACCGGGGCGCGCCACGCCGTGCCCTGACGGTGCGACGGAGTGACGGGATCCTATGCGCACGATCATCTGTCTAGTCGCGCTCGCGCTGTCGCTCGGCCTGGTCCGGTCGGCTTCGACAAGCAAAGACGAGGCGGCAGACCTCCGGACGCGTGCGCGCGCGGCGCTTTCCGCGACCGAGGGTGAAATCCGAGTGTCCGGCCTCGAGCAGCCGGTCGAGGTGATTCGCGATCGCTGGGGCGTGCCGCACATCTACGCGAAGACGGTTGCCGACCTGTTCTTCGCGCAGGGACTGGTGGCGGCCCAGGACCGGCTCTGGCAGCTCGACCTGTGGCGACGGATTGCCGAAGGGAAGCTGGCGGAGATCCTCGGGCCCTCCGCCCTCAACCGTGACACGTTCGCACGGCTGCTTCGCTACCGTGGCGACATGGACGCCGAGTGGCGCAGTTACGCTCCCGATGCGAAGGCAATCATCGGAGCGTTCGTTCGCGGCGTGAACGCGCAGATCGCGATCGCGACCGCGGATCCATCGAAGCTGCCGCTCGAGTTCCAACTGACCGGCAGCCGGCCGGAGCCCTGGACGCCCGAGGTGGTGATTGGGCGGATGGCGGGCTACGTCATGACCCGGAACGCGCGGACCGAGGTGCAGCGGGCGACGCTGGCGCGCAGCGTCGGGGCGGCCCGCGTCCCCGAGCTGATGCCGCTCGATCCGCCGACGGTCGTCACCGTGCCCGACGGTCTCGACCTTGGGGACATCGACGACGAGATCCTGGCACTGGCGGCAGGAACGAGCGAGAGCATCGACTTCTCACCGCTCGCGAAAGAGACACTGGACCCGGAGGCGCCGCTCGTCGGGTGGGCGCGGCCGGCGGCGCCTGCTGACGCCGCGCCGTTCGGGTCCAACGACTGGGTCGTCTCGGGCCGGCTCTCCGCGAGCGGCAAGCCTCTTCTCGCCAACGACCCGCACCGCACGCTGATCGTCCCGTCGCTCCGCTACACCGTGCACCTGAACGGGCCGGGCTGGAACGTGATCGGCGCCGGCGAGCCCGCCCTGCCCGGCGTCGCGGCCGGGCACAACGATCGGATCGCCTTCGGCTTCACGATCGTCGGCATCGACCAGCAGGATCTCTACGTCGAGCGGCTGGATCCGTCGGGAGCGGACCGCTATCTGTATCGTGGGGCCTGGGAACCGATGCGCGTGGAACGCGAGCGGATCAACGTGCGCGGCGAGGGGCCGCGCGAGATCGAGCTGCGGTTCACGCGTCACGGCCCGGTCCTCCACGTCAACCGGGCCCGCCATCGCGCCTACGCGCTTCGCTGGGTCGGCAGCGAGCCGGGAGCCGCCGGCTACCTGCGGTCGCTCGCCATCGATACCGCGCGGAACTGGCAGGAGTTCCAGGCGGCCCTCGACGGCTGGAAGGTGCCCTCGGAAAACCTCGTCTACGCCGACGTGGACGGCAACATCGGCTGGGTGGCGGCCGGCCTGGCGCCGATTCGCCCGAACTGGAACGGCCTGCTGCCGGTGCCGGGGCAGGACGGCAAGTACGAGTGGAGCGGGTTCCTGAGAGCACGCGAGTTGCCGCACCTGTTCAACCCGAAGAGCGGCTTCATCGCCACGGCCAACCACAACGTCCTCCCCGACGGCTACCCGCACGCGCTCGGGTACGAGTTCAGTGCGCCGTACCGGTTCGCCCGCATCCTGGAAGTGCTCGGCGAAGGCGCCCGGGTGGGCCGTCCCTTCACGGTTGCCGACTTCGAGCGCCTGCAGCACGACGAGCTGTCCCTCGTTGCGCGCGCCGTGTGCGGAGCGCTGCGCCAGGCGGTCGCCGCGCTGCCGGGCCGGGGAGCTGGAGCCTCGGTGCCGAGCGACGCCGGGCGGGCGGCGCGCATGCTCTCCGAATGGGACGGCGTCCTCGGAGCCGACTCGGCTGCGGCGGCCCTCTACGAGATCTGGCTACCGAAGCTGACGGGCGCGTTCGCCGAGGCGCTGGTTCCCGCGGCCGACCGCTCGCGGGCCGGCGCCGCCCTCTCGACGGACCGCCTGCTGGCGCTGCTCGTTGATGCAGGCCTGCTGGCTGACAGCCCCGCGCTCGTGCGCTCCTGGGTGGACGGCTCGTGCCTGCCGCGGAAGGACAGCGGCCGGCAGAGGGCCGCTCATCCGGCCACGCGTCACATGGCGCTGCGGTTGCTGACGGGATCGACACTCGCCGATGCCTGGCAGGAAGCCACCGTGCGCATGGGCCCCGACCCGAAACAGTGGGCCTGGGGAACGATCCACCATGCCTCGCTCGAGCATCCGCTCGCTTTCACGCCTGCCCGCAAGCAGGTGCTGAACCTGCCGGAGGTCCCGCGCGGCGGCGACGGAACGACGCCCAACGCGACCGGGAACGGGCCGAGACAGACCTCCGGCGCGTCGTACCGGGAGGTGATCGACATCGCCGATTGGGATCGATCGATGACGATCAACGTGCCGGGCCTCTCCGGGCAACCCGAGAGCGCGCACTACGGCGACCTGCTGCCGCTCTGGGCGGCGGGGCAGTACTACCCGATGGCCTTCTCTCGCGCGGCCGTCGAGCAGTACGCCGCGTCGAAGATGACGCTCGTTCCGGCCTCACGTAGCCACTGAGACACGGAGCAGACAGTAACGCGTAGCGGGTAACGAGTAACGAGGGGCTGGACCCTGAGATGACCGGTTCCGGACAGCCCGTCCTCCGCCGGCGTGGCTACATCGACTGGATGCGCGGCCTCGCGATCCTCGTCATGGTGGAGGCGCACGTCGTCGATGCGTGGACCCGTCCGACCGACCGCCAGACGCTGACCTTCGGCTATGCGGCCATCCTCGGCGGCTTTGCGGCGCCCCTCTTTCTCTTCCTCGCCGGCGTGGCCGTGGTGCTGTCGGCGACGGCCAAGGCGCGGAAGTCGGGTGTTGCCGCCGGGGCAGCGGCGGTGCGCCGGCGCGGATGGGAGATCTTCGGGTTGGCGTTCCTGTTCCGTCTGCAGGCGTTTCTGCTGAACCCGGGGGCGAGCCCGGCGGGGCTGCTCAAGGTTGACATCCTCAACATCATGGGACCGGCAATCGTCGCCGCGGCGGCAATCTGGGGGCGCGTGCGGTCCGAGCGTTGGCGGCTCGTTGCCTTCGGCTGCACCACGCTGGCCGTGACCCTGCTGACACCCGTCGTCCGGACGACGCACGTGCTCGATCTCCTGCCGGGCCCGCTCCTGTGGTACTTGCGACCGCCGGCGGGCCGCGCGTGGTTCGCGGCCTTTCCATGGGTTGGCTTCGTGTTCGCGGGCGCGTTCGTCGGCGTGCTGATGACGGGCGCGCGCGAGGAGGTGAGGGCCGTCCGGCTGCATGCAGGGCTGCTCGTCGGCGGGGCGGCGCTGGTTGTCAGTGCGTACGCCGGCTCGTACCTGCCGTCGATCTACGCGAGCTCGTCCTTCTGGACCACCTCGCCGGCCTTCTTCCTCCTCCGCGCCGGCATGCTCACCGCGCTTCTTGGTCTCGCCTTCTTCGGGGAGCGCATCGCCTCACGCCTGGCGCCCGGCCGATGGACCCCGATGCAGCGGTTCGGGCATTCCTCGCTGTTCGTCTACTGGATTCACGTCGAGATGGTGTACGGCTGGTTCAGCCAGGGACTGCACAAGAACCTCTCGGCCCAGACGGCGCTCTTGGCCTACGGCCTCTTCACGCTGTTTCTCTTTGCGCTGGTGGTATTGAAGGAGCGCGTAATGACCGCCGCCCGTCAGCCACGCGCTCAGAAAGCCCCCGCGGGGGTCTCGTCGTAGGGGCCGGCCTTCGGGCTGGCCCGGGCGGGGCCGAAGCCCCGCCCCGACGACGAATGGTCAACCTTCCACACCTTCAACTTCGTCTCCGGGGCGGGCTCTTGTGTCTCGTTACTCGTTACTCGTTACTCGTTACTCGTTGCTCGTTGCTCGTTGCTGCCCTTGCCGTCAGCTGGCTGTAATGGAGCACCGCGTTGAAGAGCATCCGGAACTCGCCCAGATTCTGCCAGCGGTAGCAGGGATTGGTCGCGAAGAGGATCACGCGGCCGCTCCCCGTCGGCACGTCCACGATTGCCGGCCGGCGCTGGATCTCGCTCGCCCCCTTCATCAACCCGCTCAGCACCGCCTTGTCGCCACCCGGGAACTGCATGATCACCTGGCGTCCGCGATCCTCCTCGGGGACGCGCAGCAGCGGGCCGTTGGCGTAGCGAACCGGGATCGTCTTTTTCGAGTAGCCGTAGAAGATCGGGTTCTCCGGCTGAAGGATCTCGGCCTCCACGATCGGCCCCGGCGCGTAGAATTGCGGCGAGGGCCGGCCGGCGTCGATGCGCCGGGTGATGCCGAACTCGGCCGGGAGGTAACTCGCCGTCCCGAGCGTGAGTAGAACGCCGCCCGACTCCGCGAACTTCTGGAGCTCTTCGACGCCGGCGAGGCCCATCCCGCCCGTGATGTCGTCCGATTCGCCATACATGCCGAACGACTTGAAGCGGTCGCTCGTCTTGTAGGCCAGCGGCTTCTTCTTCGGCTCGATGTCGAAGACGATCCGCTTGCCGCTGCCGCCCTGGTTGGGTACGACGATCACGTCGTAGCTGTCGTGCAGGCGGCCCTGCTTGACCCGCTCCTTGTAGATCAGGTCGTACGCCACCTCGTACTTGTCGAACCCGTACCGCACCCAGCCGACCTCCTGCGTGCTGCCCCATGTGCTGTAGACTGCCAGGCGCGGCACCTTCACCTCGTGCATGCGAACGTCCGGGAGCTGCCCGGCCGCCACCGCGGAAAGCCCCAGCGGCTCGACGGCCGCCTTGATCCGGGCGGCGACATCCCCTGACTGCCCGGCGGCAACGATCAGCGAGCCTGCCGGCGCCTCGGTTGCGCCGACCTTGAAGGCCTTCTCGGCCGCCTGCACCTTCAGGTCTTTGAGCCGGTACCGCAGCGTCGTCAGATTGGCCGACCCGTTGTCGAGGATGACCCAGCTGCCCCCGCTTCCCGCCGGGTCGCCCGTCACCGTCCCGGCGATCTTCAGCTCGCTCACGGATTCGACGGGCACCTGCAGGATCGCCTTGTCGGCAGTCTCCTTCACCTCGGTGTGCGTCATCAGCCCCATCGTCCAGGCGCTGTCGTCGTAGGTGCGGAGGTTCGGGTCGGGGAAGTTCTGCTTCTCGAGCAGGATCTTGGCCAGACGGCCGTACGGCTGGTCCCGCTTGACGATGAAGGAGCCGGCCGGGAAGGTGCCCTCCTGCAGCTTCACCTCGGTGGTCGCGCGTCCGACCTCGATGCCCTGCAGCCGGAGGATGTTGATCAGGAACGCGACGCGCGTCATGTCGGGCTGCCCGGCGGGAACCACGTAGCCGTACGGCGCCTCGGTTTTCCCCGAGTCGATCGAGTGGCGGCTCTTCAGATAGAAGTTCTCCAGGACCACTTTCGGGAAGGCCGCCGTGAGCTGCAGCGCCGAGAGGACGCCGGTCTCCATGTAGTTCGTGTTGTTGCGGATCGACCAGTCGACTTCCGTGTACGGCGGCAGGGGCCGGTACCACTCGCGCGTCGTCTGGCTGCCGCGCATCGGCCCCTCCTCGCCGCCGCGGTCGATCCTCCGCTTCATCGTGTTGGCTCCGCCGTTGCCGAACGTCTCGTACATGCGCAGCAGGCCGTTGTGGTTCGAGGCCATGAACCCGTAGTAGCCGGGCGACCACATGTCGACAAAGGCGTGCGTCCAGACGCCCGGCATGCCGTACTTGGTCATCTGCGCCATCTCGAAGTTCGAGAACCAGGGCAGCTCGCCGTAGAGAATCGGGTCGAGCGTCGGGTTCTGCGGCGCCTGGCCGCTGAAGGTGTACATGAACGGCACCGACTCGTGCAGGTCGTGCACGATCGGCGGGTGCCACTGCAGGTACCAGTCGAGCAGCGCGCGCATGGTCACCTGCGAGTAGTTGATGTCGCGGTTGTTGTCGTGGAGGATGTACTTGCCCCAGAAGGGCGGCCCGCCCACGTTGTCTTCTTCGCCGGTCTCGTCGACCTTGTAGGCGTAGTACCAGTCCACGTACCGATCGCGGCCATCGGGCTCGGCGACCGGCGTGAGGGTGACGATGACGTTGTCCCGAATCTGGCGAATGGTCGGCGAATCCTCGGTGGCCAGCCGATAGGCCAGCTCCATCAGCATCTCGGGCGGTCCGGTCTCGGCGCTGTGCAGGCCGCCCATCAGGTGGTAGATCGGCTTCGCCTTCGCGATGACGTCGCGGGCCTGCGCGTCGCTCAGGGGCCGCGGGTCGGCGAGTTGCGCGAGGTAGGCGCGGTACTGGTCCAGGTTCCTGACCGAGTCCTCGGATCCGACGGCGACCACGACGTAATCACGCCCCTCGTCGGTCTTGCCGATGGTCATCACCTTGACGCGCGGACTCTTCGCCGCGAGGGCGCGGTAGTAGTTGACGGCCTCGCCGTAGTAGGTGAGCTTCTTGGGCGCCCCGATGTGATGGCCGAGCACGTCCTTCGGCGACGGCACGCCGGCGACCTTCGGCAGGTGGTCCACCAGCGGGCTGAGGAACTCCGGGCGGGTGGTCCATTCCTTCACCAGCCGGGCGAATTCCTCATCCTGTTGCTGGGCGGGGCTTTGCGCCACGACGAGGCTGCCGACCAACGCCAGCAGGGCAATTGCCACGGCTGAGCTGCGCCGAATTGCACGATTGGCCGTCATCACGCCAACTCCTTTGCTTTCAGCGAAATCCATCGTCCAGGGCGCGTGCGAATGGTCTGGGGACCGGAGGACCGCCCGAAAAAGCGGTTGAGGCTGATGGCGGTCCGCCATAAAATGGCCGGTTTCAGTGGCTTTCGGGTCCGTGTGGACCTTCCGACACCACCATGATCAACGTTGCCGCCATCCGCATGCAGCAGTTCGGGGTGCAATTCTATCAGGCCTCGCTGACCGCCCGCGACATCGACAAGCTGGTGCGCTTCGAGGTGTTGAGCTATGCAGGCCAGAGCGAGTCGCCGATGCGCGGCTTCCGCGCGCGCGCGTTACGCGGCCGCGTGAACTGGGACCTGCTCGAGCGGCGGATTGCCGCCAGCGACCAGGCGTACCAGCGACAGATCATCCGGCGGAAGATCGAGGAGCTCATTCAGTACTACGAGCAGTGCCGGCTGGCGCGCGACCTGCCGTCGATCCCCGGCGCGGTGATCATCTCGTGTGACGAGAAGCTGGCGTTCGTCGCGGCGGACAACGGCAACGGGCGGGTCGGCATGCTGAAGGTGCCCGAGCGCGAGGGGATCCTGAGGGCCATCGACGGGCAGCACCGATTGCTGGCGCTGCACGCGGACATCGACCAGTTTGGCGAAGAGGAGTTCGCCGTCCCGGCGATTATCTTCGACCAGCTGCCCGAAGACCACATCGTGCAGATGTTCGTCACGATCAACGCCAAGCACACGCGGCTGAACGCCTCGCACCTGGTCACGCTGTCGGGCCGGCAACTGTACCGCGACGACAACCTGGCGGCGGCGCACGATGTGGTGAGGGCGCTCAACGATCGCGAAGACTCCCCGCTCTTCATGGACATCAAGCTGCTCGGGGTCGGCCGGGGCCACGTGGCGCAGGCGCCGCTCGCCCAGGAGCTGAAGAAGCTGTTCGCCTCGGACGCCTTCGGCGGGCCGCGCAAGGCGCAGGATTTCCGCGAGGAGGCCAGGCGGTTCTTCGTGAACTACTTCAAGCAGATCGCGCTCGTCTTCGGCGGCGCCTGGAACGGCCGGAAGTACAGCATCCGCAGCGCCGCGGCGCTCAGGGCCTTCATCCGCGTGGCGCCCGATGTCGTCCGGCGTCTCGACCAGGAGCGCGCCGATCGGACCGATTTCCGCGCGATCGGCCGGGTCATCGCCCCGTGGGGGCGGCGCATCGGCGATCTGCGGTTCGAGACCGAAGGCGCGTGGAAGCACGGGGGGACGACCGTTGAGAGCCTGGCCAAAGAGCTGCGGCTGGCCCTGCAGTACCCGGAGGGCGCCGCCGTCTGACGCGTGTAAGGTAGAACGCAGAACGTCGAACGTGGAAGGCAGAACCTAGGACGGAAACGACGCGACGGTAGAAGCAGAACGAGAACCGAGGAGGTCAGCTATTCCGCGTTCTTCGTTCTCCGTTCTCCGTTTCGCCCGGCGGCGCCCCATGCGCGCCCTTCTTCGTGCGGCCGTCCTGGCCGCTGCCAGCGCATCTTCCGGCTGCCTCGTGCTCAGCCTGCAGCCCGTCTACGACAGCAGCGCCATCGAATCAGAGGAGTCGCTGGTCGGCATCTGGGAGAACCCGGATGACCACAGCTCGTTCGTCGTCGACCAGGGCGAGTGGAAGTCGTATCGCATCACCTACAGCGCGGCGGCGGGCACCGCGCCGCTGGCGCTCGTCGGGTACCTGACGAAGATCGGCGACGAGCTCTATCTCGATGTCACGCCGCCACGGGGCGTCGAGGTCGACTGGCTGCTTGTCCCGGCGCACGCCGCCTGCAAGCTGCAGCTGTCGAGCGGTCGGCTGGCCGTCACCGGCCTGGACTACGACTGGTTCATCGATGCCGTCTCGCGGCACGCGCTTCCAGGCCTGCAGGTGGTGCTCGACGGTCGCAAGGACGTCGTGATCGTCTCCGACACCACCGCGGTGCGCCGCTGGCTGCAGGGTCACGCGCAGGCGGACGCCGTGTTCGCCGAGACGGTGACGTTCGTCAGGAAGAAGTAGATGGTCGACGGCAGATGGCAGTTGAGCACGCGGGCATGCTGGAGGGACGATGCCTTCAGAGTACAGGATGCTTTTCGGACGGAAGGCGCTCGCAGCCGGTTCCGTCGTGGCGCTGGCTTCCGTGGCGGCCCTTCTCGGCCAGGCGCTGCGGCAGGGTGAGGCCGAGGAGTACATGCGCTACCAGCTGCTGGCGCCCGAGACGGCGCAGTTCCGCATCGTCTACGAGGTGACGGCGACGACGCCAGGCGCGAAGTTCTACTTCAACCCGATCCGCAAGGGCAGCGTGGCCACCGACGAGGCGGTGTACGACCAGATGACCGGCCAGCCCCTGAAGTTCGAGGTCGTCAGCGGCGCCGAGGCGCGGACAAGCGGAATGGCCAACGCCGATCCCGACACGAGCTACATCAGGGTACACCTGCCGCGGATGGTGCCGGAACGCGGCGAGGTCCGGTTGCGGATCGACAAGACGTACAAGGATCCCAAGAGCTACTACCGCGAGGGCGACCTGATCGTGTTCGCGCGGTCGCTCGGCATCAAGAAGAACGCCGTCGTGCTGCCGCCCGGCTACGAGCTCGTGTCCTGTAACGTCCCCTCGCAGGTGCTCAGCGAGCCCGACGGACGGATCAAGATCAGCTTCATCAACACTGCACCCGACGCGGCGCCGCTGGTGGTCAAGGCACGGGCGACCGAAAAAGGGATCGGGAGGGATTCCCGCGGAACGGAAACACAGCGGCGGGCGGACACCCCTGCCGACGCCGTCATGGCGCCGGCGGCCGCGCAGGACGAGGGCTCGCGGCTGTCCGAGCGGGCGCACCAGAACCGCGACATCGTCTACTTCCTCCAGGCGCCCGAAACCCACGCCTTCAGCCTGTACCACGACTACACGGAGAGAGGCGAGGGAACCGACAAGTACTTGAACGTGGTCCGTCAGGGGAGCACGGTGTCGAACCCGTCGGCGCTGTTGCTCGACACCGGAGAGCCGCTCAAGACCGAGACGCTGAAAGGCGAGCAGATTACCCGGGCCGGTCTCGACATCGGCGAGAAGGTGCGCCCCGACTCCGAGGTGGTCGTCGTTTGGTTCCCGCCCGTGAAGAAGGGGCAGTCGATCCGGCTGCGGATCGAGGAAACCTACACGGACCCGGGACGCTATCGGCTGGAGGGAGAAGAACTGGTCTTCGACAGGGCCTTCGGGCGGCCCTTCGACGCGGTCGTGCTGCCGGCCGGGTGGCTCCTGACCGCGAGCTCGATTCCAGGCGTGGTGTCCCAGATGCCAGACGGCCGCATCCGGCTCGACTTCGTGAACCCGCGCCCGGACGACATCGCGGTGCTGATCAAGGCCAAGCGGGGACCACGACAGTAGCGAGTCACGCGTAACGAGTCACGAGTATGGTCGCCGGTCGACGCTCTGTTCTGATCACCGTCGACTGATGACTGTCGACTGTCGACTACGTCCTATACTCCGCGTTGATCCTCACGTAATCCGCGCTCAAGTCACACGTCCAGACGGTCGCTTCCTGTTCGCCACCCGCCCCGAGATCTACGGCAATCTCGATGTCCCGTCCGCGGAGGTACTCCGCGGCCAGCGGAGCCGCCTCGTCGAAGGGCTGACCGTTCCTGAAGAGCACGGTCGGGCCGATCTTCACCAGCGCGCGACCGATGTCGAAGGGCACTCCGGCCCGCCCGGCTGCCGCCACCAGCCGCCCCCAGTTCGGGTCGCCGCCGTGAAGGGCGGTTTTGACCAGCAGGGAATTGGCGATCGTTCGCGCCGCCTGGCGCGCATCTCCGGTGCTCGACGCCCCGGTCACGCGCACCGACACGAGCTTGGTCGCTCCTTCGCCGCCCCGTACGATCTTCAGCGCCAGGTCCTGGCACACACGTTTCAGGCCGTCGGCGAATGCCGGGTAGGTGGTCTCGTCGATGTTCACGCCGCTCGCGCTGCCGGCGAGGATGGCGAAGGTGTCGTTGGTCGACATGTCGCCGTCCACAGTGATGGCGTTGAAGCTGACCTGGGCCGCTTCGACCAGTGCCCGGCGAAGGACGGACGGTGCGACCTGCGCGTCGGTCGTGAGGAACGCGAGCATCGTCGCCATGGCCGGCTCGATCATGCCGGCGCCTTTGGCGATACCGCCGATGCTGAACGAGCCCGCCGCCGTTCGGACCGACACGGCGCTCTCCTTCGGCCACGGGTCGGTCGTCATGATGGCGCGGGCCGTGTCCAGGTGATGATCGCGGGACAGGCAGGCGGCCGCACGGCCGATGCCCGTCTTCACTTTGCCGATGTCGAGCGAGACGCCGATGACGCCGGTCGAGGCGACGATCACCTGCTCGGCCGCGCATCCGAGCGCCCCGGCCGCTTCGCCGGCCATCTCGCGGGCTGCAGCCAGCCCCGCCTGGCCGGTGCAGGCGTTGGCACAGCCGCTGTTGGCCACGACCGCGCACGCGGTCCCCGACGAGCGCTCGAGGTGCTCGCGTGAGACGATGACGGGCGCGGCGACGGCGCGGCTGGTCGTGAAGAGGGCCGCGGCGCTGGCCGGACGGTCGGCGACGATGAGCGCCAAGTCGAGCCCCTCGCGCTTGATCCCGCAGGCCACCCCGGCGCTGCGAAAGCCTTGCGGCGCCGTCACGCCACCGTCGATCGGCTCGATGATCACACCGCCGCTCCCAGACGAATGGCCGGCCGCCGCAAGGGCGCCTCGCGGCGCCGCCCGGCCGGCTCCAGGCGAAGCACCACCGCATTCTGGCCGCAATGGCGGAACAGCGGGCAGGTCCAGCAGTCGGTGCAGACCTTTTCGGGGACCCACAACTGCGGCACGATCGAGAACCCCAGCCGGACGAAGTAGGCGGGCCGGTGCGTGAATGCGCACAACCGGGCGAACCCCTCGGCGCGTGCCCGCCGGACGAGCTCCTCGACCAGTTGCCGGCCAACCCCTGATCCCCGTTCGCGCCGATCCACGACGAGCGACCGGATCTCCGCCACCGTGCCGCCGAGCGGCGTCAACTCGCCGCAGGCGACGACCGCGGGGCCGCGCGTCGCGACCACGAACCGGGGCGCGTGCGCGACCAGCTCCTCGATCGTGCGGGGCAGGAGGTGGCCTTCCTGGAGGTTCGCGGTGATCAGGCGGTACAGCGCCGGGGCGTCATCGCAGCCGGCCGAGCGAATCGCCAGCGGCTCGTCCTTCTCTTCTGCACATCTTCCCTTCTGCGCTTCTTCCGCGCGAGGAACCTGTGTTGCCAGCGAAGTGTTCATGCCACCGCCCCCGGCGTCGCCTGCAGCAACGTCTCGTCCAGGATTGCCATCGCCCGATCGACCTCGGCCGCGGTGATTGTCAGCGGCGGCAGCAGCCGGACCACGGTGCCCGCCGTTCGATTGACCAGCAGCCCGCGCGCGAGCGCCTCGGCGACCACCGCGTCGGCCGGCCCGCCGAGCTCGATGCCCCACATCACGCCGGCCCCCCGGATGTCCACGATGGCCGGGTGCCGGGCGGCGAGCGATCGCAGCCGTGCCTCCAGGTGTGCGCCCACCTCGCCCACGTGTGCCAGCAGGCCGCCGTCGACGAGGGTTTCGAGAAAGACGAGAGCCGCGCGGCAGGCGAGCAGATTGCCGCCGTAGGTGCTCCCGTGGTCCCCGAACGAGACGGCGGACGCCACCCGCTCGGAGGCCAGCGCCGCGCCCACCGGCACACCGCCGCCCAGCGCCTTGCCGACGGCGACGAGGTCGGGCTGGAGCCCGAGCTTCTGATAGTAGAAGGCGTGCCCGGTTCGCCCGAGGCCGCACTGCACTTCGTCGGCGATCAGGAACGCGCCCGTCCGGCGGCACGTCTCCTCGAGCGCGCGGGCGAAGCGATCGGAGAGCGGACGGACGCCACCCTCTCCCTGGATCCCCTCGATGATGATGGCGGCGGTTTGCTGCGATGCGGCCGCGGAAAGCACGTCGGGATCGTCGGGCGGCACGAAACGGACACCCGGCACGAGCGGCGCGAACGGCGTGCGGTAGTGATCGTCGGCGGTCACCGACAGCGATCCGAACGTGCGGCCGTGAAACGACCGGTCGAGCGCGATGATCTCGGCCCGCCCGGCGCCGCCCTGCGCGTGCCAGTAGCGGCGCGCGAGCTTCAGGCACGCGTCGACCGCCTCGGTGCCGCTGTTGCAGAAGAAGGCGCGCGGCAGCCCGGAGAGCGCGGCCAGGCGCTGGGCGACCTGGGCCTGCAGCGGGTGATAGAAGAGGTTCGAGCAGTGGAGCAGGGTGTCGGCCTGATCGGCGATCGCGCGGGCAAGGCCGGCGTGCGCGTGCCCGAGCGATGCGACGCCGACGCCGGAGATCAGATCGAGGTACTCGCGCCCCTCGAGGTCCCAGAGCCGGGCACCCTGGCCGCGCACGAGCACGAGGGGCGCGCGGCGGTACACCTGCAGGATGTGCCGCTGCTCGAGGGTGACAATGTCTTCACCTGTCATCGGTCCCTCTCCAACGAAATCAACCACGAAGACCAGAAAGGGGTGACGGTCCTCGTCTTCGGTTCTTCGTGGTTCCGAGGTTCAGTTGACGATCCACGTCGCCGGCAGTGACGCCGCACCGCGGCGCGCCCGCACGGCGGCTTCGAGCGCGCGGGCGCTTCTGCCGTCCGCGACCACCACCTCGGCGACGCCGCGCGAGAGCGCCTGCTGGCATGCGCCGAGCTTCGCCACCATGCCGGCGC
>Ga0315280_10003875_pt1 | contig 22594 bp, 22 predicted proteins | sample YL17G06_40_MG_FD_203697 | JGI IMG/M metagenome (GOLD analysis project Ga0315280, IMG submission 203697) | Sediment microbial communities from Yellowstone Lake, YNP, Wyoming, USA - YL17G06_40 | ecosystem: Environmental > Aquatic > Freshwater > Lake > Sediment | place: USA: Wyoming | collected... | reverse complement strand
CTTTAATCTGATTCTGGCTAAACGATGTTTTTAAAATCAACATGGAATAGAATAGCTAAAATTAATTAATTTGCGACCTAATTAATTTTACTAAATCTGTTCCAAATCCTTTATATCACCTAACTTTTTGAACCAGCCATGAGCCCTCAAAGGTGCGAACGACAAATCGGCCCTCAATTAAATCAGTAGAGCCCAAATGGATAAGGATGCGGTTACGGTTACGGGGGTCAGCTTTTACCGATAGAACGCTGGTATCTAAACTGAAAACAAAGCCCTTCCGCCAATCGTCATAGGAAACATCGCCGACAAAATTAGCTGAGAGCAGCTTATATGCTTCTTGGAAATTACGCACCTTGAGATAGTTATAGTATGCCAGAACGGTGTCCCGGGGGCTTTTATCAGGCTCAAAGTTAATTCGGGCAATGGCGTCAGAGTATTGGCTGGGGCTGGTCATCATACTGCCGAAAATAGCGAGTGCGCGAATACCCTGGATAGCCAGCCCGATGGCATGGTCAGCAAGCTGGGCATTATTGATACCGACGACTTGGCCACATTTAGTTAAAAGAGGTCCGCCGGACATGCCCTCAATGAGACCTCCGTCAACCTGCAGAAATGTGTCCCGCCCTTGAGTATCAAAAGCCCGCTGACCGGTAATAGTTGTCATATTAGCCGTCAGGTCGCCCTCTAGGCCGATTCCCAAAGGAAACCCGGTTGCCAGCACTTCATCGCCTTCTTGAACGCCATCTTTATTCCACTCAAGCGGTTTTATATCCCGCTCAACCTTGATTATGGCCAAGTCGGAATCGGGATCTGCCGCCAGAACCCGGCCTGTTTCAAATTGGTTGTCTGAATAGACGATTTTCGGACTGGGTTCATCGGCAACGACATGATAGTTGGTAGCAATAAGATGTTGCCTGAAGAAGAAGCCAGAACCATCGCCGGCACCGCCGACAACACGCACGATTGAGGGTCTTACCTTTTCAATGGTTGCCTGTCTGATGCATTCAAGCTGAATTCGTCCGCCTAAAGCTATTTCTATTTTCTTAACCCGTATTAAGAGATAAATAGAGACCGCTAAAGATACCGCCAATATCAGAATCATTACCATACCGACCCCGATCATCAGATGCGTCCGTTTCCAGCACCAATCCTCAATCTTTTTCAATCTCAAACGCCAGACCTGTTTGAGGCTTTTCCGAACAATCTGGACAACTTTTTTAGCCTGGACAGTGACAGGGATAATCATCGGGGGTCGTAGGAGTTATCGCGAAAATAGGTATAGAGCTTGCCATTTTTTAACGGTTGGAGTTGGGGTACTTACAGGTAAAGAAACATTAGTTCTGTTTGCGTCAATTTCTGGGGCTGTGGCGAGGAAAACTTTGTAATTAAAAGCAAAATAACCAATAACAACAAGAATTAAAATACCGAGGATATAGAATTTATATTTTTTGATGAGGTTCATTTTATAATAACGATCTGGCTACTCACTCCTCCCGTAATTCATCAAGAATATTTCGCAAATTCTTTTCGTCAAGCGCTGGCAAAACCCTATAAGTACCAACAAAATTTAACCGACGCATCAGCGCACGAACTTTATCCTCTTTGAATTGTTCAAAATATTTTGGATTATTTGAAATAAAATCAAGCAAAACATGAACAAATGAGTCAGATTTACCAAGAGAGCCGCCTAACTGTCTTGTGTACTCGTAAAGTGCAAAAAATTCTCGCGTAAGCTCAAAAGGGTCATCCCTTTTTTCATCGTAAGTCATGTGCGCTCCCCACCAAAGTAAAGCGATGCCGTGGCGTAAATACGCCGTGGTTGTCTGTGTGTTTACAAACCAATGTTGAACGATGTACCGCGCGCGTTTTTCTTCCGCCTGTTCTGTGACTGGCCAGCGTTTTGCCATATAGTCCATGAATGGCACATGAGCTAACCATGCCCATAGTCGTTGATCTGATGCCATAGTACGATCTAACCCGCGCAATGCTTCATAAAGAACTCGAGCATTTTCAAATGCGGTAAGATTGGCATCAAGTTTTGGCAACACCTCAATCTCAATAACGGTGTCTTTAACATCGGAAGCAGAAAAACTTGGTGCTTTGCCCGCGATATATCTATCAATTACATCTTCACTCTGGAGCCGTTGGCTCAATTGTTGAAGAAATTTTGAAGTAAAAACTTTAATATGTTCCATAGTTTTAATCCTCTGGTTCGTCTATTATTTCTTTTATTCCCGACAACATACGCTCAACTGGCTTTTTAAGTATTGTTTGAACAATGTTAGAAATATTCTCTTTACTCCAGTCAATGTTTGCCTTCTCAGCGCGCCCTTTCAAAACACTAAACCACATATATTGTTCATAGTGATCTGGTTCCTCAAAAGCGTTTTGCATAGCAATGAGAATAGCTGGAAAGGCTATGCCTGACTGGAGTATTGAATTTAATCTTTCTATTTTTGACCCAGCAAAAACTGCCAGTTTGTCATAATCCAAGCTAGGCAAATGGACAACTATCTTGTCCTGATCTGGGACAACAATCATGGGGCCGGAAAGATACGGATCACGGACAACTTCAAGAAAATCGGAAATTGTTCTTGTGCCAGCATACCTTTTCTTGGCATTGAATTTTTCTGATCCACCATCAGCAAGGATATCGCCGGGTGTAAGATCAACAGCTGCGTTTTCGTAATCTGAATGGGCCATATCGTTTTTGTAATTAGGGATATCCTTTATGGCAATGATAAAATATTCTAAAGAAACAACTCCTCGAAGGTCTGCTGCCGGAACAAAAACTTCAAACTGACTATCTGTAAAAAGGTGGCATCGGCGGAAGTGCGTGGCAATGCAAGTGATTTGTAGTGTATACTTTGCCTGCCCGCTACTTATCAAATCTTGGATAGTTTGATTATCCAAATTGAAATTACCGCGTATAATAATATTATCCGGGCTTAAACTAACTTGAGTGATTGGTGAATATACACCGGCAACTGCATCGCCATCACCAAGCACTGGCCATGGGTAATGTGAAATTATATTCATGGTAAAATTCTTAAATCAGTTTCTAGAGCAATGACCCAAGTTTCTTTTAGTTGAATCGAAAGATACGCTTTTCCTGATTTGTCTAAAGAAAAATCACAGTATTCAGGGGTTATTTTCATAATACTCGTTTCTCGTTCTCCAGTGACGTTGGCCATAGATAGTAACTCATCATCGCCATCAACAGTACGCCCATATAACCTCATCCGTACTTTGGTATTTCCATTGGGACTCTCGGTACGAACAATCATATGATACGATCTTCCTTCGCCGGTTACTCCTCCAATAACATAACGTACAACTGTATTCTCTAATTCCCGCATCCCAAACGATTCTGCTTTAGGGTCGGGTACTAAAACTTGTAATTTATTTAAGATTCTTTTGATTGGGTTAGTCGAATGGGGTGGATTACGGGGTTCCCTTCTTGCTCTCACAAACCGCCTAACCCTTATGGGCTTAATTACATGAGAAGTACCAATAATATCCTCGTCCTCAGAGCCGATTTCAATACCGGTTTCTTCCTCCACTGCTTCCTTTGTTTGATTTTCGGCATCGCCAATATTTGAAAAACCTCCCTCTTTTGTTGGCATACCAATATATTTAACGAGTTCAGGGATATTTGTTGATTGTGCCACCGGATGATATAACAGACCCGCTAGCCCGCCATCTATACAACTCAGCAGTTCATTATGAGCGGTCCTACCGTTTTCAACACAATGTCCATGTTCATCTTTCCAATTATGCCAATCCCATTCGGTATGTGCTGGGTTTTCCAACTTTCGAAGTACTTCGTTTCCTTTGTCATTTCTACACTCGAAAATTGCTGCGTATTTCGCCAAATATGATACCCTCCCTTTGAAGTTAACAATCATACCTGTATTTCTAACCAGAGCGGTTTTGTTCGGATAAGGCAAGTCATTAGAAGTACGCCCGCAAAAAGAAATCTTTCCAAGTACATCAGGACTTTCAGTTAATTTCTTTTCGGGATTAATGTAAGCATCAAAAAAATGTAACGGGTTGTGTGGTTTAAGTGATTTTTTCTCGTCTAGCGAAAAAAATCAGTCATTCTTTCGCGTAGATTTGAGGCATTAAATTCTTTGTCGCCAACCTTAACAGTAAGAATCCCCCAATGTATTGATGGCCAAAACCAACATAGAACTGCTCGACAAATCGCATCTTGCCAGTCATTACCACCTATAAAGTTAACGACCCAAATATCAGTACCCTTATCACCTCGTCTAAACATTTCTGGAATTTCGTCGCGATTTTGTAATGGTAGCTGACCCGGAAGACCAAACGTTCCATCTCCTTGCATTTCCTCTCCATCTTGTTCGAATGACAACAATCGCGACTTTCCAGCAAATTTAACTCCTTCGTCAGTAACGGTGGATACAAAAATAGTTTTAAATAAAGAATTAGCAAAAAAAGCACCCTTGCCTAGTCCGAAGGCACCACCGGCTCCCGCCTCACCAGCATTAATTCCAATGCCCCGCATGAACATGAACCAACGACCCATTTTATTATCGCCTGTCAGTCCACAGGTATTATGGTCAGAGATGCGAAGCAGGGGGATGCTATCGTTATTTTTTAAAACATTTGCTTGCGTGCGATAGTGAATTGCTGCTTGCTGATGTCCAAGTTTTTCGGCATATTCGGCACATTTTACAAATATCTGTTCCAGCCGTTTCGGATTTGGCAACGTGCTTGCTAATATATTTTCCAAATCAAATTCTGCTCGTACTGGCGACCCATTAGATAATTTAGCATCAATAATATTTTGGATCGCTTCTCTAATAAGACTATCTGTCAGGTTATCTTCGTATGCAAAATTTGCCGCAACGGGATCGTAGAAACCTTGAACGGGACCACCAGCAGTTGGAGCAAAATAATAATCTATTGCCATAATTTATAGTTTAAACTCCCGCTTTTTAGGGAAGTGGAATTTTGCCTTGGTTTCCTTAACTTTGCGCTCAATCTCAGAAAAAATCTTATCAATATCTTGTTCGTCATATTCGTAGATATTCCGATTAGAACAATTACCCAAAACTTTCAGGCGCTTTAGGACTATATTAGTTCTGGTAGTGGCGAGTCGTTTAAAGCGGTTTCGTGGATGTTCATTTGTTGGATTTATTTTTTCCATATTTATTATCCAATCTATAAGGGTATTATACCCGTATAAATAAGTCAAGCTATTAGCAAGAGTATATTCTTATACTCTAACGGGGTCAAGAACTCAACATAAAACCACCTCTCGGCGGTTTTATGTCTTAAATACTACACTCAGCAACCCTGTGAGAGTGACCGAGACCCTTAAAAAAAGTCCTTACCTCACCCTGCTACTCACTATTTCTCATTCTGCTTATTACCTCGCTAAATCTTCGCTCAAATTTATTTCTTGGCACTCGGCTACTATAGTGAAAAACATAATCCACTTTTATTTCTTGGGGGATTAAGGGCTCAACGAATGGCTTGAAGCTCGCCTCATAAGTTCTTCTACCTAAAACTATAATAGCTTTCGGCTGTATAATTTCTATTTCTTTAAGTAAAAAGGGTAGCCATTTTTGGATTTCTTCTTTGCTTGGTTTTCTTGGTATATCCCTTGCCTTAACAATGTCCGTAACATAACTGCCGGCGACACTATACTTTGTCATCATTTCCTGAAAAAATTTGTCTCGCGCTGTTACGCCAAAGTTGAAATTTTCGTTTTCGCCCAATTTCTCCTTTGGCTCGTTCATTGATGGCATTTCAGCGACAAACATAAAATCAAAGCTTTTCGGTGATTTTTCCGGCATGAACATACCACCAAGCTCTTGCGGCGAATTTAATGATTTGTTAAGTTCAGTTAATTTATTTATTTTTTGTCCTCCCATGGTTAACGGTTTATTTTCTACGGACAATTCAAGGCTTTGCGCCAGCCGGCAGCTTGAGCTTCTGCTTCGGTGCAAAACCAGCGCTCGCCTCGGCTTACTTCTATTGTGGTTTTGCTGTAAGAACCACAACCGGGAAGATGATAAATCTTTTCACCAGAGGCATTGATATTTCCTTTGATTAGACAAGAACTATCGCTAGGCGTTGAGGAAACAGAAGGCGCAGAAGTTGGTTCCGGAGTTGTCGGACAGGCATTCCAAAGCCCTCGTTTGGCTTCTCGTGCTTCTTGTTGAGCTTTAACAAATCGATCCTGATATTTTATATCGGGCGGATAAGAATAAGAATAGGCAAAACCTTGTTTTACTAATTCGAGGTTGATAAAAGTATCACCAACCCAGACATAACGCAGAAGCCGGTTATATTTGTCTCTATCTGTAATATCTTTTTCCAGTCGCACCATTTTGCCTTCAACCATCTCTTTATTTTTCTTAGACGCTTCAACTCCAAAACATTGCACTGGTTTGCGCGGATCAACGGTCTCCGGCGTATCAATTCCGATATATCTGACCTTTTCTCCGCCCTCTATTTCAATCGTATCGCCATCTATCACTCTTGTTACTTTAACAGAAACTGTTGAGTTGATATCAGGCGATTGAATTTGTTCATTTTCGTTTAAAGCCCCGCTTTTAGCACTACCCTCAATATTTGCGGCCCGTTGTGTTCCCCCTGTATTCTGGGAGTTGTTACTTCCGCTTCTGCCAATCCAAATCCCAATGCCTAAAACCGCTATTACTGCGAGGATATAAATGAGTGGTTTGGGAAGGCGATTAATCATTGGGTTTAATACAAGTTCACTGGGATACTACTCCGATTTTCTCCATCGGGCAAAGACCGCTTAAACATTTGTGCGGAAAGTAATTCCAAGCGTCATTAATGGTTTCGAGGATATTTTCAAGTTCAATTAAACCCTGCCCAGTATCAAACATGGCGATGACTTTAGTTAAGTCATCTTGCCCATCTTCGTTATAGATGATTCCTTTGATGTCATCTAAACCGAAATCGCTCTTTGTTTCCTTGAGAAAATCCAAAAGATCCTGCTCAATTTCTTTCCGGCGTTCAAGAATTTGTTGTTTTGATTCAATTTCCATAAATGATTGGGGGTCTAGTTATTCGAGATGTCTAGCGGTTAATTTCGTTGGTTTAATTACTCAAAATTTTATTTACCCAACCTATACAAAAATTCAAAACATGATTTACTTGGGCTTTGTCCAAGAATTTTTTGCCCGTAAACCATAAATACGATCTTTCTACTATCTTAACATCTTTGTGAATCTTTTTTTCGCCCGTTTCGATCTTTACCACTGGCAATTCCCTAATCATCACATCACGAACTAATTTCTTTATATTATAGTGAATGTAGGGATTTCTAATTTCTAGATTGAAGTTGTTTAATACATCCCACTCCTCCTGCGACAATACACCAATCTTTTTTAGTCCGCTAAGAGTGCCAGTAAAATTAAGCTTTTCAATCTCTTCCCATTTGTAATTTGGATCAGATTTTGTTCGTTCTTTGTGAAGTTTATATTTTAAAGATAGTTCCAATAATACACTAGAAAGCGTTATGGTAGCTCCAAATATACCCAAAGCATAACACTCTCTAACTTGCTCATATAACGATTGCACGGCGGAATAAGCTATTTCGTTGTTAATTAAGGGTAAATCGTTAATTATTTCTTCGGCCAATTTTCTTTTATCTTCAAACAATTTATCAAGATATTCTTTATAAGTAATAAACCTAGATTGAAAAGGAAGACCTCTATCCTTTAATCTTTTTATTGTTTCGGGATTAGCAATTATAAAACCTGTATCGCCCACACTTTTTACGATTTCGTTAAGTTTGCCCTCCAGTTCTTTATCTTTGTCGTCCATTGAGTATTACTCTAAATCCAAAGAAGCATAAGACGTCCATTTGCCCCAAATAATGGTTTTATAAAGAATGACATTCGACTTATCATGACCCACTCTGAATACCTGAAATCCTGGACCAAGTGAGACTACTCTCCCGAACTTACTAATCAAGTTTGAAACTTCTTCGGGCTCCTCGTCGACGTGATAAAATTTAAGCTTATTAGAATCAGTAACGTAGCGACTAGCTAATTTATACTCTATCCCTCGATAAACTTTTCCTAGCACCGGCATCAATAATCGCTCAGGAATTTTAATGGCCCTTTGGATTTCTAATGGAAATCCTGCGTGTGGACCGAATCCAGGGAATGAACGGATACCGTCCTCATAAGGAAATGACTCTTTTAAGACCTCGACAAGCAATTTTTTCCTTATCTCCCTCTCTTGATCTGTTAGATCACTAGCATCTAGACCAGCTCCAAAAGAGCGCATTAATTTTGTTGTGATACCGGTCGCTTCAGCCTGTTTTGGGTTAATGCACATAGCTAACCTGACAAAAAGGTCTTTTTCCAATTGGCCGAACTGATTATTGCACTCGGTACAACTCGGAACCGTCCAGCGTTGTATATTACTTGGGGTGTCGTCAGTATACCAAGAGCTTGGGAATACATGATCCTTGCTTTTGGAATTGCGGTCGAGACCTTTTAAGCAGTGTACACATAAAGTGTTCATGTGGGCTATCGGTTAATTCCAGCCAGAAGTTTCTTCCAATTTACCGATTACTTCTCCTTCTTCTGGCGGTGTAAATTTAAAAAATTTAATAACTGGTTTTGGTAAATTTTCAGCGTAGAAAGTAACCTGAAGCTTATGAGGCGTTAAATACCGATCCCATGTAATGCCTCTAAGAGCATAGTTTGCCACTTCAATTCGTAGCTTGTATTTAACATTGTCTGGCTCTAACGCCTGAGAAATAAGGTTGATATAATCATATTCACCAGAAGCGAGATCCATAGCTCCGGATCCAGTAACCCAGTTTAAGGCATTGGGCTCAAAGCGATCTGCAAGCTCACTCTTGTTAGTGTCACAAAGTTCAACTTTCGCTCTCAGGCCACGAACCGCGGAAAGACCTCGATTTGATACTTTTAACCTAAAATATTGCCTTTTTATTTTTTCAAAATTTCCTTGGTCGAAAATAAAATCTGGTGAAGCGATAGCCCACCTAAAACATCTTTCTGACTCATGATTAAATGAAGCTTCAATAATTGGTCTTCTCCACCAGGCCCAAAAGCGTTCGCCAAAAATGGCAACTAGAACAGCTAAAAATGCAGCAACAGTTATCCAGCCATCCCAGGAATCACCGCTGTTGGCTATTTGATTTTGAAAAAGGTAGTAATGCGGAAAGTGCATATTCTAAAAATCTGAATTTTATTCATGCTTTTTTATAAGTGTGCAACTAAATCGATTTCCTTTATTACTCGATCCGTTTCTGTCAGCGCTACGATCATTTTTTGATAATGCTCAATATCCTCATTGGTTAGGGTTCGGCCTTTGCGATCTTTAAGCCACTTTTGGGCCGGCTGATAGCCGCCGATGTAGAAATTCCAAGTTATTTCAGGAACGCCACCGAAATACTGCTGGGTATTAATAAAAACCTCGCCATTTTTATAAACTATCTTTTCAACGATATCTGACCCGGCAATGGGATAGGTGGTAATGAATTGGTTTACCTTCGGCGATTCAAGGAGGTGAAGGGAACGTAATTCAGCGCCAAGTGCGACGAGCTCTTTAAAATTCTTTGCATCTTTTGGATACGGCACGCGCGGGAAATCAATTTTTAGAAATTCCTTAAATTTTTCCCGATAACTTGGGGAGTAAAGAACAGCATAAATGTAGTCAAAAATATCTTCCGGAGAAACTTTGCCAACGACTTTTTCTATTTTATTTACAATTTCATAATTAAGGTTTGATTCTTTTTCATTGTTATCATTTACCGAGTATAGATTTCCTATATAACTCTGGCCACCAGTTAGGTGGCAATCGATGATGTTTTTAGACAGATATATCCCTACCGGTTGATATTTATTTGATGCTATCTTTTCAAAAACCATAGAAAAATTATTCACATATACATCTTTCATAACATTTCCCCTTGTTCTCCAAATCAAGTTTTTATCAAAGACTGTGAATCTATCGTCAAAAGGTCTGTAAGAAAACTTTATTATTTTGTCATTATCGATTTTAATTTTCGTTTTGTTCTCAACCACCCAATTTGCATAATTCTTCCCAAGCTCATATTTTGTTTTCAGGTTTACAGCAGAAATATCATTTTCTAAGAAATCAGATAGTCTTTTTATTAAAACGTCTTTGTCTATATCAACAATGAAATTATCTCCCATAGTAACCACGCCACAACTATTTTTTATAAATAATCCACCAATGGGGCTGCCAATAGAAAAACCCTGATTATATTGTTCTTCATCTTTAATATTTCCCTTGTTGATAAAAAACAGATTCGGTAAGGTTGTTTCAATTTTATTCCACCTTATGCTCTCCAAACTATTTTTATTTAAGAAATCAAATTTACTTTCTCTTCTGCCATACAAATCTACATGATGCACACTACCAAGACCTTTTTCGCCCTTATTCTTTTTTACAAAAATATTTATTGATACGCCCTGCATTATATTAAAAACATTCTCATCTTTACTTCCGTCTGGAGATTTTTCTTTTTTCTTTGCGTTTCCATGCAAATCTACAATATAGATATCATTAAAAGTTTTTAATAAATGCCACCTCATACCCCTAAAAGTCGGGTTATCTATAAAGCCGTTGTTGGTTATGTATGCCAAAATCCCTTCGCCATTTTTATCTATTAAACTTTCGGCGAAAGAAATGAATTTTACATAATCGTCGTCCAGCCAATTTTTTCTTTCTTTCAATCTTACTATGCCCCCAGGCTCAACTTTGTATTTTTCTACCAAATACTTTGCACTTTTATTCGACGAAATGGCAGAATAGGGCGGATTACCGATAACAACCATAATGGGTTTTTCATTTTTAATTTTTGATGCTTCTTTTGATTCTTCGGTCAAGCTTTCAGCAAAGCCAAATAAATGAAGAGTGCCCTGTGGAGCGCTTTGCTCGAGTGAATTTGTAAGATATATGCCTAATCGCCGATGGAATTTCCAAAAACCGGTTTCTTTAAAGGCCATGCTTAATTTTAGATGTGCAATAGTATAGGACGCCATCATGAGTTCAAACCCGTAAAGACGCGGCAAGAGATCATGATGCACATATGTCGGCCAGCGTCCTTTCTGTCCGGTTTTTAAGAGCCGCTCATAAATTATTCTGATAACCGCACTGATAAAAGTACCGGTGCCAACAGCCGGATCAAGAACTTGCACGCGATGAAGTCCGTTCGGAAGCTTTGAAGTGTCGGCAAGGCCATCAGCAAGTTTAAATTCTGTTTGTAATATATAATCAACTACCCGGACAATAAAACGTACGACCGGCAAAGGTGTATAGTAAGCACCCATTTTCTTTCGTAAAACTGGGTCGTATTCATTAAGGAAATCTTCATAGAAATGAATAACCGGATCTGGTCCGCTAGTTTCTTTCCCCCAAAGATCTTTTTGGAAATACTGACTCATTAATTGTTGTACATCTGCAACCTGAAAAACCTCGCACAATTCCCCGACAATATAGGCAAGGCGTTGGTCAAAATCAGCGCCGGCTATGTGATCAAAGAAATGGCGTAAGAATGGATTAGATGCTGGGATAAGATCGCGCGCTTCTTGGCGATTAAAATTAGCCGGTGAATCATCATAATAGCGCGCAACAAAAAGCCCATAGACGAGTGTTTGTGCATACATATCGGCAAATGATTCTGGGGTAAGATCATGAACAAGGAGTTCTTTAATGGTTCCGTATACACGAGCAAGTTCTTCATTATTCCCCGTCTCCATAGCAAGAAATTTATTAACATTATCACGAATACGGCGCGCCTTGCCTCCCATAATTCTTGCTAAACGAGCACCGCTTTTAATTGCTTCGGGTTTAGCAGTAAAGAAATCAGCGATGGCACTCTCAAGGAGATTGACGGATTCTTCCTGTATATGAATTCCACTATCTTTAATCTTTCCTAAAACAATTGACTCGCCGTAACGTTCCCCGTTTCTAAAAAAGCGAAATTCAAGATAATTGGTAAGAATTAGATTTGAGTATCCTAAATAGCGTTCTACTTGTTCGGTTTTTTCGACTTTATCAAGATCTGCATCAATATCTTTAGTTTCGGCATAACCAGCGATAAGCTCGCCCCTTACAAATATAAAATCAGGGGCACCATATTCTGTACGCTTGGGGTCATTAATAACTCCTAACTTCTGATCTAAGGACTTGATGAGCTTTTCGAAAGTTGGTCTATAAGCATGCTCACCGGCACGACCAGTTCTATACTTTTCGGAAACCTCATTTATGTATGTTGAGATATTTTGAGACATGGGTAGATTCTTCGATTTTACCTTTATTTCCCGCATTAGTAAAGCAGAAGAGCGGCTGATTTCAGCCGCCTTTTACAATACACTTTTTATAAACCCTTCTTTCTGCCTCCCTATCTTGACCCCGCTCTCGTAGAAATTGCCGGAGCCGATAAGCCAGAAGATTTTATCTACAATAACGGGTGGTTGTTTTACAAGTAGCCCGATTTTTACGATTTTCTTGAATACTTCGTAATCGGTGTCGGAATCAACCATTTTCAGTTGAACGAAGATGTCCTTGAGATGAACATCTGGTTTGCCGTATTCTACATAGCCCAATTCTTTTAAGAAGTCGCAAGCCAAAGGAAAGCCGAAACCGAAGATTTCTTTTTCCAAAAGCATTGGTAACGCCGCAATCGTAAATTCGTTGAGGAAAAAGGTTCTGACGAATTTATCAAATTCTTCGGCTGAATTGAAATTTGAGAGAAATTTGGCGCAGGATAAAACTCCCCGGCTATACATAACCCAAGCATTCCTTTTATTGTTAATATCCATTTTGTATTTGGCCCCGAATTTATCCTTAAATTCGACGAATAATTTTTGCCAATTATCACCGAATTCAGCAAGAATATCTTTCGGTTCGAAATCCAATAGAATATCCTTCATATCATCCGGGCTAGCAACGAAGTTTATGTAGCCCTGCTTGTTTTTAAGGGAGATAATAAATTGTTTGAAAATATCCCGAATATTTCCGGGCTTAAATTCATAGTAGTGATCCAGCTGCTTTTTCAACACTTCTTCGCCTACCTTCTCCTTGAGAAAATCGTAGGCCTTATTATAGATTGTTTTTAACTCCGAATCGCTAATCATGGTTGTAGCGTTTCGGTGGCGGTGAACACGAAACCCGCCACCAGGAGCACCCTTTCGGATGCCTATACGAGTTTCCCCATATAACGTAGAGCACGCCCTGAATGACGGGTTTTATATGCTCTACGATTTGATACCATGCCGTCTGTTTCCAAGCGGTTTAGGTAAATGAATTGTTAAGTAAATACTACACCTTTTCGACTCTGCCGTCCACCCTAACTTAGTCAAGAAGGGTTGTAAAATTAGCTTATCAACTCGCAATTTTATCTGTTTTATTAGTTTTATGCATTATATATGCTATTTCGTCAAGGTTATCCACCTTTGCAGTTGTGCTTCTCTGTTTGGGGCGTATAATTTTAATTAGAAGTACTTTTTCAATTTATAAACAAAGTTATTAAAAATGTGTTTGGACCTCAAAGAGGCCCGATTTGATGAAACAAGTGATAAAGAAGTGATAAAGAAGTGTTGAGCTAAAGTGGTGAGATAAGTGGCAACTCAATATTTGAAGTTTCATTAAACCGGGTTTTTTATTTGGCCGATAGGATCAGATTTTGTGAAACTCCACAACTCAGATAATTACGAACTCTTAGCCAAATCTGCAAATTCTCGATAAATGAGAAAATACTTGTTTGGTTTTAGGTTCAAACAATAAACATGTCTAAAAATAAATTAACATGGCATACGGAAAAGAAAGTTGTTAAAGATCTCGTGCCATACAGTCCGAACCCTCGTCAGATTAGCGAAAAGCAACTGAGCGATTTGAAGAAAAGCATTAAACGCTCGGGCTACGCCGAAATCATAGTGATCGACACTGACGGCACGATTGTTGCTGGCAACCAAAGGCACCGGGCCCTGATGGAGATGGGGATGGCTGATAGGGAAATAGATGTGAGGACGCCAGACCGTAAGCTCACCAAAGAGGAATTTGAACGCTATCTTATTGCAAGCAATGCACTGGGTGGCACCTGGGATTTCGAAAAATTAAAATCATTTGAAATTGAAACGTTACTGGATATCGGCTTCGACGACGAAACACTTTCTCACATCTGGGACAATGCGCTTGAAATTGAGAACGATGATTGGGATGAGGAGGCCGAAATTAAAAAAATTAAAGAGCCGATTGTAAAACCGGGCGAAATCTGGGCACTAGGTCAGCACAAATTGATCTGTGCTGATTCTCAAGATTTGAAAGCCATTCAAAAGCTGGTCGGCAATAAGCGAATCGATGTCGTTGATTTTGACCCACCTTTTAACATAGGCCTTTCTTACGATTCCGGCATTGGCGGTAAAAGAAATTATGGCGGCAGGACTGATGATCATAAAAGCGATGCTGAATATCATGCCTTTCTAAAGTCATTGATTGAGAATTCCGCCGCAGTAGCCAAAGATGATGCCCATTATTTCGTCTGGTGCGATCAAAATTACATCGGCCTTGTTCAGGGTCTCTACGACGAACTAGGTATTGAGCGGAAACGGGTTTGCAGTTGGATTAAAAATAATCAGAATCCCACAGTCGGGGTAGCCTTTAATAAAGCGACGGAATCCTGCATTTATGGAGTTCGCGGGAATCCGTTCATCGCTTCACAGCTTCAGAACCTTAATGAAATAGCCAATAAGGAAGTCGGTTCGGGTTCAAGGACGATTGATGACATCATAGACCTCTTTGAAATCTGGCTGGCTAAAAGGATTCCAAGTTCGGCATATGAACATCCGACTCAAAAACCGCCTTCACTTTATGAGAAGGCCCTAAAAAGATGCAGTAAACCCGGAGATTTAATTCTGGATGTCTGCTCGGGTTCGGGGAGTTTAACGATAGCTTGCGAACAACTAAAACGTCAGGCATTCTTGTCTGAAATTGATCCTGTTTTCGCAACACTACAAATAAAAAGATATGAAAAGTTTACTTCAAAAAAAGCCGAAAGACTCAATTAAGTATGGGGATATGTTTCGGATAGGCGATCACCTGCTCGCTTGCGGAGATGCCCGGGATGCCAAGCTGGTTGATAAGCTTGTCGGGAAAACCAAAATCAAGCTTTTGTGTGTTGACCCGCCGTATGGGGTGAAAATTGTAGAGAGCAAAGAAGGCTTCAGTAAGTTGAAAGTAAACAAGAAGATTCTGAACGATGACATTGTGTCCGAATCAGAGTACGCTCAGTTCACTAAAGACTGGCTTGTGCCGATTATCCCGCATTTAGCAAACAAAAATGCAGTATATATATTCAATTCCGATAAAATGATTTTTGCCCTCCGAGAGGGTATGGAATCAGCGGGAATGAGATTCTCGCAACTCTTGATTTGGGTTAAAAATCATTCTGTCATTGGAAGAAAAGACTATCTTCTAGCTCATGAACTGATCGCCTACGGCTGGCATGGGACGCACGAATTCAGGAAATCAAAAGACCGTTCAGTCATTTGTTATCCGAAACCCAACCGAAGCCCGCTACATCCAACTCAAAAACCAGTTGGCTTGTTGCGAAGGTTGATTCTGAACAGCACTAATATTGGGGATGTCGTCTACGATAGTTTTGCCGGTTCGGGATCTTTGGGAATCGCCTGCGAACAGACCAAAAGAAAAAGCATATTGATCGAGCGCGATGAAGAGTACTGCCTGACTATCATAAACCGATTCAGGCGGTTATTCGGCATCGAAGCTAAACTCATTCATGAAAACCGATAAAGATAAAAAGCTGTTTTTGGAACAGCTCAGGAAGATACCTGTGGTTCAAATTTGCTGTGAAAAATTAAGTATTTCAAGAGCCTCGGTTTACCGTTGGAGAGCTCAGAGCGAAAAGTTCAGGAATGAAATGGAAAAAGCAATTACCGAAGGCGAAGCGATGGTGAATGACTTAAGTGAGTCACAGATTTTGGCGTTGATTAAAGACGGGAATTTCCCGGCAATTTCGCTTTGGTTGCGGTCGCACCATCCAAAATACGGCAATAAATTAGAGGTTACTGGCGGCGTCAGCGTTAGTCGGGAATTAACTGATAAAGAAAAGCAACTTCTTGAAAAAGCGCTACGACTCGCCATGCCTAAAAAGAAAGATGAATGAAATACCTAAAAATGAAGCCGACAAGGATCTGAGAGAGGCAATCATTAAAAAGATGCTGAACGATACCGCATTCAGGCTTGAGGTCGTAAGGAAAAGCCCCTTTTGGTTCGCTCACTATTATTTCAGCAAACACGTCGAACTTGAAATGGCCGATTTCCACAAAGAAATTCTTGAATTGTTGGCGGATGACGAAAAGAAACTGATCGGTATCGCCGGTTTCAGAAATAGCGGAAAATCAACTTTAGCAAGCCAGATTTTTCCGATTTGGGAAATTCTAGGAATTCACGAACTCAAATTTATCGTGATAATCAGCGAGACCCAAAGACAAGCCGAACAGCTTCTTGATCATATCAGAAAGGAAATGGAGCAGAATACTTTTCTGATAAGGGACTTAGGACCTTTTTACACTGAGCGGGACGAATGGGGAAGGTTGGCTATCGTAATCAAAAAATACAACGCTAGAATTATGGCGGCTTCTCTGGAACAATCCGTCAGAGGAATTCGTTTCCGACAGTATCGACCTCAATTGTTCATTATTGATGACATTGAGTGTCTTCAATCCGTCAGAACGCCGGAAAATCGCGAGAAAACTTGGAATTGGTATCAAGGTGAGATCTTGCCGGCAGGATCGCTGGATACAAAGATAGTCGTACTAGGCGGAATATTACATCAGGACTCATTTCTTAACAGATTAAGGAGGTCAATTGAAGAAAGGGGTATTAAGGGAACTTTCCGAACCTATCCCTTTATGGATGCTCGGGGCAATATTACTTGGCCGGCAAAATTTCCTACCGCCGAATCGGTTGATGAAGAACGAAAAAAATACGACAGCCGAGCCGCTTGGGAGCGGGAGCTTCAGTTAAATCCGATACAGGACGAGGAGCAGATCATTAAACCGGAGTTTATTCTCCATTACGAACGACTGCCTGATTTTTCAAAGTTTGATTTCGCTAAGACCTTTGTGACCATTGATCCGGCCTCAGCAAAAACTGAAAATGCGCACTTTTCAGCGGTTGTTGCAATGACGGCGGCCTGGGACAAAAAGAATATGTACTTCTACGTCCATCCGAATCCGATAAATGAGCGACTCGATATGACAGAGATGAAACAGAAAGCGATATTGATAGCCAAGACAATCTGCCCTGGTAATATAGCTAAAATAATCGTTGAAGATATTGGTTCTCAAAGGTGGCTGATTCAGGAGATTAATAAGGAGGGGGTTATAGCTGAAGCGTTTTCTTATCGGGGAATGGACAAGGATACCAAAATCAAAATACTCGGCGCCCATATGCAGGAAAAAAGAGTATTTTTCCCGCAGACCGGAGCCGAAGAGCTGATTAAACAATCCGTGGAATATGGGACGGCCAAGTTCGATGATTTGGCCGATGCTTTGGCAATGGCCGTAATTACGGCAAGCGATTACAAGCGACCTATAATACCAGAAATACTCACTTTTTACTGGTAAAAAGTTGTCAACTTCCAATCTGGACTCCTTTAACCAGTGCGTCATTCCTTAGGGTATGAACAACATACCAATTCAAGGGGTTTCAGGGGCTTTCCCACCCCCAGTAGCGGTCGAACCAAAGAAAATTAAGTATGTGCTTTATTCACGAAAGAGCACGGAATCAGAGGAACGTCAAGTTCTCTCCATTGATAGCCAAATTAAGGAGATGCTTCGACTCGCCGAGCGAGACGGTCTTGAAGTTGTAGAAATACGGCGCGAGAGTCATTCGGCCAAAAATTCAAGTGAACGACCGGTATTCAATAGCATGATTACTGATATCAGCGAAGGCAAATTCAACGGAATACTCACTTGGGCTCCCGACAGATTGAGCAGGAATGCCGGAGATTTAGGAAGTTTAGTGGATTTAATGGATCAGAAGCTCCTCTTTGAGATAAGGACGTACGGTCAAAGATTTTCTGACTCGCCGAATGAAAAGTTTTTATTAATGATCCTGTGTTCTCAAGCCAAATTAGAAAATGACAACCGAGGGGTCAATGTGAAAAGAGGATTGCGGACAAGATGCGAGATGGGGCTTAGGCCCGGAGTGGCGCCGACGGGGTATTTCAACGAGAAACGGCTTGATCGCAAATGTCAGGCTATTGTTGACCCAGAAAGAGGCCCGATTATTAAAAAGATGTTTGAAAAAGTTGCTCATGATAAATGGAGTGGCAGAAAGCTATATCATTGGTTAAAATTTGATATCAACTTCAGAACCAAGAGCAATCACCACCTCGCATTAAGTAATATCTATATTATTCTCCAAAATCCTTTCTACTCCGGCATTTTTGAATATCCCGAAAAGAGCGGTAATTGGTATACCGGCAAGCATGAACCGCTTATTACCAAAGAACTTTATGATTTGGTACAAGACCAGCTTAAACGGGATCGCATCCAGAGAGAAAGCCGAGAGTTTGCCTTCACCAAACTTATTACCTGCGGATTATGCGGATCGGGCATTACGGCTGATGAGAAATACAAAAAGCTCAAGGACGGCACGGTGGCAAAGTACATATACTATGGATGCACCAGATCCAGGGACCTCCATTGCAAGGGAGGATATTTACGGGAAGAAGAATTGATATCCCAATTAGCGCATTTACTCGACGATATTGACATCAATGAACTGGGCATCAAGCAGAAATTTGAGCAGGAACTGGAGCGGTACCGTAAATTCAGGAGGGGCATCCTGGGGCTTGCCAAAGAGACATTAAATGAAGAGAAAGATTTGGACATCAAGACTTATACCAAGTACTTGCTTAAAGAAGGTACCATTACAGAAAAGCGCGAGTTGCTGGCTAATATTAAAAGCAGGTTGAAATTCAGGAATAAGCAGGTAGTTTTGGAAGAAAAGTAAAAATTAAAAATTCGTAACACTTTTCTTATTGTCATCCTCCGCATATTCTTTTCTGTACCTTTTCCACGATCTTCCCAGCCGGAACATCTTCGTGCGGCATTCAATGTAGCGTTTGATTAGATCTTCGGCAAGATCAATGTTGATTTTGACTCCATAAAGCCCCTTAGCCTGTTCAAGAAATATGACCATTTTATTGCACCCGGTCATTGCTTTTTCAAGCGTGGTTATTCCCAAATTGAAATCGCCGAATCTTTGGCCGTGTGATTCGCCTACATACAAAGGGATGGACAGACAAGAACCGACCATATTTTCCAAATATGGATATCTTAGTTTGGTAAGCACTGGCTTAAAATTCTTCAAAATCAAAACCGAACATTCCATTGATTTTTGATACACTTCGAGATCCCTAAAAGAATAACCTGTCTTTTTTGGTTGAAATTTATTATACATATCTTTTTATTACTTTTGTTACCATTTTTAATATATTTTCTCTCGGTATCTGGACCACGCTTCCATCTTTAAATCTTACATTTTTGTTCCTTGTCCTCTTTAATTTCTTTACTATATGAAGCGGGTAGAACTCAAAATAGTCTTTTTCATCAAACCACGCGCATTTAAACTCGTAAATTTTCAATCCTGTTAATCGCGACATGGCTAATGCGTACCAAGTTAATTGTTCAATCGGTTTTTCTTTGGCGGCGTTGGGCTTGTAATCCAAAAGGTGTATCTGCCCATTCCTGACTTGAATCATATCAATATGCCCGGTCAATATTTTCGGCATTGCTATCGGTCTTTTTTTGCCCTTGACCGAAATTTTACGATTATCCGTTATTTTGAAACCTAACTTGTTTTCCATATGCTCTATGTCCTCTCTGCGGATATATACCGGGACTTCCGTTGCCACTGTCACCGAATCATTGGCTATCATGAATCTTTGTAACGTCTCATGCCTTTGAATATTATCCTGAACGGCTGGCAGGATAAATTTAGCTAGCCTATTTGCATAATTACTCTTTCCCCTAACTATCATTTCGGCTTTATCAAATTTACTTTTCACTTCCGACATTCTTTCGCCTTGTTGGAAGTATTGATGCGGGGTTTCAGAAGAAACACTATCTAGAAAATCTTTCAATGGTCTAAAATTCCTATTTTTAAACTCCTTAAGAGTCAAAGCCATTTTAGCCCTGTGATAGCGAAAACGATAAAGCTGTTGATGGGCTAGTGTAACAACTTCAATAATATCTTTAGGGCTGAACATTTTTATTGCATAGGGCCTTAATCTTGCGAAGCGACAAAGGTCTGAATACTCATTAACCCATTTATGCAATCCGGATGGCTCCGGCCCCATTCCGTATTTCTTGTTAAGCAATTCGCAAGTCTGTTCCAGGGTTAGGCCCAGATTGTAGAAACTCATTCCCTCGGCTATTACCTCCAGCGGGAAATGCTTGCCTCTGATACCCTGGACAGTAAAGGTTCTCCCGCATTCCGCATTTTTGCATTCGTAAAGTTGGACGATTTCATTTACATTTTTTCTTGTGCCGCGCTTGATGAACTTTTTAGATTGGCAATATGGGCAAATTTCGGCTTCTTTTTCTTGTCTCACATTAAAACTGCTGGCTATCCGGCTTTGACTATTTTCGCTGATTTTTTGTTGATTTTGTTCTTCCATTTTTTTAATTACCTCACGGGTTATAGCAGTTGGGAACCCACGGATTATAGAAATATAAGGGTCGTTCTACGCCCGTGAGGTGGCAATATTTTTTAAAAATACGGCCTATTTCCTCAATTTCTGAATAACTCAAGGGGATCTAGGTATAAATTTCCGCGTTTTTGATGATTTGCTTCCGGTTCTCTTTAAAATTGCTTAGCCATAAATAGAAAAACTCGGTAGCTCTGACGTCATCTTCGTTATAATCAATGATATCTTTCAGCACTTCCGGGTCTTTTTCCTCAAGCCATTTTTCATACCAAAATACGCTTTGAGCGCCACCGGCTTTTTCGTGCCTCCACTTGAAATTAATAAATCTTGATCTGGCGACATCTTTGATCGAATAAAAATACAAGGGAAAAATAACCGAATCTTTTCGCGCATCTTCCAAGTCAAATAATCTGGAATAGAAATGATGAAATTTCTCGGAGCCGCCGTATTTCTCGGCCAATTTGGCAGTCCATGCTTTCTCATAATTGGCGTAATGAAAGACCGTATATTCATCCGGCAATATGTCCAGCCATTCTAGAAACTTCTTCCATAAAATTTCTTCGTCTTCGGGTTCCTCGGCCAGGAAATACAAAAAGTATTTTCCTTCATTCTCATATTTCCTGACATTCCCGACTCTCGCATATTTATATTCAGTATCTCCCAATATCCAAAAGCCGAATAAATACTGCGACTGGAGCAGGGGGTCGCCTTCAATGTCAAAAAATATCTTCAAATCGGATTGGGGTAATCGTGGATCGGCAATCCATTTTAAGTCATTCTGCTCAAGACTCTGCGCCTGCATTTTTACTCTCTCGAGCGTTTCCTCGCTCGCGAAAGGAATTTTAGGCAATGAATCAATGTCCATAGAAGCCGCGTCTGATACGGTGTTAATGCCGTAATTTCGCAATACATTATGAGAGCGGCAATCTAAATGGTACAAAAGAGCGATGTCGTTTTTTTCTTCAGCTTCGGAAACGCATTTTTTAAACCAAGGGCTGTTTTTACAATTAGAAACCAATTTTAACGGTGGCTTGTTACCTTTAATTATGCTTAGAATTTCACCTATATGATTTGCGGTCTTCTCATATTCTTCTTCGTTTATTAAAAAAGGAATTGTTTTTTTATCCCTATTAATGATCGCCGATTCTCGCGGGAATACTCCCTGAAGCTGTTCTAAAACTATTCCATAAAAAACTAGCTGATATTTTTGTTCTTGGTGTATCTCTTTACTTGATTTTATTTCAATCGGCTGGTAATAGAAGTCGCCGAAATTGGATTTACCCGGCACTTTTTTAAGTAAGTCGGGTCTGCCTTGATAGAGTATGCCGTTGTCTTCGTATTGAATAACCCCTTGGTAGATTAATTCTTCGCCAATTTTCATCAATGCTAGAGTATTATCAAAGGCTTGTTGTAAATTAACTTGCTCAACTTGGGTATATTCCAGTTCCTCTATGTATTCCTTCTCATGTAAAACACCCTGCTCAAAAAGCTTTAATGTTAGTTCCGGCATTTCGCCCCTGTCCTTCGGATCACTATAAATATCATGCCAGATCCAATGAGGACAGACGGCATATTCGAAAAAAAGGGTAGGTGTAAAAACAATAGGTTTTATGCCCATAATTTAACGGGTTAGGTGTTAAACTGCCATAAATTTGGGGATTAGCAGTTTGGGTATGTTATACAACCGTATTGACACATTGTCAATTTTAAGGGTCATGTAAAGTATCTGGAACGGGCTAGGTTAATTCTGATAAGGTTTTAAGCGGATTTTTAATATCTTTCCTTGTGTTAAAATGCCAGGTCAGTTCTTGCACATAATCCTTGGCGTATTTTCTT
>Ga0315280_10003874_pt1 | contig 22595 bp, 20 predicted proteins | sample YL17G06_40_MG_FD_203697 | JGI IMG/M metagenome (GOLD analysis project Ga0315280, IMG submission 203697) | Sediment microbial communities from Yellowstone Lake, YNP, Wyoming, USA - YL17G06_40 | ecosystem: Environmental > Aquatic > Freshwater > Lake > Sediment | place: USA: Wyoming | collected... | reverse complement strand
GTGATGCAGGCATTGAAGGCCACGGTGGTCGAAAGACGGAGGGAGCGCAAGTAGCTGTGGATGCGGATCTTGGCGTCATGAGACTCTCTGTGTGTGTGGGTCTAGTGGTGCGGGCACCTGAATTTGAATCCGGTTGCAAGTTGAACCTTCGTTACAGTGCTTTCTCCAGAGATCGAGGCGCTTAACAATCTGCCAGAGGTATGACTGAACATATCAGAACTTGCTTCGAATATCTATGGTCAGATAGTTCTGCCATCCAAGGACTGCCGAAGAACAAGGCTTGAGCAAGAATGCTGCCGCAGCCGCCTCAGACTTTAGCTTAGGATTCATGCTGTTAGTACGGAATGTCTGAGCTTGAGTAGAGGGACAATCTGTTCGACTTCGCTACCGGACTTTATTTCCAGCTTTGCCCACTTGACTCCTCCAGTCTCTTCTGCATCCTTGACTCTTTCCACAATCTCACTGTCCAGGTTCTCGTCTTGGGAGACCTTTTTCTCGAAATCAGGTTCAACAGGAACGCTAACCCACAGGCGGTCCGCCAAGTGCACCCAAACCAAATCCGTTCCTCTGACCTGATAGGCCGGGCACCAATCGCCACTCAACTCGTCGATCTCGATGGATTCTTGAGTTTCCGGAAGAGCTAGGATCGCTGTCCTAAGCTCTGAGAAAACCTTCTTCTGTTTCGGTTTCACTCTCGCGAGAAATTCCTGCAACCTCGTTCACAGAGCTCCGATTCACGGCAAAAGTCAACTTGCAGGGCTATTTGAATCTGGCGTGTATTTCTCGGGAGAGAGGTGGTTTCCAACAGGTAGTCTCAGGGCTAGGAGAATCGGGTGTACGCTTCTTGAAGTTCCGCCATGAATTTCGCATGCCATTTCGCGAATCCGTCAGGTGACGATGGGTAATTCATGTAGTGCTCGATCAGTCGCCTACTCTTTATCGCAGTGTAGCGCAACCCTCTCGCCAGCGCCAGTTTCGGTAACGCCCAAAGTAGCTGCGTCGGACTCACACGCTCAACGCGTTTGAATTCCGGATGTTCTCTTTTGACTATGCTTTCAACGTCGTCCATACTCAGGAAGTGCTTCATGCCATAGTTGAGGTCGTCGTTGCTGAGTGTCTGGAGGAATCTTCTCAGGATCTCGAAACTTGCCATGCGGTAACCATATGACCAAACGTACTCAGTGTTGAACTTCCAGAGCGTTCGTTCTGATGTATCGTTAGCTTCCAAGGCCTCGGCGATCACCGACCCCGCAATGGTGCTTGCGTAGATCGCAGGGCCTATGCCGCCCGCGTCGATCGGTCTCGACATCCATGCCGCGTCTCCGACGATCATGTATCCATTAGCGACTAGGCAATCATTCTGCCTTCGAACCGGAACCTGCCAGCTTCCTTTCGCGTTCCCTTCGTCCTCTTGGCCATCAGCAAGTTTCCAGTCCTTTATCACCGGGTTCATGCGGACGTACTCGTCGATCAGGGACTGTAGCGTGTCCTTTCTCCCCAGTCTCCTGTTCCTAGCGTCAAGAAGGCGTTTCTGAACTCCGAGTCCAATGTTGACCTTCTTCTCAGCTTTTGGAAAGACCCACGCGTAACCGCCTGGGGCAATCTGCTGATCTAGATGAATGATGCAGTACTCAGGATTGAAGAACGTGCTATTCTTCTCCCCGATCTCGAACTTCAGAATATATCGACCTGTCGATTCCATGTCGTTTTCTTTATCGATCTCCTTCTCAATGTAGCTCTTTATTGGAAGTCCGGTCCGCAGGCGAGAGGCCGAACCCGTTGCATCAACCACCACTCTTGCTGTTCTCTTGAATGTGGAGTTGTCCTTGGCAGATCTGCAGTGAACACCTCTTACGAAGCCATCCTCAGTGTACAAGGCGTCGGCCACTGCGTCGAATTCAAAAGTCACACCGAGTTTCTCCGCGTCATTCAACTGCCTTTGTGGCAGTAGTTTGCGATTCAGAACGAATCCTTCGCCGTCAAACATTGCTTTGGATGAATGATCCGGAGAATAGGCGACCACTCCGCGGACAGCTTTTTCGAGCTCCGGCTTGCCGTACCGTATCCCGATTTGGTCGGCGAGGTAGTCTACACTGGGCTTGCTGGCCGCATCGCCGCATACCCAGCCGCTTGCTGTTTTCTTTCCGACCTCCTGTCTGGAGTTCCGATCGATAACGAGGATTCGTAAATTCTGATTGGAATGCGTTGCAACTGACGCTGCGGTCACCATGCCAGCGACTCCAGCACCTGCGATGATCACATCATAATCGGGCTTCATATCCAAGCTGACACCGCTGGGAGGATTCCGTTCCGTAAAACCAGGGTTTCACACAAAAACGTTCAGGTTCGCCAGACCTCTCTCTGATACATGACGTGGCAGCAAATTTCACGACCCAGAGAACGCCATCTGGAGTCTGTTCTGAGCCATCTGGTGGAATGGAGCAGGAATTGTTGCGAGAAAAATAGTAGAAAAGGACGCGTCTGGCCAAGCCCGTTTTGGCTCGCCTACTTGCTCTTGGTCATTCCGTTCTCGATCGTCAACAGCTCCGAAGAGGGCGTGCTGACTGCGCCGAGCGGGCATCCGCAGCCGGCCGCGTGGACTTTGTCCTTTCTTAGGGTTCCCTTGTACAATCCCTCTTCAAGTGTCGTGTTGTGTTCTCTCTCCCACTGCTCGACTGGCATTCCGTACTTGGGTTGGATCGCGTCTCTGTACCATTCCGGAATCACATTGAATGCGCAGAACGGTATGATCCTGAGGTCTGGGCTCAGGTAGTGTATGCCGCATCTTCGCAGTCGTTCTTCGTCTTGGTTGTACTTGTCCATGAAGTGCATCATGCCGAGGAACATTGACTTATGGTGGATCGCTCCAAGAGAGCCATAATCGTTCTTGACGAGAGCGTCGAACAAGAGTCTGCTTAAGGCTAGGCCCTTTGGCTGCTTGCTTCTGTCAATGAAGGAGCCTATCTTCGCGAGTACCTTCGCTCCGACCAGATACTTGTTCTTGCCGACTCTGAGCTCGTCAGCCTTCTCCTCCAAGTACTCGAATAGTCCTTCTATGTCAACGAACGAGGATATCGAAACTAGTTTGTCACCGTTCTTGAATACGTAGGTGCCTGCTCCGCAGGCGAAGTGAACCGACAGTTCGTATCTGGGGCGCTTCGTTAAGGCCTCAACAAAGTGAGTGATCGGAATGCAGCTTGGGACGGGGAACCATGAATCCCTGTTTATCTCTCCGTTGGTCTGCTCTTCGATGCGTTCAATGCAGTCAGGGATGGTTATTCGGTATTTCTCTCTCTCAGATTTTGTGAGTCGGCCTGTCAGCGATACGGGTTGGAAGTTAACGGCATGGATCACATCCATGTTTCTCTGGCCGAATCTGATGAGGGCTCCTAACTCGTGGTCGTTTACGCTCTTGATTACTGTCGGAACAAGGACGATCCCTAGCCCTACCTTGCGGCAGTTCTCGATTGCGACAGGTGCTTCCCAGTGATTCTTGGGGTTCGTTTTTGACGTGACGCCATCGAAGCTCATGTACACCGTATTGACGCCTGCTTCCCTAACGTGACGCACTAGTTCCGGATCTAGGGCCATACTGATTCCGTTGCTGTTCAGCTGGACGTGTTCGACACCTTCCTCCTTGCATATTCGAATAATGTCAATGAGATCGCTTCGAAGCGTGGGTTCGCCGCCCGTGAGCTGAATGGCATTTCCTGCCACTGGGCGTTCTGCGCGAAGAGTCCGAACCATCTCGCGGATCTGACCCAGTGATGGTTCGTATACGTAGGCTCCTTCAATCCCCTTCTTGACATAGAAGAAACAGTACCAGCACTCCAAATCACAGCGGTTCGAGACCACCAAGTTCGCCAGAGCAGAATGGCTGAGGTGACTCTTACAGAGCCCGCAGTCTGTCGGGCAGTTGCACTTCTCCAACGGGACGTTCGGGTTTTCGATACCCTTGCCATCGTGAGCGTATTTGGCGAACTTGTGGTACATGTCGGCAGAGCCGAAGTACAGCTCCTCGACCTCGCCGTGGTCTGGACAGGTTTTGCTGATCCATATCTTGCCACCACGTTCGAAGACGGATGCGGGGAGGGTCTTGTTGCATTCGGGACAGATGCTTCTCGTTTCCCTGATTTGCTTAGTCTCTGCCGTTTCTATCTGGATTGTTTCCGTTTTAACCACCGAATAGGGTGAACTAGGCTCCGCCTTCGTTTTCACCCGTATTAATCCTTTCCAAACCTAAACGAAGGTGAGAAGTATGTTATGAAAGAGCAAAGGCCCGGGACACTCGTCAGTCTCCCACCGCTCATGCTCGAGCATTTCGAGCTAGTCACAAAACGTTATCATTCCGCGTAACGTGCTCCACGCCAGGTTTATGGCATTGAGCATGCTCAGCACGACATGGAACCGGTCTGCCATCACGACGGTTCGAATAATGATGCTGATGCAGTGAACAAGGCATCGCTCATAGTCTATGAATCCGAATTAGTCTCGGTTGGAGCTCGCCCAGACAACCTAACCATACCCTAATGCGGGCTCATCACACGCTGGTTTGTCTGTAGCGTCACTTATAATGTGGAATGCAGAGGCAGTAGGCATCTGCACCGGATGATTTGAGCGTGCGGTCGAGGCTGAGCAGTTGATCAGAAATATTGAGAAAGATTGGCGGGAGAGAGTTGTGAAGAACAACCTAGACCTCATCATATTGATGCTCCTGCGCTCGAAGCCTCGATGGGGATACGAGGTCAACATAGCCATACGCGACAAGTTTCGCGTATACCTGAGCGCCGGAACGTTGTACCCGTTGTTGCACTCTCTTGAGCAAGAGGGCCACATTCAGGGAGAATGGGAATCTGAGAGAGGTCGAGGTCGGAGGATCTACAAGATCACGGAGAGTGGCATCAACTTCCTCGAAGCCGGCGAACGTGCGACTCTTGAGTTGGGCCGTCTTATTCAAAGTGAATCCTCGGCATTCCAATCGAAGACATAAGCTGCGATTCTGATCCCGCCGAATTCGAAAGCAATATCAATACATGAATGATCTCCGGAGCCAAGATCTCACTTGAACAACGGCAGCACTTTTTCAAAAGGCGTCAAACTCCTCCGAAGGAACCCAACAGCCCGCGTTATCCTCCTAATTGTCGTACTGTTCACGGCTACCTACGGTGGCGTTGAGGTATTGCGAATCGCGCTGCAAACCGAATCACCTCTGATGGTGGTATCCTCGGGCAGCATGATTCCAACGCTGAGCATAGGGGACATCATCATTGTTCGCGGAGTTGATCCGCACACTGTGACTGTGGGAACGATAATCATCTTTCACAGTCCTGCTGACTACGACATGCCGATCGTGCATAGAGTCGTTAGGATAATCGATGAAGGAAACTCGATTTTCTTTGAGACCAAGGGAGACCATAATCCAGTTCAAGATGGTTGGAGAGTCCCAAGTCAAAATCTGATGGGCGTTTATGTGGCTAGGGTTCCCTACGTGGGCCTCTTAAGCTTAGAACTACGAGGACCATTAGGTGTGACGGTGATTATCCTACTAGTGGCGCTAATAATTGCCATTGAGTACCATGAATCCAAACCGAAGGCCGCGCCGGGCAAGTAGGCACTGCTTCAATCGCCTGTCGTAACGAGTTCCCCTAGGATCGTCGTATGAGTGCGAAGTGCTTCCTCTGTGGTCTGAATCTTTGTTCTCATAGTACCAGTCAAGTTGTTAATGTCGGATGCCTCTACAAAGACGATTGGGTCAAACATCCTCGTGAGAGTGCGTCGTCTTCACGCTTTCAGTCTTCGCTATACGATCAGTGATCGTTCTCGATCGGCCGAAGTGATCTTGATGAGAACGTGTGCCACGACCTTTGCGTCTGTCAGCGTTGATTGATCTCGGCTTGCGAGGCCTCTCTATCATCCATGTCAGTAGGAGTTTACTCGTAGCTTATGAGTACTTTCTCTTCGAGTGTTTCCTGAAGCTTTGTGACGGCGCGGTGCACTTCGGTTTCTTTCTTGGCTCCTGTGCAAACGAGTTTGCCGCTCGCGAAGAGTAGGATCACGACCTTTGGATCGTCCATTCTGTATATGAGGCCGGGAAACTGCTCGGGTTCGTACATTGTTCGCTTCAGCGAGTAAGTCGATTTCTCTAGATCTATGTACCCTCCCAGACCAGCTGAAGCGACAATATTCTGAATCTGAATCTCGGGTTTGCTCAGGATCACTATGCCGTTTCTCTTCAGCTCATCGACGACTTTCATCACTGCCTTACGTGCCTGTCGCTCCGATTTTGCACCTGTACAAACCATCTTCCCGGAGCTGAAGATTAGCGTAGCCGTCTTGGGCTTCTTCAGGCGGTATACGAGGCCTGGGAACTGTTCTGGCCTATATTCGACGCCTGGGAAGACGCGAACTATTGAGTTGAGATCTATGTTCTGATGAAGGGTTGCAGACGCCACAACGTTTTCGACGTTGATGAAGACTTTCTTGCCCGGCAGGTCTGCCACCTTATATAAGGGTCTGGGAACCGGTAATTCCCAATCGATATATAAGCCCTTTTTAAGGGAGACAACGGGGTTCTGCTGCATCCTCGGGGCATTCTCGACCCCTGTTGGGCGAGCGGGGCATGGCCGTTTTTCCGTGCTTTCCACAGGAAATGAGGGCTTGTCTTTACATCAAAATGTGACAGGCTTGCAAAGCCTTTGAAAGCGAATCCAGACGGATCAAACCTAGAGGCAGAAGAGGGCTTGTCTTCAAGGCGCAGGAGCAGAAGACCGCGTAGGAGGAAACGTCGCCCAAGGAGCTTCTGGGAAAAATTCTTTGGTACTTAAGCGTCTGCTGGGTTGCGTTGATGCCAATGTTCTTGCAAATGCTGTTCTTACATACAACAGGATTGACGAACTAAGATTACAATATCCGCAAGGACAGTTTGAAGAAGAGCTAACCAAACTCTGGGATTCGTATGAACCAAGTCGCGTTGCTTTCCTACTGTTCGGCAGCCTAATGGACGGAACGCTGCGCTACGGTGCGATGCTGGTTTCTCATTTGGCAATATTGGAGGTCGTAAGCGTCATCGTACAAGAATACAGATCAAAGCAACTTTGGGAACGACATGTTCCGTTCCGCAACTGGTTACATCAGCAATCAAAAGTTCTTCTGACTAAGCAAGACTACAGGGACATACGGAACGGCCTCAACTCTTTTCTAAGGGAATTTCGTTTGGCCGGTAAGCTACGCATCTATGACTCCTATGATTTGAGCGTCGCTCATGACTTGGTCACGAGGTATATGTGTGATGCTCGCGATGCAATTCTTGTTGCGACGGCTGTAAAGCATCATTCGCCTTACTTCATTAGTGAGGATGAAAGACTGAAGAAGAGACTAAAAGACTACTCCAGAACTAAGATTGTCAGCACTCAACACTTCTTATCCATACATTCAGCAGAGGTCTAGAATTGCTAGAATAATCCGGTTAGGTCTTCCGCATCTTCGTATTTCAGTACCTGTTTGATTTCGCTTTCTGTTAGCCCTTTCTTGGTCCGTAGGTATGCGATCATGCTCTGTAGCCATGTTAGGCTTGCTTTGCCTTTCTTGTATCTGCGAACCACTCCGATAGCAGCCTGTTTCCGGTATTTCGACTTCTCTTCGTCTTGCGGGGGATAGCCTCCATTCTTCGAGCTTTGAGAGATCATTGACTTCCATCTATTCCGTCCAAGCTCTAGATCGAGATTCGCGGCTTGAGCAGGAGTTTGACCGTCCAATGCCATGTGTGGGCGAATGAAATTGTAGTACAGACGATAGCCCTGCATTGTTTGGTTTGCTGTTGACTCAGTGTCAAAGCCCCGCATGACCTTCGTCCTTTCACGCATACTCGAATGGAGTCTCTCAATGCGATTGTTGTTCGCTAGGTCAATGAATCTTGGCTTTCGAATGTGCCTTGCTCCCTTGTATCGTAACGTTTCATCGTAAGCACTCGCATAGGAGACTAGACCATCTGTCACGATGGTTGCTGGTGCTTTCTTTGCTCGATCTAAACCGTCAAGGAATAAGTTCCGAGCGTCCACATCTGTTCTTCCCTTCGTTAGACGGGAGGCGATGAGGAATCGTGATTCGCTATCCATCAGATTCCATAGCCACCTATTCTTACCATTCACATTCTCCACTGTCTCGTCGGCATGCCATTTGTCTGAAACTTTAGGCACTAGGTCGCTGGCGTAGCCTTCCATTAGTTCGGTGTAGCGTTGAATCCATCTTAGGATCGTTGAGCAGTTGACTTTCAGATTGTAGAATTGCTTGATGTGGTCTGTGATCTTTCGGAGTGATACGCCTTTGAAGAATAGGTCTAGGCTTGCGGTTATGATCTGTGGGCTTGCCTTCATTCTTGAGAAGCCTAAGTCAACCACGAACCTACGGCTGCACGCCTTGCACCAGTATCGTTGCGTTAGTCCACGCTGATTCTTTCGTATGCCTCTCTTGACAATTCTTGAGCTATGGCAGTATTGGCATTCGTCTGGTTCGTCTGTGTCACTGCGGGGGGTAGTGTCGGGTGAAGTAATAATCGAGTCTCGAAGGGTCAGACTGAATAGAACGGAGTGAATGTGCTTGCAGACCGTTTGGCGAAACTGCTGATCTGGACATTGACAGACCCACTCTTCACCCTTCTTGGTTACTCCATACCAGCCGTTTCCTGATTGCGATTTAACCTTGTATGTCGAACCGTCAACTCGCCTGATCTAGTTGCCTTTAGCGTAGATTGCTAAGGCTCTTTGAGGGCGTGCGTCAACCATCATAGCCATCTAGCAAGAGCATATCTACGTAGATATATCAATGTAGCGATATCCACGTAGATAGCGATAAGCCATGTCAAGTCTTAAATACGTAGATAGAATGTCTACGTAGATAGTGCGGCTCTTGCCTAAGTGGAAAAAGGATGCGGACCACTTCACTGTCAGTGTTAATCACCATGAAACGAGAGGCTACCAGAGTTCAATTCCCAAGCCAGTCATGGAAACACTAGGCAATCCCGACAAGATCACTTTCGTCGTCAAACCTAAGAAGAAAGTCGAAGTTGTGGCTGGCAAGTCGGAATCCCCTGAGAAGGCAATTGAGTCATGATCGACTTCGAAATGCGGAGGGTATAGGCGAGGAGGATTGAGATGTCCCAGCTTACACTTGCTCCAATCAACAATCATAACCTCTTCTCAAATCACTTTCTTCAACACATCTTACCCACTTTGCCTGATTGGTCTCGCAACGAACATGTTGAGGTCTTCAAAGCAATTCGCCAAGTCTACGACCGTGAAAAAGAATTCTTACCTGAAATGAAGGAAAGTCAACTTGAAAATCGGTATTTTCGTCCGATCTTCAAACTATTAGGTTTTGAATACGAGATACAAGAGGAAGCAGACAAAGGCGCAGGCGACTTCCCCGATTATGCTTTATTCAGTAGCCGAGCTGAGCTGGACGAAGCAACGAAGAACAAGGAAACTATAGGATTCTACGTGAAAGCTCTGGCTGTTGGCGAAGTGAAGCGATGGAACACGAAACTTGATCAGTTTGGACGAGACAGATATAATAAGAGAGGAAATCCGAGTTTCCAAACATGGCTACACCTTCAGCAAACCAAGGTCAACTGGGGAATTCTTAGCGATGGTAGAAAGTGGAGACTATACCATCGTGAGGGGTTTGATGCTTTCTACGAGATAGACCTAATATCCATTCTAGAAAACAATGACCTAGACAGCTTTCGCAACTTCTACTATTTCTTCAGTAAGTATGCTTTCTTGCAAAGACCAGATGGAACCACGTTTCTAGAACGCATTCTGGCAGGGTCAGAAGACTATGCTCGCGAAGTTGGCGAGAACCTAAAAGAAAGCGTCTATCGCGCACTCCGTATTCTTTCGCAAGGCTTCTTTGACAACCCACAGAATCATCTTGACCCAAACAATAGCAATCACTTACTCCTCGTTCAACAGAATGTCATGCGACTGCTCTATCGCTTTCTCTTCATTCTTTACGCGGAAGGAAAGGGATTGCTTAGTGAGCAACCCTACTACGAGTCGTCCTCTAGTTTCTATGGTCTGAAGCATGAAATTGCGAGAAAAAAGAGAGCGGGCGAAGCAATCGTTGCTGCTGGTACGTCCTATTGGGCTAGGCTGAAAGACCTCTTCAAACTGATTGATGCGGGTAGCGAGGCTCTCGGCATTAGTCGATCTCAATTCTACGTCCCGCCGTATAATGGCAGTTTGTTCAATCCTGCAAGAAATCAATTTCTGGAAGATGCGACGATAGGGGACCAAGCATTGGCCGACGCGATCGACCTCCTAGCACGCGCACCAATCGAAGAGAGGTTGATTGGATTTGTGGACTACTCAACTCTGGAAATTCGACACCTAGGCAGCATATATGAAGGGCTATTGGAGTATCGAATTCATGTTGCAACCGAGCGAATGGTCGCCATAGGAGAGAAATTGCTTTGGACCCCATACGAAAGCTACGCTAGCGAGCGTAAGAAGCCAAAGACTTTCGAACTATTTCCCTCTGAAAATCGAGTACTTCCAGGGAGGATTTACGTTGGAACGCATAGGGGCCAACGTAGACTCACGGGCTCCTACTACACTCCCGAATTCATTGTCAAGTACATTGTCGAAAACGCGTTAGCACCAGCCATTGAAGAGAAATGGAACGATGCAGTTAGTCGAGGCAGTTCTGTGCGTGATGCCGTTCTTTCAACTAAGGTGCTTGACCCCGCAATGGGCTCGGGACACTTTCTCGTTGGCGCAATCGAATTTCTTGCCGTCAAGCTTCTCAGCGCATTGCAGGCTGATGTCGAATCAGGCAAGATTGACGAGGCGGAAACTGCACATTGGACCATGCCATGGGCTAAACGAGAAATTGTTTCACACTGTATATTCGGGGTAGACAACAATGAACTAGCAGTTGAACTGGCGAAAGTTTCGCTTTGGCTTTACACAATCAGCAAAGACCGCCCACTATCTTTCTTAGATCATCACTTGAAATGTGGCAACAGTTTGATTGGAAGCAGACTCGTTGACCTCGCTTGGCTGCCTAGGGAGAGACCCAAGGACACAATCGGTCCCATAGACAAGCCCTTAGGGTTAGTGCAAAAAATCGTTGAAGCTTTGCGTGAGCTCGAAGCAATCCCCGATGACACAGCCGACGAGGTCAAGCGCAAAGAGAAATTATTCGGAGAACTTACTCGGTCAAGCTCCTACCGTGATATGAAGGCGCTTGCGGACATTCATACGGGTCTCGATTTCACCGACCTAAGTTTGAACATAATTCGAAAGAGCTACCAAGAATTGGTAAACGTGGTGTACTACGGTGATGCGGAGCATATTCAGAAGAAGTTGGAAACTGTCTTATGGGCAAAACGGGCGGACTCAGAATCAGAGAAGAGATTAGCTTTCCATTGGGAGTTAGAATTCCCTGAAGCCTTTCTCCCGACTGTTGGGCAAACTGGATTCGATGCAGTCATCGGGAACCCACCTTACGTCAACGCTCTCGAACTAACAAAGAGCGGCGACCGCCTTGAGCGAGAATATATCCGGAAGAACTTTGATTCAGCAAAAGGAGCTTACGACCAATACATTCCTTTTCTAGAACTCGGAACAAAACTAACTCATAGCAGTGGTCGGAGTTCACTTATTACTCCAAACAAATTTCTGTCCGCACCATACGGAGCTCAACTACGCGACTACGTCGTTAAACATGTCGTGCTTCAACGTGTCCTTGATGTCAGCCAATTTCTAGTCTTTGATGATCCATCTGTCTATCCGATTGTGACAGTGATTCAGAGAAGGCGGCAAACTGAGCAAGATCAAGTGGTAGTCGAGATTCTTACTGATTCGAAGCAGCCTGTTCAGAAAGGCAGTTTTCCAGTAAGTTTCCTAACTGCTTTTCCTGAAAACCTGTGGAGCTTTCTTCTAGCACGCAATGTCAACATGATTCTGCGAATTGCTTCGGACTGCCAAAGACTAGGCGATAAAGAGGTTAGTGAAGTACAAGCATCTACAACGGCGGGGGAAGCGGAAGATTTCACGCGATTCCTGTTCGAATGCAAGGGAGAGCATGAAAAGCACTTCCAGGTTGTTAATACAGGATCAATCGATAGATATGCCTCAATGTGGGGGCATGTAGAGCTCACACATCAAGGTAAGACATACCAGAAGCCATGCATCTTCAGAAATGAACCACTGATTTCTGATTCGAGGAGAAAGTTGTATGGAACACCGAAGCTGATTGTTGCGAAGCTAGCATACGTTCCTGAAGTCTGTTTCGACAAGAAGGGTAATGTGGCAGGGGTAAATGTCAATGTCGTCTACGATTCAAAATGCGACTTACGGTTTCTACTGGCTGTTCTAAATTCGAGGTTAATGGCGGAAATCTATCGTGAGTACTTTGGGGCGCTCACAATGGGTGGTGCCTACGCGCAATTCCAAGCACCCCAGTTGAGCATTCTCCCGATACCGAAAATTGAGCTGACAGCGTCGAAATCTTACCGTCTAAAGAATACTGAACGGATTGACGCGCGTCTTCTGAAATACTCGCAAAATGGCGATCAAAGCGAATTGAGTTTAGTCTTGAAGGAGCTCGTTGACACAAAGGAGAATCAATTCGTAATCGTCCACGACCTTATATGCCGATTGGTTGACCGTTTGATGGCACTTCATCGCGAAGCACTCAGCACGTTTTCGAGGTTCAAGACAGACTTACGAGGTATTCTCAAGACGGAAGAAGCCGAAAGTCTTGAGCGTCTATACACCCCGCCCCATGCCCCTGATGATACTATTGATGAAAACGATATGAAAGAGAAGCTTGCGTCATACAAGAAGAAAATGACCAACGCAGAACAACTACTCGGCAAAGAGCTTTCGAAAAGAGTAATTGAGCTCGCGGATTTCTATTTGCTCAATCCGTCGCAAACAGAGACACTCATCAAGCAAAGATTAGGTCAAATTCACAACTTTTCTGACGTATTAGACATCTTCACGAAATACAGAGATCAATTCGCCATCCACGCAAATGATGCAGTCTTTCAGGGACTCCGCACACTTTCAGGTCAAATGGATGCAATAGAAACATGCATTGACCTGTTGGTCTATACAATCTACAAGGTTACCCCTACAGAAGTTGCACTAATTGAGAATGCCAGCGTCGGAAAAATGCAAGCTAAATACGGCTGGGATTAATCGGCAAGAGTTCACCGAACCAAGCGCACGTATGCTGAGTTGCGTTCCGTAACCGCTTTGCGAGGTACTCAGACCAAAGCCCATGCCCCGCTGATGCAACAGCCTAGGCAGAAGTCCCGAGTACGCAACAGAGCCGACAACGGGGTTCTGTTGCATAAAAGGGGCATCTAAGCCCCCTGTTGCGTTTGCGTGGCATGGCCGTAGAGCTGTTACTTTACCCAGTATATTTCCAGATTGTCTTGATAACTGCTTGAGCAGGATTGCCTTCCACAACAGACTCCCTTATGCGCCCGTCGCCCTTGTCTGAAATCATTCGCTCAAAAACAAGCATAATCTGTTTAGCTTCAATGGATTCTCCGTTCCCCCTGTAAATCGGCATGTGAATTACTTCACCCAATACAATGTCTGATTTATCGTCGCGTAGGCTGGTTGTCTTTTCCCTTTGATCTTAATGCGCTGCGCGTTGTCTCTTCCTGCCGTGCCTACCCGAACTGGTTTGTCGATTTTCTCATATCTACAGAGTATCCTGCGACCCTCTAGGCAATCGCCTGCTTCTTTATGGGGAGGGGGCATCTTCTTTGACTGGCCTGACTTTGCCTTCGGCCTTCAGTTCGTCTAGAATCTCAACCAGTAGTTTGAGCTCTATTCCCAAATCCATAAGCTCTTCAGTATCAGCTTTTCCATGCTCGCGAATGTAGTCTTCGACCATCTTCTTTGCTTCGCCGCGAGAGAGTTCCTTAATGATTACGAGCTTCTGTTGAGCATGACCAGCGCGAAGGAGCAACCTCTGCATTCGCTGAATACGCTTCATCTTATCCTCAAGCTCAACTAGTCTCTCCAGCACTTCGTCTGGAGTGATGCTGGCCGTAACCTCTGGTTCCACATGTGGATCTATGAAATCTTGAACACGGAATCCAAAATCATGCTGCATCATGTCCTCCGAACCGTACGGACGGTCTGTTCTCACGACATAGACTTCTTTCATTTGACGAGGAGGCATCTCATTTCGCCTGTAACGTAGGCAAAGCTTGTCGCAGCATTTCACTTACATCCTTATAGTTCTTTGTTAAGGCATTGATGGGTATTTGGTCTCCCACTGGTGTGTAAATCACGCTATCTACTGAGTATCTATCCTCGTAGCCTGTCACTATGATTGACCTTGCAACTTTGCCATCTCTTGCCGTTAACCACATTCCACTAGGTAGCAGCCTAAAGCCTGTCGAGGCAGAGATACCGTCTATTCGTTCGGTTACGAAGTGCTTCGCCAATCTGATCTTAGTCTTAGGATACTCCTTAGTCAGATTAAAGATACCGGAAATCTTCACTTTCGATTTTATGCGAGGATTAATGAATGATGCAAAGCCGTTGAGTATTCGGTTAGCTGTTACTAGCCTTCGCGTGGAAAGTGGTTGGATTCCGACATTAAAATGAACCCATCCATTGTGGTAAGACGAAAGAGAAAGACCGCTACCTTGTATGGTTGTGCGCATTGCGCTTTGAGTGGTCTTAGGCGAGTTTAGATATCTTCTGCTGAAGAAGAGAAATGCTCTCGCACCGACGCGGGCTTCTTCTTTTACATCCTTTGACTTGAATGGACCGAGATGAAAATTCGTCTGGTATTTGATGCCTAGAGGCTTCATTTTCTTCCTTTGATCCATTGTTCTATTGCTTCCTCAATCGCTGCTTGCATGTTGCCTTTCTTCATGCCTAGTCGTTTGAACACTTCTTCTCTGAATCGTTTCTCTAGCTCGTCATTAAGTGTGAGGGTTACTTTGCCCATGCTGATCGAGGAATAACTAGCAGGATAACAGCATATATGGTTTACTATCTATCCGGTAGCTTTATGTGGATGGATAGCATGATAGATGGTTAGATGGCATGCGATGATGGTTGACCCACGCCCTCAGAAAGCTCTCGCAATCTACGCTAAAGGTAATCAGATCAAACGACTTGATGATTCAACTTACAAGGTCCTCCGAGATCACGGCTGTAGAGCTTTTGAAGATCGATGAATTGTTAGGATGATCTAGAACTTTCGAATTGACATAACCCGCAATTTTGCTTGGAGCCACACCAAAATAAGCGTGTAGTATACTTTATACCAAGCTAGAATATACGACGGGCGGATAGCTCGTGGCCTCAACAACTGTGAAAGTATCGAGAAATACGTTGACCGAGTTAGAGAAGCTGCGCGATCAACTCGAGGTTCACAGCCTCGATGATGCCATAAGAGCCTTGATTCGAAGGTATAGAGTGGCTACATTGCGGGCAGCGCTTGGAGCCGATAAGGGAAAAATCGGCGCGTTCACCGAGGACGATAGAGGCGAAGATCGCTGAAACTCGTTGTTGATTCTTATGCTTGGGTAGAGCTCTTCCTAGGCAGCGAAAAGGGTGAGAAAGTCAATCGAATGATTTCAGAGGCCGATGAAGTGAGGACGCCAGACATCGTACTCGCCGAGATCTCTCGGAAGTACAATAGAGAGAATATTGATGAGAGGAAAGTTAGATCTCGCCTCCAGACAATCCGCGCGGCTTCGCTCGTGACTCCAATTGACATAGAGGTGGCTTTGAAAGCTGGCAAAGCTTACCTTGAACTTACGGAGAAGGCCAAGAAAGAGAAGCGGAGAAGCCCAAGCCTATTCGACGCCATCATCCTAGCCACCGCCCGAGCCTATTCCTCGAACGTCTTGACCAGAGACGAGCATCTCGCCGCTCTTTCGGAAACCATCTGGATCTGAGACTAAACTCGAGTGAGTTGAAGCCCGGATAAGGCGAGAGCGCCTCCAGACGGAGCCGGACTCAACCAAGTTGAGATTTACTTTTGCATCATGCGCCACCACCGCGTGCCAACTGGAAATTGAAACCGGAATCGTAGAGCAGCTAGTCAGGACCGTCCTGATGCCCCATCCCAACTGGTTGCCTACAACATACCGCTTGGGTACCGAGATTCATTGAAACCATGCGATTCCTAACTAGTCTGAGGAGGAGGTATGCGCCACCCGAGACAGGGTGTACCACACCCCCGGTTGGGCGGACCACTCCCTATGGTAGATCAGTGACTGCTCTCGTATCCGGGCTTATTGTCCTAGCATGATTCGAGTTGAGCGCCCCTTCAATAGTGCAGCGGCAACCAGAACAGTGAGTAGTGAGGCTATCATCGGCAGACCGGTGGCAGGGAATTCGGGAGCGGGCGTCGTCCAATTCACTGTGACTACGGCATCGCCGAAGTTCCCAGCGTTATCGTAGGCGACAACCATCACGGTGTAGGATCCCTGTTGGGAGTAGGCGTGGTATCGTACCTCGCTAATCTGGCTCTGACAGCAATAAGGCACTTGCAGGATTGAACCGTCTCCGAACTGCCAGACCAGCTGCGCAATCCACATTCCGGGAGCAGTCCTGGCCACTATTCCGAATGAATAGGCTTGAGGCTCGGGGGTTGTTAACTGAATTGAGTCGAAACTCACTTGCACAGCGCCTCCCATAGTTGCCTGATAGTTGGAGGTGGTAGTCACTATGAAGGAAACGCTTGTTGATGCCAGTGGACTGTCAGCTGCAACTGATGCCCCCACGCTCAATACTCCCGACAGAGCCGCGAAAACTAGCAGAAGCGATGTTATGGCCTTGAGTTTCAACGTCAATCAATGAATGCCGAGGATCACGGGCTGATAAACCTGCTTGGAAGCGGACCAAAATCCATGTAATTTTCCATAGGCACCCAGCATGATGCTTTACACTAGATTGCATGGACCAAATCTAGACTAGGAACTGCCGCAAGCCTCGTCCTAGGGAATTCCACTCTACTGGATTCTGCGGAGACGTGATGACGGCTAGATGCTATTGCGTCTCTTTCTTCTTGCTACTCCGAGCAACGCTATCCCGATGATTATCCCAGCAATTATCGATTCCCATGGGAACCCTGGAATCGCCGGAAGCACTAGGGGCGTCGTGATGCTAGATGAACTCGTAACTACCGAAGTTACGACTGACGTTACGGTGCTCAACGCAGCTGTTGTGCTAAGCGAGCTTTCAGTGCTCGCTGCAGTTGACGTTGTCACTTCGCTTGAACTCGTCTCGATTGAACTCGTTGATGTCACTGATGTACTGGACATCGAACTACTGCTTTGTGTGGTGCCGCTTGACTGTGTGGTAGCCGTAGTCAGTGGAGGTTGTTCGCCGCCTGGCGGGTCCAGATGAAACATCATGCCGAGAGAAGCGAGACCACCCGGTCCCACCGTGGTGCCTACCGCGTATCCGTCTGTCGCAGAATTCAAGAACATGCTGACAAGTTTTCCTTGATTTGTGAATGGTATGTTATGGGTCGTGATAAAGCTCCAGCCGAATGCTGACTGCCAGTGTAAGAGAATTGGTTGACTATTCGACGTGTCCTGTCCAACGGCAAACATTTCTGAATCAGACACAGCTTGGACGCTAGTAATGTTGTAGGATGGCGCTGTGAAGACCGTGTTCCACTTTGTGCCATCGAAGAACAGAATCCAGCCATTGTCGGCACCGATCCACCCGTGCGAGGAATCCCAGAATTGCACGTCGTTCAGCCTGACGTTCGGAAGAAGAGCGGCGGGTACTGTGAACGGACCCCAGTTGGTTACCGAATCCCTGTGATATATCAGAGGACCAAAGGGAGAATAACCAACGGCCCAACCATTGTTGGGGTCACCGCCGACGTATGTAATGGATCTCCACATCGTCCCTGCAGGAACTGGGACGGCTATCGCGACGGGCCCCGCCCAGAGCACGCCGTTCCATAAGTAGAATGCGCCCCCATCACCTACAGCCCAAACATTGTCGGACCCCGTACCGTATACGTCGCGCAGGACGCAATTAGATACTGAACAGGTTACTGCAAAACTGACGCCGGTGAAGCTTGAAGAAGTCACACTTGTTAGATGAAGGATATATCCGAAGTTCGATGATGGACCGCCCCCAACAGCCCACCACTCTCCTGAATTCACCTCCCAGACACCCCAAAGGTCAGTGGAAGCGGCTGTGCCCTGCGGTCTTGTCCATTTGACACCGTCCCATCGCACGATCGTTGGCCCCGTCGTTGTTGCATTGCCCACAGCGGCGCCATCACTGCTTCCGGTCATCCAAACGGCATTGAAGTTTGTCTGAAGTGGTGAGGTGATAGACCCCCAGACAGTACCATCGTACAGCAGGATGGAACCAGTATCACCAACCGCCCACACGTTGGACCCACCTGTAGCGTACACGCCACGCAGGCCCCTGAGAGTGGGTACTTGATTTGACGACATAGGGGTCCATATGTTGTTGATGAAGTGAACCAATGTTGAGGCCCCTCCAACGGCATCTCCAACCGCCCAGCCTTCTGAAGAGCCAACGAAAACAAGTGACCTCAGAGTCGGAGGGGGGCTTAGCGCCGGGGTTGGGGAGACACAGCAGGTCCATCCTCCCTGGTAGAAGTGTGCGATCTTCGCACCGCTACCCACCGCCCACCCCTCAGTGGATGAGACCATATAGATCGCGAAGAAGTCGACCCCTGGTTGCTGGAATACTCTCACCCAGCCACCCGCGTTCCAATGATAGATTTTGCCGCAGTAACCTGCTGCCCATCCTTCTGTCGTGCTTACCATGGTCACCGCGTTTAGAGGGCAGCCCGTTGAGTCTTGTACAGGTTGCTGAGTCCAGGCCCCTCCTAAGCCAGGGGGACCGTTAAACAGGTAAGAGGTACCAGCCGTCGCATTTGCGCCGACGGCGAAAGCGTTCACACTCGACCCCGAAACTTCGAACAGAAACACTGATGAGAGATTACCGACGTTCCTACCAAGGGTGTCAAGAAGACCTATCGAAGCGTTGAACCAGCTGTTCCCGTTCCAGAACCATGCCCTAGGGCCCGGGCACACTACGGCAGAATTGTTGCCACCGACAATGAAGCCTGCTGATGATGATATTGGGCTCAGGGGAACTGATAGGGGCGAACCAAAATTCACCGAGTTCAGTCTGCACGGCGTACCTATTGACACGTTATTCCAAGCAAAGCCATCCCAACGAAAAACAGTCCCATTGTTACCAACCGCCCATCCGTCCCCTGCACCTACTCCACCAGTCCCGCCGTTTATCATGAAAATTGAATTCAAAGAGGCATCGGGAATAGACGTGTATTCGGTCGGGTTGATGTTTCGCCAATTCCCTTGGGATGCTTGCGCGCCGGGGAGAAAGGTAAGTCCAACGAGCAAAGCAATAATTAAGATTCTGGCACTCCAATATGCGGTCTTCGGGCTATTCAATTGAAGTCATTTCCTCCAACACATTAGGAACATACATATGCGTTGTTGCGTGCAACACATCTACATTTAGCTGCGAGCTAGCTCCGCCCAACACCTTCATTTTCTCTCTATCTCCCTAAGATATTTCACAACTGCTTCACGTATTACGAAGGATCGTGACGGCGCCTTGTCTTCGTCAACCATCTCATCGATCTTGTCGAGCAACTGTACAGGAAGGGTGGCCGTTATGTTTGCCATCCGTTTAGACTTGCGCCCGCGCATGTCCTCAACACTCCCGGTGAGAACAGAGGTTTCGGTCAACTCACATTCCTCTTGAATGCCTCTTTCATCCTGTTCCTAACCCGCTGCGCTTCTCCTGTGCCTCCGCCTGAGCATAGACAAGGTTACGAGACCGAAAACCAACCCTACGAAAATCGACTCCACGGGGAACCCTGGAATCCCGCCACCAGTAATAGTCGACGTAGCCGTAGTTATCAGCGTAGTTGTCGTCATCGAAGTAGCAGTACTGACCGTAGAAGCCGTCAGCAGACTTGTAGATGTAGTTACAGTTGAAACTACACTCGATGTTGCAGTCACCGTTGCGATTCCGCCGAACGGCGCGAATCGTAGGATAGTGGATAGTGCGCCTCCCGAAGTGATCGTCAGGAATCGTGGACTAGATCCGACCACCCACCCACTTGTTGGTGAGAGCATGTAGACCGAAGTGAGCATAGGTGGTTCTTGTCCCATCAGAGCAGGAGAGGTTATGACATGGTTCCAGCCGATACCATCCCAGTGCATAAGAGTTGCGAATAGCTTACCGGGCAAACCAGCAGCCCAGCAATCGTTTGATCCAGTGCAGTATACTGACTTCAGAGTAGCAGCTGTGTGACCTACAGGGCTCAGTCCAGCAGGGATTGAAGGGGTCGGAACAGGAGTCCACTTGGTCCCGTCCCAATATATTATCACGGGCCCAGCGGCATACGAACCGCTGGCCTGAATGCCTCCCACAGCCCAACCGCTCGTGGGGCTCAGCATGAAGATGTTGGTGAGGTTCGTAGCTGTCGACAATCCTGGCGACCCGCTTACGGTGACGAGATTCCAAGTTCCTATGCCGCCGCTGACAGTGTAATGCAGTATTGTTGCATCGTCTCCCACGGCCCAGCCATCTGTTGGGCCGAGCATGAACACCGAGTTCAATGAGGGAATGGACGAAGGCGTGGACGGTGATGGGAACGTGGCCCAGGCTCCGACTCCTCCGGTCACCGCGTAATGCAGAATGATACCGACATTTCCTGCGCTCTGACCCACAGCCCAACCTTCAGTTGAGCTCACCATGAACACTCCTTTGAGTCTGTAGTTCCCCGGAGGAGGCGTTATCGTGTTCCAAGAACCTCCGGTGAAATGCAGAATGACGGGGCAGAGAGCTGGAGGCGTTGAGCAACTGGCCGTAGGATTGCTGCCACCTCCCACAGCCCAAACGTCGCCACCATTGAGCATGAACACGGAATTGAGATCGTTCGTTGTTCCTATTGTCACTCCTTTGGTCCACATGAATCCGTTCCAATGATAGATCGTAGGTTCCCCTGACATCGAAGCATTGCCGACCGCCCATCCATCATTTGGATTCATCGGCCCCGTGAGCGGTGGACCGAAGGATATCGAGGTGAAATTGTTGAAGGTTGGACTGGTCACCGAGCCCCAGTTCAACCCATCCCAATGCAGAATCACACCCGCCGTTCCCACAGACCAAATATCAACCGCTGAATTGGCGAAAAGTGAATTGAAGTTGAAGTTCGCAACAGGTGACGTTGGGACAAGGTTCGGAGGGATTAGGGTCCAGCTCCCTCCTGAATAGTGAAGTATCGCCCCTGCGGCCCCAGCGGCCCAACCCTCAGTCGATGACACCATGACTACCGAGAACAGGTTGTTCGTGGTCGTGCCCGGGCTGACTGGTCCCGTCCACGTTCCACTCGTGTAGTGGAGTATCACACCGCCATCGCCAACAGCCCAACCTTCAGTGGGACTGATCATGTACACGGATCTAAGGGGAGTCGAAACTGGCGAAGTGAACGATGTCCAACTTCCCGCATTGTAGTGATAAATTGCTCCTCCCGACCCCACAGCCCAGCCCTCAGTTGCGCTTGCCATGAAAACCGAGTAGGGCACGTTTGGGACAGGTGGTTGAACGAGATTCCAACCTCCCCCCAAACCAGGAACACCAGTCCAGTGCCAAAACGTGCCGGCTCCGGTACTGGTCTCACCCACGGCCCAGACATCAGTTGAACTGACCATAAACCCAGACCACAGGGGGCCAGCGTTACTACCACTAAGTCCTGCTGTCTGTACTCTCCACGCTACGCCATCCCAGTGAAGCGCTGTGGCGTTGGGTGGCTCATTTGCAGGATCGGCTGGGAATGTGCCGTTGTAACCAACTGCCCACCCATCGTTTCTGCTGATAGGACTGGTTGGCGGACCGAAGGTTACCGAGGTTAGGTTGTAAGGAGACGGAGCAAGCGGAAAGTCAGGGAACCTCGGTGCTGGCACTAAGTTCCATGTCGAGCCATCGTAGTGAAATATGGCGGGAAGAGCGGCGGAGGGAGCCGATGTCCTATTCGTTGTTGGTTGTGAGTCGCCCACAGTCCAGCCTTCCGTTGATGAGAGCATGAAAAGCGAGTTCAGCTTGGGATTGGCTGGTGGATTGATGTAGGCAGTTGGATTGGTATCCCTCCAAATTCCCATTACTGCCGTCCCCGGCGTGGCCGAAACAGTGACTATCAGAATCAGAAGAGAAATAGCAGTAATAGCGATCGAGAACTTCAACTCACGCATTAAGACCAACCACTTCAACGCGGGCGTACTTTGAAGTGCAATTAATAACATTAAGTAAGCATTACGTGTTAAACGTCCGCTGAGCAGAATCTTGTTTCTTGTCGCAAAAGTGACGGTTTACGATCATGATGCCTCGAGGAAAGTCCTGAGACGGAGAAAACCGGCGTTGTGAGAATCCTTGCTTTGGCTGAAAGATTGCCTTGGAAATGTCAGGAGTGGCCCTGAGCGTTTGATGCAGCATGGTATTTCTTGGCAAGAACCTATCATTCCTTTGCGAGCTCATTGCGCGGCAATTCCCTTGAACCCCCTAGCGACC